>ERZ827186.1277-NODE-1277-length-21724-cov-2.801052_pt1 | contig 21724 bp, 19 predicted proteins | sample MGYA00519918_ERZ827186 | MGnify/ENA primary metagenome ERZ827186 (study PRJEB31778, sample SAMEA3449275) | human gut metagenome | biome: human gut; feature: human-associated habitat; material: faeces | place: United Kingdom | collected 2010/2012 ...
TTTGCCTGGAAACCTACCGATGTAAAGAAAAATACCATACATACTTCTTTTAAAGTATCGTCAAAATCAATTTCAAGTATTCCTGTAGAATAGCAAATCAAAGTAAATATTGCGAATATCAATCCGCCGATTACCGGTGCGGGAATACAGAATTTTTCAAGAAAAGAAATTTTTCTTTTAAGGAAAGCTCCTAATATCAGTACAACTACAGCAACTGCGATTGTCTGATACATATCAAGTGTAATGCTCAATGTTTACATTCCTTTCGCAGTTATTCTGCTGTTTTTACTTCAATGCCTTTTTCACTGTAATATTCTGCCGCACCGCTGTGGAACGGAATATTTACACCTGTTACGGCATCTTTTTCTATAATATCAAGGTCAGCCGAAACAGTAAGCTGAAGTTCGTTTGCGTTATCAAACACAAGTTTTGTAAGTGTTTTCACCTTATCATTTGAAAGTCTGTCACTTACAATAAGTACCGATTTTACTCCAACGGTATTTACATCCTTAGTCTGACCGTTGTATGTGTTTCCGTCAACCTTACAGTCAATGTACGAATACGCTGATTTAAGCTTGTCTGACGCTTCTTTGTCAATGCTAAGAAGTTTTATATCGCACTGTCTTGAAAGCTCTTCCACAACTGTGGCGTTTATGCCGACTGTCCAAAACAAAGCGTCAACCTCACCCGATACGAGTGCCTTGGCTGAATCCGCATAATTAAAGTTTTCCTCTTTAACCATTTTTTCATTCAAACCGTATGCGGATAAAATCTGTTTTGCATTGAGTTGTGAACCCGATTCCTCTTCACCGACGCTGACCGTTTTACCGAGTAAATCATGAACGCTGTTAATGTCAGAATCTGCCCTTACTATAATATGGCACACTTCGGTGTAAAGAGCCGCAACAGCGCTGTAATCTTTATATGCTGTTTTAAATGAATTCTCTCCGTTATATGCGTCGCTTATAATATCAGATTGAGCAATTGCCGCATCAAGATAACCTTGTGACAGCAAACGAACATTTGCCGCAGAGCCTGCTGTGGTCTTTACTTCAATCTTAAGAGCGCTGTCATTTTCGGCAAGCTGTTTTAATGAAGTTGCCGCCTGGTGATAAACACCGCCCAAACCTGCCGCTCCGAATCGAATACTTCCGTCCCCCATCGAACAACCGCAAAGCAAAACAGTTAATACAACAAGCAGAAGTGCAATAAATTTTTTCATCTTACCGCCTCTTTTTTTAATAGAAAAGAGGAATTGTAAACAGCGTACAATTCCCCGATATTTACAATTGATTATAACATATTTAGTGTAAAAATGTCAAACCTGCAAATTGCTAATTAAGTTTCAATTCAACCTTGCTGCCACCTGACTTTTCTTTAGTTACGACAAGCTGTTTGTCTATCTCACTTCTAAGTTCAGCCACATGAGATATGATACCGACAAGTCGATTATTTTCCGAAAGTCCCGACAGTGCTTGCATTGCCTGTCTTAAAGTTTCTTCATCAAGCGAACCGAATCCTTCGTCAACAAACATTGTTTCCATTTTAATGCCGCCTGCCGATTGTTTTGTAAAACCGTTTCCTCTCGCCTTTTTCCTTTCATACTCGGGATTGCGTTTCACGGTATACTGCTTGTTGCCGTTTACAAAGGTCAGTTCAACTGTTGTAGGAGTATCGTTAGCGTTCCAGCTCTTCACGCTGATTTGCCGCTGCAAGCTGATCCGCACAGGTAACGCGGATATAGAGAAATACTTTCATTTGGCTTCTCCTTCTGATGTAACTTTGCATAAGTCCTGATATACTTACCTTTATTACTTTAATTAAGTTTGAAATTTATTTTTATTATTACTTTACAAAAAGCAATACAAGAAGTATAATAAATATCACAATTTAGTAATATTAAATGCATAAAATCAAAAAATCCCAAATAATTTCCAGTTAAAATATATAATAGGAATAGGAGCATACAAATGAAAAACAAAATCTTATCAGCAATAATATCCATCGTACTTATGATTTTGCTTGTAGGCTGTCAGCAGAACAATACCATTATTAAGCCTGATATAGAAACAAAAACTGTGACGGAAAACAGCGAAGGTGATTATATAACTTTTTCACTTGATATTCCTTCAAACTGGAAATTATACGCTCAGAATTATACATCTATTGCTTGTTTTAGTCCTGATGCAAACAAAACAAATGCCAGCGAAAATATTTCTCCCTACAAATTAAGTATAGATAACTATATCATTCCATCACTAATGCCAATAGATGACAAATATAAACAAGCTTATAAAGATTTATTTAGTGGCAAATATGATGGTATTAAAGATTTAATTTGCGATAACATTGAATATATAAATATAGGGAAGGTAATAGACAGTTTCCCGGACGTTACTTTTGAAACTCCTGAAAGCATTATGGATTACTTTAATATACTTGTTGACGGTATAAGTACACCGGATGTTACAATGCCAGAGTCATGGAATGATAAAAAATGGGCAACTGATTTTACTTTCAGTGAATATAACGGTAAGAACGGAAAGATTATTGCGGTAGAATATTCCTATGTAATTATAGATAAAACCTACAAAGCTATTAATTGCTACCGTGATGACGACTTTTCCGTATGCGGAGCTTTTGATGATAGCAACGAGATTTCTTCAGGAGATGTTGCTTTATGGGTTGCAAATACCCTTGAGGTTTCTGAACATTACAAAATTGATGACGGAGCGGTATTAATAGAAGGAAAAGACTATTAATTATTAAATTTTCAATAGTAACATACTTTTTTAGAAAATTAAAGATATTATAAATAAAAACAGACTGCTACTGTAGTGTAACGATCTGCTGTAAGGGAAGGAAAAGTTTAGATAACTTTTTCAGCGTGTAGGTAAATTATTCAGCGTCGGTAAGAGCTACCGCATAAGTCATTGTACCCGAATACTTAACACCCTTTGGTGTTGACGGATTGTTGAGAACAGGCTTTACCGTAAATGTTGTTGAGCCGTCCTCGGTAAAGGAAGCAAGCTCTACACCGTTGACCTGATCCTTACCTCCCGTGGTTTCCACAACGCTTTCATCAGGCATAATAAACTGATAACGAAGTGTAGGCTTTGCCGCTTTATCGCTTTCACCTTGAAGTACCATCTGATTTCTGAAATAATCCGTACCTGCAATAGTAACCGATACCTTTTTCCCGTCAAGATTTGCGACATTTTCAGCTTTTATTTCTACAGGTGTACCCTCTGTTGTAAGAGTTACCTGTGAAGGAATTGTTACTGTGTATGACGGGTCAAATTTATACTCGTAAGAGAAAGAAGTGCTTGCATTTTCTTCTGTCTGAGGTGTAACCTCTGCTGCCGAAACCGATATTGCTGTTACTGTAATCATAGCAAGTGCTGTTGCGATTGATAAAAACTTCTTCATATTGTTACTCCTTACATAATAATCTTTTCTTTTTATAGAACCAGAAAAATGATACTGTCGCTGTGAGCATTAAAAATACTGTTACAACAGTTGTGTAACTTACAATTGCGCCTGTTTTGATTGTGTTAGTATCATTTTCTACAACTGTGTTTTGATTTTCTGTTGTTTGTGCTGCAGTCTGAACTGTAGTGAATTGTGTGGTTGTTTCTTCGATTGTAAGAATTACATCTGTTTTTGCACTTTCGGCAGCCACTGCATATGCGCAGCAAACTGTCGAAATAACACATAAAGCTAAAACTACGGTAATAACGGTTTTTTTCATAATTAACCTCGAGTTTTATTTATCTTATTTGTCCTCAAGAGATACTGTGTAGTTAATTACACCGTTATAGTTGCCGGCACCTACGCTATAGTAGTCTTTAAGTTTGATTTTTCTTGTGATTGTACCGAAGTTTGAGCCGTCCCAAGAAGCAATCTCGTCACCGATTGTGTAGTAAGTAGGATTTGCAAAAGCGTCTGAATTGTAGATTACATATTCAGCCTCCTGAAGATTTCTTGAATCCCATACTGCAAGAGTGTGAAGATTGCCGGAGTAACCTGCGCTCTCAATCTTTACGCTTACTTTTTTGCCGCTTGGAACAAAGGCTGTATCATTTTCAAGTGCAAGTGAATATGAAAGTGTTGATGATTCTTTTTGAAGTTCTGCTGTGAGAGGGATAGAAACAGTGTAAGCGGGCACGATTTCCGATTCACTTTTTGAATATGTAATTTTCTGCTGGAAGTCTGCTGTTGCGTAGTTTTCGTCAACAACCGGAGTGTCTGTTGTTGATGCCGCAAATGCTGCTGTTGTAGCGCATACGCTCATAGCTGCTGCCATTAATACTGCTGTAATTCTTTTTGCATTGATTTTCATAAATTTTCTTCTCCTTAGATTTTCAAATTCTAATGTCCTTGCCGCCAAATTGACGGCTGTTTATATATGATAAACCCATAAGGGATTATTGTTATTCGACTGTAAGCGTACTCTTAACCTGTGCGCCGTTCATTTGTGAATTGCTGTCAACAGAATATGTTGAAATATTAATTATTAAAGTGTATGTACCTTTTTCAATCGGTTTGTCAAGAGTTACGCCCTTAATTGCATCACCCGGTTTTACAAGGTCTGTAGTGCAAAGTGTTTCACCGGTTTCCTGCAAAGAAAGCGTAAATTTAAAATTACACGGATTTTCCTCGGGATTTAAAAGAGTGATAGGAAAGTCTGTGCTTTCACTTGAGATTGTCATATCGGGATAACCCGGAATTTTAATTCCCTGTTCAGCGCCGCCCGCATTTGAAACTTCCTGTTCGTAATGCGATGCGTCACTGTCAAACACAACGCCCTGCTGCTTTGCCGTATCCTGTGTTTGTGAGCTGTTGTTATTCATCAGCAACACACCCATAGTAATGCCTACTGCCGCAAAAATTGCTATAATCGCAATAAGAACAATTACCAAAACTTTTGAGTTTTTACTTTTATCTTCCATTTTTCTTCCCCTTTTCTGACGATATTCTAACACCGTAATTTTATAATACAGTCATATTCTTTTATCACTCTTGTAAAAGATTGTAAAGTTTTGGGCAGTAAAAAAGCCCTGCGTAAAGCAAGGCTTAAAAAACAGATTTAATTTGTGCTGTCTATGAATTTTTTAAATATTTTTCTGCTGTTTTCATCTGTAAAGAAAGAATACTCCGGGTGCCACTGCACCGCCCATACAAATTTTTTGTCGGGTGCAAACAGTGCCTCTATAAGTCCGTCCTCCGAAACCGCCATACACTCAAGATTCGGTGCAATATCTTTTACTGCCTGATGGTGCAGGCTTGTAACCTCTAAGGCATTTGTATTCAACAATTTATGTAAAGGCGAATTTTTCATTATTTTTACACTGTGAATAGGTTTATCCGGGTGGGGCTGATGATGCACGGTATAGGTAGGATGCTCTGTTTGTAAATCCCGATACAGCGTACCGCCCATAACAGCATTAATAAACTGTATGCCACGGCAAATGCCTAAGATTGACTTATCTTTTTCATAAGCCAGACGAAAAAGCTCTGTTTCCATATTATCTCTTTGCGTACAGCTTTCTCCGCACTGCTTTGTTCTCACTTCGTTATAAATTTTTGGGTCAACATCCTGTCCGCCTGTAAAAAGAAATCCGTCACAAGTATTTACAAGCTGTTTTATAATCTTTTCATCCTCGGTTAAAGGCAACATAACGGGAATACCGCCCGATTTTTCAATTCCTTGCATATAGTTTGGCAACATCCAATAGCAGTTTTTTTCAGAGTCCCAAAGCGGAACAACACCTATTAACGGCTTTTTCATACCTATTACCTCCAATAAAAAAGACAAGAAAGTCCTGCCGAACTTCCTTGTCCAAATTTATAAGAATATTTTAGCACACTGTAAATATTTTTTCAAGTATTGAAAGAAATCAAATTATTTGAAAATGTCGGACTGAAAGACAAAAAGACCGCCTTCCTTGCCGTAAAACGGTTCTTAAAATATCTTGATTATATTGACTGACAGCACAAAACTCGGCAACCGTAAAGATTGCCGAGTTTTTTATTCGGAAATATTTGCTTTTGGTGTGACATAAACAGTTTTGTTATTTACATAAATAACCATACCCGGTCTTGCACCGCTTGGCTTGCTTACATAACGCACAAGCGTGTAATCTACAGGCACTTGACTGCTTTCTCTTGCTTTACTGTAATATGCGGCAAGCTGTGCCGCCTCTAAAATTGCGGTATCGCTAATTTCTCTGCCTTCCGCAAAAACAACTGTATGCGAACCGTGAATATCTTTTGTGTGCAGCCACATATCATTTTTATTTGCAATTTTTAATGTAAGTTTATCATTTTGAGTATTGTTTCTGCCTACCAAAATTTTAAATCCGTCACTTGAAGTAAATTCAAGCGGCGGTAGTGCCGCCTGCGGTCTTTGCTTGCCCTTTTGTTTGCGTAAATACCCCTGCTCGGTAAGCTCTTCCCTTATCTGCGCAAGTTCACGCTCACTCTCCGCACGGCTGACCGTATCAAGTACAGAATCAATGTATTCAAGCTCTGACCTGCCTTTCTCAATCTGTTCGGTCAAAATATGCTCTGCATTTTTCGCTTTTTGATAATCTTTATAATATTTTTGAGCATTTGCTGCCGGAGAAATTGCAGGATTGAGTTTTATGCGGATAAGCGACATATTTTCATCGTAAAAATTTTCCACTTCCGCAAAAGATGCGCCACGCTCAATACGGTAGAGATTTGCCTGCAACAAATCGCCGTTTATTCTAAGCTGTTCACGATTTGCACATTCTTTAAGTTCAATCTTTTGCTTTGCAAGTTTACGGGAAATTCTTTCGCTTAAATTAACAAGCATTTTTGTAAGGTCTTGAGATTTGACCCTCATTCTCTCTCTTGAATCTCTGGTTTCGTAAAAGCTGTCAAGAAGTTGTGAATATGTGTCAAAGTGCTTTATTTGAGCAAAATTTCCGTATTGCTCAATATCTGTAAATGTAAAATCAATCGGCTTGCCGTCATCTCTTATAACCATACACGGTTTGCCTGCATATTTATTAACATTTACATACAAATTATTGAGCACATCAACAAGTCTGTCATAATGCTGTTTATCCATACGGGTAGTTGTGCCCTCGCCCACTCTGTACTCAAGTTCTCTGCACACAAGAGGCGATACACCTTGAATTGCCCTGAGCAGTGCCTTGTTAAGCATCATTTCGCCGTCAAAATCAACTGTTTTTTCCGCTATTTCTTCTGCCGAATGTTTAAGAATTGAAAGTTTATCCTGCGCCTCGGGAAGTTCGTATTTTATATTTGGAAGCACAAGTCTGCGGCTGCTCATAGTCAGGTCAACACGCTTGAGGGAATCAATAATTACTCCGTTTGAATCCACAATAATAATATTGCTGTACATTCCCATAATTTCGCAAACTACTGTTATTAGAACGGTATCGCCAAGTTCGTTTACACATTCAAAATCAAGGAACAGCACTCTGTCACATTCCTGTTGACGAACCGCAACCAGCTTTCCGCCGCCGATACGCTTACGCAAAAGCATACAAAACATAGGCGGTGAAGCGGGATTTTCAGGTGTATTGCCGCAAAAATGCACCCTCGGTGAATTTGCCCTTGCCGAAAGCAAAAGTTTTTTATTGCCGTTAAAGGTACGCATCGCAAATACAAGTTCATCTCTGTTCGGCTGATAAATCTGCGATACCCTGGCACCGAGCGCCTCGGTTTCTATTTCGTGTTTTATATATCTCAAAAAAATTCCGTCTAAAGCCATCTTTTACCTCTATTTATGATATTTGCCGTTGGTAGAAATTTCAAACGCACGGTAAATCTGTTCCGACAGTACCATTCTTGCCATCTGATGAGGAAATGTCATTTTACTCATAGAAAGTTTGAAATCTGCTCTGTTTTTCACCTTATTGCTAAGTCCGTAACTTCCGCCGATAATAAAATCCACCGTACTTTTTCCTGTAATTGCCGCATTGTCGAGCATTGCAGAAAGTTCTTCACTTGAAAGCTGTTTGCCCTCGATGCACATTGCCACTGCATAATCACCTGCACCGATTTTCTTAAGTATTCTCTCTCCCTCTGCCTCAATTACCTCTGAAATTTCAGCCCCGTTCGGATTGTTATTTCTTATTTTTTCTTCCGCAAGTTCAACTACCGCAAATTTACAAAAGGCAGTAAGTCGTTTTGCGTATTCGGAAATTGCGTCTGTAAAATATTTCTCTTTAATTTTTCCTATACAAATTATATTTATTCTAATCATCTTTCACCATTAAAAAATTACCGATTTAGCATTAGTTTCTACGGGCGCTACATCGAGAGTATAATCTATTCCCCTATTCATTCCGTACTTTGAAAGTTCGTTTACAGCTGTATTAAGCGCTATTGACGGAGTATTATTTTGCTCACTTAAGTGACCGAGCATAAGTCTTAAAGTACCTGACTGCACAAGTCCCGCAAGCTCGGCGGCACAATCGGGATTAGACAAATGACCGTATTTAGAGAGTATTCGCTTTTTGAGTACAAACGGATACGGGCCGTTTTTCAGCATATCAACATCGTGGTTTGACTCAATAACCGCAAAATTGCTGTGTGCAACGGCATTTCTTACATCATCGGTCATATATCCCATATCAGTTGCTATTGTGGCAGTCTTTCCGTCTGCAAGCGTAACACTGTAGCAACAGCTCTCTGCGGCATCGTGCGGAGTATCGATTCTTTTAATAACCATATCGCCTACCGCAACTTCGTTTTTGATAACCTCGGTTTCAAAGCGTTTATCCAGACGATTTGCCCTTTCAAGCGCCTCAAGTGTACCCTGACTTGCATACACCTTAAAATTATAGCGTGATGCAAGCACTTTTACGGCACTGCAATGGTCTGTATGCTCGTGGGTAATAAATACCGCACCTATTATGCGTGGATCTATTGAATTTGTAAGTAATGCATTTTCAATCTGTTTGCATGAACGACCTGCGTCTATCAGCACGCCCTGTGTTGCCGTACCCAGAAAATAACTGTTACCTTTACTGCCGCTAAAAAGCGGGACCGCTTTTGCCAAACTAATCTACTCCTATTCAACAATAATCATAATAATATATAATAACACAAAATTCGCATTTTGTCATCTGCATAATAAAAAACCCACAGCTGAAATTTGCTGTGGGTTAAATAAATTATTTTTTAACAAGAGCGGATGCAGGGAGTGCATATTTTTTCTTGTATTCCTTATAGTCTGCGTTGTACTGAATATCATCGGAATTTTTAAGCTCGTGCAAATATTCGTGTGCATCGTAGCCGTTGTTGTTGATTTCAATAACACCGACCGCAATGTTTGAACAATGGTCGGAAACTCTTTCCATACTTGTAATAAGGTCAGAGAAAATAAATCCGAGTTCTATTGTACATTCGCCGTTTGTAAGACGCTTAACATGAGCCTCTTTAAGTTTATCTCTGATGCGGTCAATAACCTGTTCAAGAGGTTCAACTTTCGCCGCAAGTTTTACATCGTTATTGATAAATGCAAGCGTTGCATTATTTATAATCTCTTTTATAGCGTCCATCATAACATTAAGCCCCGCCATAGCCCCTTCGGAGAAAACCGCTTTTTTCTCCTCAATCTCTTTTGCGGCACCGACAATATTCATTGCGTGGTCGCTGATTCTCTCGAAATCACCTATACCGTGCAAAACTCTCTGAACACTTTTACTGTCGTTTTCAGAAAGATTTTTCTGACTTAGTTTTACAAGATATGTCGAAATTACATCTTCGTACATATCAATTGTGTCTTCGTTTTCAGAAAGTGTGTCAGCCGCTTTTTCGTTATAATTACCAACCATTTCAAGTGCGCCGAGAAGTGTACCCTCCGAAAGTCTTGCCATTTTTTCCGTAACATTTAAAGCACGGTCTGTTGCAAGTGAAGGTGTGTTGAGGAAACGCTCGTCGAGGAATGGTGTTTCACTTTCTTCTTCCGTATCCTTAATTGTAAGGCAAGCGAGTTTTTCAAGCTGGCGTGTAAAAGGAAGTAACATAGCTGTTGCTGCAATGTTAAATGCTGTATGGATAACAGCGATATTTGCCTCGGCAACTACATCGTCCAGGAATCCGTATTGGAATATTAAATTTGAACCGTAGAACAGCGCACAAATTACAAGTGTACCTATAATATTAAAATAAAGGTGTACCAAAGCAGCACGCTTAGCGTTTTTCTTTGCACCTATACAAGAAATCAAGGCAGTTACGCAAGTACCTATATTCTGACCCATTACAATCGGAATTGCCATTGAGTATGTAATCGCACCTGTTTTTGAAAGTGCCTGCAATATTCCGACCGATGCGCTTGAACTCTGGATAATTGCTGTGAGCAATGCACCTGCAATAATACCGAATACAGGGTTATTAAAGACTGTAAGAAGATTTGCAAAGTTAGGATCGTTAGAAAGAGGTGCTACCGCAGAACTCATAGAATCCATACCGAACATTAAAATTGCAAATCCCAAAAGAATGGACGCAAGGTTTTTCTTACTGTCGCTCTTTGTAAACATAATAAGAATTATGCCTATAAAAGCGAAAACAGCAGAAAAAGATGTCGGTTTAAGCAGTTGCATAAATACGCTGTCGCCCTCAATACCCGAGAGACTTAAAATCCACGCTGTAACTGTTGTGCCGACATTAGCACCCATAATAATTCCTATTGCCTGTCTTAGCTTCATAATACCGGAGTTTACAAAGCCGACTACCATAACCGTAGTAGCGGATGATGACTGTATAACAGCTGTAACGGCTGCACCGAGCAAAAATCCCTTGAAAGTATTGTTAGTCATTTTTTCAAGAGTTTTTTCAAGTTTACCGCCCGAGAATTTTTCAAGGCCGTCACCCATTGTATTCATACCATACAAAAAGAGTGCCAAGCCACTCAACAGCTGAAGAATCGAAAAAATATCCATATCCCTAAACTCTCCTTTTCCTTTGTAATGATATTAGTATTAAGTCAAAGTTTTATTTTGCATTTGTAAAATCTATGTAAAGTTTTTTACACAACAACAACTGCGCCCTGTATTTAAGTAAGACTTAAACAAGACGCAGCCGTAATATTAAATATTAATATTTAATTTTGCTAAAAGTACATTTTATAATTTTTACAATGCTTTTACTTTAAATGTAAATACCGTACCGTTTTCATTACTCTTTAATGTAATAGTACCGTCATGTCTTTCGGCAATATGTTTTACAATTGCAAGTCCAAGACCTGTACCGCCGGTTTCTTTAGAACGGCTTTTGTCAACTCTGTAAAAGCGCTCAAAAACTCGTTTTTGATGTTTTAACGGAATACCGATTCCCGTATCCGCAACACTGAGAACGGCGTTTTCGTCCTCTTTTTTAACAGTAACGGTAACATTTCCGCCCTTGCGGTTATATCTTATCGCATTGTCACAAAGGTTATAAACAAGTTCATAAAGTTGGTTACGATTGCCGTTTATTAAAATTTTATCTTCCGCATTAACTTTAATGACAACCTCGTGTTTATTTGCATTTGTATGTAAATCTTCCGCTACCTCTCTTGAAAGTCCCGACAAATCGACCTTATCGTAATTTACGGGTCTTGTGTTTTCGTCAAGTTCGGAAAGCTCTATAATATCGCCAATCAAAGAAAGCAGTCTGCCTGATTCTTTATGAATTTTTCCGGCAAATCTTTCAATATCTTCCGGTGCTACAATTCCGCTTTCTATAATTTCCGCATAACCCGAAATTGAAGTGAGCGGAGTTTTTAACTCGTGGGTAACATTTGCGGTAAATTCACGCCTCATTTTTTCGGCTTTTCGTTTAGCCGAAATATCAATTATAAGACAGATTACACCTTTTTGTTCGCTGTTGGAATACACCGGACTTGCAATTATCTGCAATACTCTGCCGTTTATATTGCCTTCATTACTGCTGCGTTCACCGCTGAAAGCCTTGTCAACACATTCGCACAAAACCTCATTGCGTGAAAATGAAATAAGACTTTCGCCAACAGTGCCCTCTGAATCCGTGCCGAGATATTTTGAAGCGGAATGATTACACATAAGCATATTCTTATCCATATCAAGCATTATAAAGCCCTCGGACATATTTTGAATAAGCGTGTCTATTCTGTCTTTTTCAAGCTGTAAGCGTGAAACCTGCTTGTTAATCTGCTTTTGCTGACTTGAAATGGTGCGGGAAATTGAACTTAATTCTTCATATTGATTGCCGTCAACATTGCTTTCGAGATTTTCTATAGGCGCAATAATTTTTTTCGTTGACATTTTTGAAAGCACACAGCAAAGAATAAATACAATAATTATTACAGCAAACAAAATCGGAACAAGGTGCATAAAAATGGAGTAGCCGTTTTCCATAGTTTCAGACAATCGCAAAACATTTCCGTTTGAAGTTTTTACAGCATAATAATATGTAACATTGCCGAGTGTTTCTGATTTTCTGCTGTCATCGCCGTATCCGTTTTTCATTGCATTTATAAATTCGGGACGATTGGAGTGATTTCCCATTTTTGTAACATCAACGCCGTCATCGCTTTCCAAAAGAACATTTCCGTTGCCGTCGAGCAGTGTAACTCTTATTCGTGATGAACTTAAATCGTGCAACAATTCATAGCTACTGTTTTTATTATAAAGATTTGCGGCTATATTTGTATAATCTTTTAATGTTGTTTTTTCCGACGAAGAAAAAATAAACCAGAAAGCGGCTGTTGAAAAAACAGCCGTCAAAAGAATGGATACACCAGCGGTGATTATAAATTTTTTTAAAAGAATTTTTCTTAGTTTCATTTATCATTCTCCTGCCTTGTATCCTACATTACGCACGGTTTTAATAAGATTGCCGCATTCTCCGAGTTTTTGTCTTAGAGTTGTAATGTGCATATCAACCGTACGGCTCTCTCCCTCGAAATCGTAACCCCAAACATTAATAATAATGTTCTCTCTTGTGAGTGCCATACCTTTATTGTTAAGCAGGTATTTGAGCAATTCGTACTCCTTGTATGTAAGGCTGCACTGTTCTCCGTTTGAAGTTACAATATGCTTTGAATCGTCAAGAACAATTCCGCCAAGTTCCACGGTTTCGGGCTTTTCTTCTACCGTACAGCGTCTTAAAATCGCCCTTACTCTTGAAATAAGTTCAAGTACGGAGAACGGCTTTGTAAGGTAATCGTCGGCACCCATATCAAGTCCTTTTACCTTATCCATCTCACTTGACTTTGCGGTAACAAGAATAACCGGAATATTTTTTGTAGACTTGTCTTTTCTTAATTTTTCAAGTACAGACAATCCGTCAAAATCGGGAAGCATTACATCAAGAATAACAAGCTGCGGCTTTATTTCCGCACACGCTTTAAAAAAGCTCTTGCTTTCTCCAAAGCTTTTAACCTCATAACCGCTGTTTTTCAGTGCGTAGGTTTCAAGCTCCCTGATGTCTGTATCGTCTTCTACAATATAAATAAACATATAATTCTAACTCCCCGATATAGATTTAAGGCAGACATACTTCCGCCTTAAACCTAATTATATCACAATAGTCTTGATTTGCAACAAAAATCATCAAAGGTTATACTGTCTTTCCTGTAATTGAAAACACAACCCATTCACCGATGTTCTCTGCGTGGTCGCCGATTTTTTCAAAATACTTTGCAATAAGCAAAACATCTATAGCCTGCTGATCAAGTTCTTTGTTTGCGTTTATAATATCGATAACCTCTTGTTTTACCTTATTGAAAAGGTCATCAATTGCGTCGTCCATAGTAGCTACGGTCTTTGCAAGTTTCAAGTCTTTTTTAACAAAAGCGTCAATAGCCGTTGTTACCATATTTGAAGAACGCTCTGCCATTTCAGAAAGATGAGTCATTGAATAAATATTTTCGCAGTCTTTCAAATAAGTTGACATTTCCGCAATGTCAATAGCCTGATCGCCGATTCTTTCAAGGTCGGTAATCATCTTAAGAGCCGCAGATACCGTTCTTAAGTCACCTGCAACAGGCGACTGTAAAAGGAGGAGATTTAAACAATAGTTTTGTATTTCTCTCTCCATCGTATTGATTTTTTCTTCAATAATTCTTGATGTTTCAAGTTTATCGTATTCACCGTTTGTAATAATGGTTATCGTATTTTTTATTGCACCTTCAACCAAAGCGCCCATTTCAATGAGTTTATCGTTAAGTGCTTTTAATTCCAAATCAAAATACTCTCTCATTAGCCGAACCTTCCTGTAATGTATTCCTCTGTACGCTTATCCTTTGGAGTAGAAAACAAGGTAGCCGTATCAGTGCATTCAATCATTTCGCCAAGCAGGAAGAATGCCGTATTATCAGCAATTCTCATTGCCTGCTGCATATTATGTGTAACCATAATAATGGTATATTTATCTTTAAGCTTCATACAAAGTTCCTCGATTTTACCTGTGGAAATAGGGTCAAGTGCAGATGTTGCCTCGTCCATAAGTAAAACTTCAGGCTTTACCGCAAGCGCTCTTGCAATGCAAAGACGCTGCTGCTGACCGCCCGAAAGGCCGAGTGCGCTCTTTTTAAGTCTGTCCTTAAGTTCATCCCAGATAGCGGCATCTTTCAAAGACTGCTCTACGATTTCGTCAAGCTCTCTTCTGCTTCTTATACCGTGTGTTCTCGGACCGAAAGCTATGTTATCATACACGCTCATAGGAAACGGATTTGCTTTTTGAAAAACCATACCCACTCTTTTTCTGAGAACATTTACATCCATATTTTTGCCGTAAATATCCTCGTTATCAAGACGGATATCACCTGTAATTTTACAACCCTCAACCAAATCATTCATTCTGTTAAGTGATTTCAGGAGCGTTGATTTACCGCAGCCCGACGGGCCGATAAAAGCTGTAATACGGTTTGCCTCCATATTAAAGTTTACAGACTTTAATGCGTGAAATTTGCCGTAATACAGGTTCATATCCTTAATTGTAAACTTATCCATTTATTTTCCTTCCACTCTTACTTATTTTTACTTGTAAGCTTTTTGGCGATAAATGCCGAAAGCGTATTTATTAAAAGTACAAGCACAAGCAATACAACCGCTGTTGCCCAAGCCTGATCTGTATGCAATCCCTCGTTTGCAAGTACATACATATGAATAGCAAGCGTTCTGCCCGAAGACATAAGACCTTTTGCAAGACCCGACGCCGAACCCGATGTATATAAAAGAGCCGCAGTTTCTCCGACTATTCTGCCGACTGCAAGAATTATACCTGCAAGAATACCCGGCATTGCACTCGGAAGAATTATTCTTATAATTGTTCTCAGCTTGCCTGCGCCAAGTCCGTAACTGCCCTCTCGGTACGAGTCGGGAACAGAAAGCAAAGCTTCCTCTGTAGTTCTCATAATTGTCGGTAATACCATAATTGCAAGTGTAAAAGAACCCGCAAGCAATGAAAGTCGCCACTGCAAAGTAGTTACAAAGAATAACATACCGAACAAACCGTAAACAATCGACGGAATACCCGAAAGAGTTTCTGCCATAGTTCTGATAAGTTTTACAAACTTGTTGCCCCTTTTTGCATATTCCGCAAGGTAAATCGCAGCACCTACGCCAAACGGTACGGCAATTACCAAGGTAAGCAAAGTTACCACAACAGTATTGATAATTGCAGGCATACAGGATACATTATCACTGTTATATTCCCATGCAAACAGCTCCGGTGTAATATGCGGAACACCCATTACAAGAATATATACAATTAAAAATACCAGAGCAAGCACTGATATTGCCGCTGCAAGTACAACCAATATAAACAAAACAAGTGAGAGCGGCTTTCTTTTATATTCTCTTAATCTTTGGGCAAATCCTGTTTTATTGATTGCCTTTATTTCATTGTTATCAGCCATTCTTTTCACTCCTGCTCTTAATTGCCTGCATTGAAAGTGTAATAATTAATATGAACACAAACAAAACTACACCTGTTGCTATAAGTGCCTGTCTGTGAAGTCCTGTTGAGTAACCCATCTCAAGTACAATATTTGCTGTAAGCGTTCTTACACCGTCCGTAAGTGATGTAGGAATCTGCACCTGGTTGCCTGCAATCAGGATAACCGCCATAGTTTCGCCGATAGCTCTGCCTATGCCAAGCACAACACCTGCGAGAATACCCGACTTTGCGGCAGGAAGCATTGTTTTGAACACACTTCTCTCTCTTGTTGCGCCGAGTGCCAATGCACCCTCGTAGTAATTTTCGGGCACCGCACGGATTGCCGACTCCGAAACGCCTATAATTGTAGGCAAAATCATAATTCCGAGCACTATTGACGCCGCAAGCAAACTTGTACCGTCGCCGCCAAAGTTATCTCTGATAAACGGTACAATTACCATAAGTCCGAAAAAGCCGTAAACGATTGACGGAATACCTGCGAGTAATTCTGTTGCGGGTTTTATAACCTTATATAATGGTTTCGGACAAAAACGAGCAAGGAAAACCGCTGTTAAAATTCCGATCGGCACACCGATTACAACAGCGCCTGCCGTAACATAGATACTGCCGATAATCATTGTAAATATTCCGTAGCTTGCAGGAACATTTGTCGGTGCCCATTCTGTGCCGCCTATAAAATTAAAAAATCCGATTTCTGCCATTGCCGGAACACCGTTGTAGAAAAGGAAAATACAAATAAGCACAACCGCCGCTATGCTGGCAAGGGCTGTCAGGAAGAAAACTCCCTGCATAGCCCTTTCTTTAATATTGCTTAATCTCATTTAGTTATATCGCTCCAAACCTTAGCTTCACCTGTGTAGATAGCTTTTACCTGATCCATTGTGAGATTTTCTGTAGTATTGTTTGTATTTACGATTACCGCAATACCGTCTTTTGCAATTGTTGTTGATGCAAGAGCTGTTTCTGTATCCTTAAGCTCTCTTGATGCCATACCGATGTCACAGGTGCCGTTTGCCGCCGCTGTCATGCCGGAGGTGGAGTCGGTCTGCTGTACCTCGATCTCGGCGTTGGGATTTACCTGGATATAAGCCTCTTTCAGCTTTTCCATGATCGGCGTGACCGAGGAGGAGCCAGACACGGTGATCTTACCGGACGGCTTGCTGCCTGCATAGGGGGAGAGGGGTCCACTGATTTTGATGTAGCTTTCGCCGACAACCTCCTGTCCGTCCTCACTTAGAATAAAGTCTATAAAATCTTTGGCTAATCCTTCCGGCTCGCCTTTCGTGGCAATGTTAAACGGGCGTGCGATTTTATAGGTACCGTTTACCACATTTTCTGTCTTGGGCTCGACACCGTCTATTTTAACAGCCTTAACACTGTCACTTAAGGAACCCATGGATACATAGCCGATTGCGTAGGGATTATTCGCGACGCTAGTCAGCATGATGTCGGTTTTCATGGCGACGTCTGCTTCTTTGGTGGTCATATCTTTTTTGTTGCCGGAGGAATCTTTTTCCTCAATACCGAACAGTTCTATGAACGCGCCACGGGTGCCGGATCCGTCCTCTCGAGTGATGACCGAGATGTCCGCGGTGGTGTCAAAGCCCGTGTCACCGCCCCCGCCACAACCGGTGAACAATGCGCCTGCCAATGCTGTTACACAAATCAGTGAAATTACCTTTTTCATCCTTTACACGATCCTTTCTTTTTTAACGTTATAACCAGTATAATGCAGGTATGTAAAAACAAAAGACTTCATTTTGTAAAATCTGTGTAAAAATTTTTACAAACCATAGTCTTTGGAGTGACGGCGAAATTATTCCACCTGGCAAAAAAACACAACGAAAAAGGGAAGATGCAAGAATACATCTTCCCTTTTCCAAGGGTTATTATGTGTGTTGTGGTTTTTTGTTCCTCAGTCTTTGCAGTGTGCCCGATAGTCGAATACATCTTCACCGCAGTCAAAATCGTCCTTCTGCGGCGGATAGAATTCGTCGAATGGGAATTTGATGCGCTCAAACAGGTCACAGGGATTGTTGTCGGTAGCGGATACGCATTCCTTCTGCGGGATGCAGAAATCATACGCCGGCATCAACAGTTGTACGTCCCTCTCCAGCTTAACAATGGTGAACAGGCCCATGGAGGCGAGCACGCCTTTGTTGCCACGTGGGGAAACGAACTCATCGTTGAAGCAGCCGCATACGAAATCGGGGATACCACCGATGTCGTCACAATCCGAACAGCAACAGCAATCCGGCTCTACCAGCTTCGCACCTAGGCAGATCGGGTCTACGACCTCGATGATTGCCTTAGGCATGTTGCTCTTTTTTACAAGTTGTGTATCTACCGCGTTGGGTTTGTATTTGGACGAGAAGATTTTTGCATTCCCCTCCGAACCAAACAGGATTACCTTCTTGTCAAAGGTTGCCAGGCCGTCAACCTGAACCGGGGTTCCGATTCCGGTAAACACATCCAGCGTGACACGGAAGAAATATTTGATGTCAATCGTGTAGAACCCCTTGTTGAATGGTACCGGCTCAACGTCGGTATACACCCAGATGATCTCGGATTTCCGGCATTTTACGTTGATTGCACGGTTGATAATCTCCTGCTCCGCACGGGTAAAGAGGACGTTCAAATCCTCCAGGCAATCCTTTTCGCGGCAAGAATCATAAATCTGATCTGTCTGAATACATACAGAGTCGCAGGGCTGTTCAGGTTTATGAACAGACGCCGGCGCCGATGTAATTTTCTCACTCATTCTTTGCTCCTCCTTTTTTTGTCCCTCCGTACAGTGGAAGCTGTACGGTAGGCTCTTTCATTACTATAGTATGTGTCGGAAAAATTTTGTGTGAATGCTTTTTCCGCCTACAAAATATAATATTCATAAGAGGTGATAAAAGGTGAATTTTTATGTTAAAACAAACACCGGCGCGATCCATTTTTTCCATGACGCCCACAAAGGGATCTGCTACCGCAACGCGGTTTCCCCCGTGCGTACCGAGGCACTGTTTGCGGAGGCGGAGGATGATTTTGACCTGCTCTGCGATCAGCAGGGACGTATCTATCTCATCTGTCAGAGTAAAGCGGGGGAGATTATTTATTTTGTACAGAATGCCGGCCAGTGGCACCGCCAGGTGATACTAAAAAGCAAAAACGCCACAGCGGCCGCTTCGCAATTCAAACTGCTGGCCAATGAAGATGGCGTACATCTGTTTTACCTGTTGCGGCACAATGATGAAATTCTACTGGTTCGCCAGCCCCTGCCCTCCGGCCAGCCTGAGGCGGTGGCGCGCCTGAGCCCGCCGCGTTTTTTGGCAAGGCGGGACGAGGCAGGTTGTCTCTATCTGCTCTATCCCAGCATTGACCATGATGGGGAGTATGTCCTGAGCGTTTATCGCTTTGGCAACTGGAACCCGCCGCGTCCGATTGGGGGCGGATACACCGTGGAGGACGCGCAGTTTACCGGCTATATGACCGCCCATCTGTCCCTGTTTAAAAACAACAATCTGTTTTACGCGACATTGGGTGAAAATGGCTTGGATATGCCGGTACATATTGCGATGAGTAAACGCCCCGCCTCGGTATTGCTGTTCTATGAGGATACCCTATGGGTGCTGTTTGACCAAAACGGCGCGTTATATTATTGGAAGAAAAGTGAACGGCCGTTTACCCCATCCCGCATCATTTCGAGCGCCTATCCACAGCTGTTCCAGGTGCGGCTGACCGATGGCATGGAGTTTGAAATTGGCGGGCAATGCTATGGGAATCTGGTACAAAACCGTGTTAACCTGTATATCCTCTCCAATTTGGAACGCAAGAAAGATGCCCCCTCAAAAACCGTACCCGACTCTACCAGCATTGAGCTAACCAAACGGACACTCAAGACGGAAGCGGCGCTGCAGACGGTAAGCCAGAATCTCTCCCAGCTTGCAAAGGAGGTAGCAAAACTCTCCATCCGTTTAGATGAATTAGACCGGCAGGTAAAAAGTCAGTACCGGGCGGCGGTTGCTTCACAGTCTGCACAGGCTATGGCATTTTTCGGGGATGCGCCTTCCTTTTCACAACCTGATACCGCTATGCGGCAGTCTGTTGCCCAACAGGATGTTGATGTGCAACAGATTCCTGCTATCCCGCAAGATGACGCCGAGCCACAACCAGGTTCTGAACCGCAGCTGGAAACCGGTACATCAGAAACAGAAAACCAAAAAATGGATAATTATGGAGAATAACTATTGCAGGTTTGGTAAAAATGTAGTATAATTTTTACATTGAAACAACTCGCTTGTCAACAGAAAAGTAACTTTCGATGATAAATTTTGTTTGAGAAAAAAGTGGGTTGGCTTGAATGAATGAAATTTAAGGTATTGCAGGGCATGACTGATACAAGGGAGGAATGATATGGCATCATGTTGCTTTACAGGTCATCGGACGATTCCGGCAAAGGATTTTGACCTGGTCAGACGCGGGCTGGAGGATGAAATAGACAGGCTGGCAGAGGAGGGCGTGGAGCAGTTTTATGCCGGCGGTGCTCTGGGGTTCGATACGCTGGCCTCGCTTACGGTATTGATGCTCAAGCGCCGGCACCAGGGCATCCGCCTGACACTTGTTCTGCCCTGCCGAGATCAGGCGGAGAAATGGGCGCAGACGGATCAGGTGCAGTATGAGTACATTAAATCCCGTGCGGATGAGGTGATCTATACCGCTGAAGAATACCATAAGGGCTGTATGCAAAAGCGAAACCGTTATTTGGTGGATCACAGCGCATATTGCATCTGTTACCTGACCCGGTCCTCCGGCGGGACAGCCTACACCGTTAATTATGCCAGGGAGCATGGCCTGCAACTGGTCAATATTGCACAGCTATAAAATACGATACAAAGACAGCGCCGATCAGATGCGGTTATCGGCGCTGTCTCTTTTTATATTCGGACCCCAAAATAGGGGGACTGGCGGTCTGTGTGTGTTCTGTTACGGAAATACCGCGTCAGACGGAAAGGAAAACAACTATATCTTATGATTCAAAGCTGATGTCATTTGCTGCTTTTATCAGCTCCGACTGTTTTGCGTTGCCGGTAAATATGTTATGAAAAGATACGTTTTTTATTATATTCGTGTCAAGCATTGCAGGAAAATACGCAACACAGCTGTTTTCTATATCATTTTCAATATAAATATCTTCAAACCGGCAGTTTTCTAAGGAAACACCGTTGCAGGCATGACTCCATACATAGGTGGTTACAGCACTTTTAACTGTTCCACCGCAATGGATTCCTGAAAATACACAATTTTTCAAGGCCGCACCAATTGCAATTGCGTGGTTATTTTTTGCGAAAACATTGCTGACTGTAATGCCGTAAGTTTCCCCTATGACAGAGGGACGATCGGTGAAATAATCGTTTTCCCCTACTCGGACGCAGGCGTAGGGATTGCCGTAATCTTCACCGTTTCCGGTGTCAGATACATTTTCTACAGAAATATTATATAGCTTAGCCCCGTCATGATTTCGCAGAGCGACCACCGCTTGATGAGTGGTTGCGTGGATGTTGCGTATCGTAACATCGTGAGTATCAGGGCACATATCCTTCACTACATACTTTTCCCACAGCGGCAGAAGAGTAATGGCAACCACATCATCCCCTGTTCGTCCGGTGATATTTTCAATCGTGATATGGCTGCACCCAAGGCGCAGATTGATTCCACCACGATTACGCAGGCTCTCATCTGTTTCGAAATGAAGTCCTGACAGTCGGATGTATCTGCAAAACATGAGATTTATCGTCCAATGGCGCGGGTT
>ERZ827186.1278-NODE-1278-length-21722-cov-3.320672_pt1 | contig 21722 bp, 18 predicted proteins | sample MGYA00519918_ERZ827186 | MGnify/ENA primary metagenome ERZ827186 (study PRJEB31778, sample SAMEA3449275) | human gut metagenome | biome: human gut; feature: human-associated habitat; material: faeces | place: United Kingdom | collected 2010/2012 ...
CCAGCAGGTTCCAGAGCGGAAGGATGCAAAGCAGTGCCATGGTTACCAGAAAAATTGTATTGCAGACAACGAATACTTTTCTGCTTGTCGATGTATGACGCATGTTTATGTCCTCCCTCTTAGAAAATTCGATATCCCGCTACCTTATAGGCGATGCGGTAAGAAGCAACAGTAAGCAGCAGACTGATTCCCGATTTGAACAGGCCGACGGCGGTACCAAAGCTGTACTGTCCATTGATCAGTGACTGACGGTAAACGTAGGTGTCGATGATATCACCGGTGCTGTAAGTCAGTGGGGAATACAGGTTGAAGATCTGGTCGAACCCGGCATTCAGGACGTTTCCAAGGCTTAACGTTGCCATGACGATGATCATCGGCATGATGCCCGGAAGTGTAATGTGCCATGTCTGTTTCCAGCGGTTAGCGCCGTCCATCTCGGCTGCCTCGTAGAGGCTCTGGTCAATGTTGGAGATGGCTGCCAGATAAACGATCATTCCAAATCCGAAGCCCTTCCACAGGTCGGACGCAACGACGATCTGTCGGAACATGCCCGCCTCGCCGAGGAAGAAAATCGGATCAATACCGAATTTCTGAAGTACCATGTTGACGATACCGTCGGTTCCGAGGATATCGCGGAGCATTCCGGCTACAGTAACCCAGGAAAGGAAATGCGGCAGATAAGAAATGGTCTGCGTTACTTTTTTGAACTTCATAAAGAACATCTCGTTCAGAAGAACCGCAAATGCGATTGCTGCGATCGTTCCAACCGCGATGTCAAGGAAGCTTACTCCCAATGTGTTGATTAATGTCTGTGTGAACAGACGGTCTTTGAATGCATCTGTAAAATTTTGAAATCCAACCCAGGTTCTCTCCCAGATCGGAAGTGCAAATGTCGCAGGTTTTACCTCCTGAAATGCCATGGTCCATCCCCACAGCGGAATGTACTTGAAGATAATCAGCCAGATTACAAATGGTACTGACATCACAAGCAGCCAACGCTGTTTCCACAAGATTGCAGGGGTAATTTTCTCTCCTTTTTTCTTTTTCATTTTTTGTTTCATGACCGCCTTTCCGCCCGACGTGTGAGATATTTGTCACCATCGCCGAATAAAATTATCAATGAATTTTATGCGTGGAGAGCTTTTATAATGAATAAAGTAAAAAATGCGGCGCACCGCGCCGCACTTCCCGCGCCGCGCACGGCGGCAACGGTCATGGCAAGTCTGTTTTTCATTGCACTTTTGCTTAAAAATCCCGATATTTCGATACAGTATGTTACGCGCGGGCTGAGGCTATGCTGTACTGCGGTGATACCCACGCTTTTTCCGTTCATGGTACTTTCGGAACTGCTCGTGCGCACCGGCGGAGGCGAGCTTATGGGGCGCGCGCTTGCCGCGCCCATGCGCGCACTTTTCGGACTTTCCGGCGCGGGAAGCTGTGCTTTCCTGCTCGGTGCAGTTTGCGGCTTTCCGGTCGGCACACGCGCGGCGGTGATGCTTTATGACCGCGGACTGCTCGGACGAAGTGAAGTCGAGCGGCTGATATCGTTCTGCAATTACCCTTCATCGGCGTTCATGATAAGCGCCACGGGAGCGGCGCTGTGGCAGAACCGACAGCTCGGCGCGGCAATGTACGCCTCGGTGCTTGCGGCAGGGGTGCTCGCGGGGATAATATCCGGCATACCCGCACGTCGTGCGGCAAAAAATGAAGGCGCCGTGAAGACGGATATGCCACACGCCGTGCGTAAGCCGCAGCCGACGGCGCTCTCCGACTCGGTGACAGCCGCAGCCGTATCAACTCTCAATGTATGCGCATATGTCGCGTTTTTTTCATGCGTTGTGGGGTGCATATCGCATATCCTTGCCCGCATATCGCCGTCAAGAACGGTCGAGGCGGCTATTTATTCGTTTTTTGAGCTGACATCCGGCGCCGCGGCATCCGCCGCAGTTGTCCCGTCACGCACGGGAATACTCATGTGCACCGCCGCCGCAGGCTGGTCGGGGCTTTCGGTCGCGCTCCAGGTATTCTCGGTCTGCTCGTCCTCCGAGCGTCCGCATCCGCGCATGACGGCGTATCTCGTGTCAAAGGCTGTGCAGGCGCCGGTGGCGGCAATACTGATGAGCATTCTGCTCCGCTTGTTCCCCACGCTTGCAGAGAACGCCGCCGACGCGGTCGTGACAGTGCCTCCCTGCCGCGAAATAACGGTATATTCAGCCGCCATGTTGATATTCTTTACCGCCGCGCTCGGTATCCGCGCACTGAAAAAAGCGAGAGAAAAAGGGATGTTAAAAAACTCAATATGAGTTTTTTAACATCCCTTTGCACTGCCAATGCAGCGGGCTTTCGACAGTCAATCCGGCACCCGATCACCTCACCGACATTCTTGCTGCGCGGGCGCGGGTTATCTCGTGCGGCAGAGGCTCGCCGCGGTCGATATATCCGGCGCTTTCAATAAGCAGATCGTGCGCTATCATTTTGCGCAGATCGACCGTCGGTCCCGCCATATGCGGCATTATAAACACATTGGGGAGCGTATAGAGCGGGCTTTCGGGAAGCGGCGGCTCCTTTTCAAACACGTCAAGGAAGGCGCGGAAGCGACCGTCCGAAAGCTCGCGGCAAAGCGCCGCCTCATCCACGATCTTTCCGCGGGAGGTGTTGACGAAAAGCGCTCCCGGCTTTATCATCGAAAGAAGCCTGCCGTCAACAAGGTGCTCGGTCTCATCAAAAAGCGGAGTATGAACGGTTATTACGTCGGCTGTCGAAAATATCTCCTCAAGCGACGCCTGCCGCGCGCCGTAGCGCGCCAGTGTTTCATCCGGTATCTTCACGATATCGTATATGAGCAGCTTTGCGCCGAACGGGCGCAGGTATTCGGCAAGATGATGTCCTATCGCGCCGAAGCTGACTATACCCACAGTCCTTCCCCACAGTCCCTCGGTGTAATAGTCCGCCGAATGCTTCCATTTCTTTTCATTTTTCAGTTCGCCGTAAAAACGCGGGATGTCCCTCAGCGCCGTAAGCATGTATGCCACGGTGCCCTCGGCTACCGAGCGCGCAAAATAGTCGTTGCCGCTTATAACCCTGATTCCGGCATCCCATTCCGCATCGCTCGTCACCGGCACGACCGTGCCGCAAAGGTGTGTGTGGAGGCGCAGGCGCGGCGCCGCCGTAATGATATCCGCATCCACGCGCGGTGAACCCCAGAGCGAAACATAAACATCGCAGTCGCCGATCTGCTCCGCAACCTCGGACGCCGTCGGCTTCTTTTTGCCGTCAAACCACACGATATCCCCGAGATCTTCGGCAAACTTTATATTCTCCGGTGGAAAAAAGGTGTCAAACACCGTGCCTCGTGCAGCGCTGATAAATGCTTTCATATAAAAATACCGTTCCTTAGTTGCTGATTTTCAATATGGTCCATTATATCACCGCCGCGCCGTCATGTCAACCTTTTGCGCAGGGAAGCGCGTATTTGTGAAGATACTTTTCCACCTCGCCGGGAAATGCGGCGTCCTCGCGCACGATCCTCCGCCGTTCGTGTACCGTTCCGTCCGAGCCGTGCGACGCGGCTGAGATCGCCGCCGCGTGGTCGGCGATGCGTTCAAGCGACGAAATTATTTTGTCAAGGCATATCCCGCAGCGCGCGTCCCCACTGACGCTCATGCGCGCCACGATACGCCGCGACACCTCGCCGGTAAGTCTGAGCACCGCCTCTCGCGCCGGCTCGGCGGCAGAGCCGTCATCGCCGGCAGACGGCGGCGCCAGAGAATCGCGCAGAAGCCCGCGCACGGCATCTATGCATACGTCGAGCTCGCCGAGCGTTTCGGCATCCGGCAACAGTCCGTCGCCGGTCATTTTTGCCGCGGTATCCGATATCACCGCGGCATGGTCGCCTATCCGCTCGGCATCGCCGACCGCACTGTAAAGCGCATATATCCGACCGCTCAACCGCTCGTCCGCGATCTTTACAAGATACGACCTTACCGAATCCTCATACGCATCTATCAGCCGTTCGTTTTCCGCCAGCTTTTGCCGCGCCTCCTCGTTTTCCCCCGAAAGCCCGGAAACGGCAAGACCGAAATTTTCCTCCGCCAGTCCGCACATTCTGAAAAACGCCGCGCGCGCCATTGAATATGCAAACATGGGAGCCGACAGAAAACGCCCGTCAAGTATGCTGTAACCGTCAAAGCCATGCGCGCCGTCCGCACTCTGCACAGGCGAATCCTTTTTGATTTTATCCGGAATGGTAAGAAGCGCGAGCCGCTCCAGCCCTTGTGCGAACGGAAGCAGGATCAGCGTGGAAAAAACGTTGAACGCCGTGTGCATCGCCGCTATCGAAAATGCGTCGGCAGGCGCGGAAAGATAACCTGCAAGCCCTCCGAAAAGCCGCCACACCCCGACCGCAGCCAGTGTTGCCGCCGTGCCTATCACATTAAAATAAAGGTGGATGAACGCCGCACGGCGGGCATTTTTGCCCGCGCCGAGTCCCGAAAGAAGCGTTGTAAGGCAGGTCCCGATATTTTGTCCCAGTATTATCGGCAACGCCGCACCGCGTGTGAGCGCTCCGGAGGCGGCAAGCGCCTGCAATATTCCGACCGATGCCGAGGACGACTGTATTATCGCCGTAAGCAGCGCTCCCGCCACAATGCCCAGAAACGGGTTGGAAAACACGGTGAGCATGCGCACAAAATCCTCGTTCTGCGCCAGCGGCTTTACCGTGTCGCTCATCAGCTCCATGCCGAATATCAGCACGGTAAAGCCAAGAAAGGCATACCCGAGGTCGCGCCGCCTGCCGGTACGCGAGTCCATTATAAATACGATCCCGACTGCCGCCAGCACAGACGCAACAGCCGCGGGACTTAAAAGTCCCGCCTTACCGCCGAGCTGTGTGAGCGACAGCACCCACGAGGTAAAGGTCGTACCGAGGTTTGCCCCCATTATGACGCCCACCGACTGTGAAAGCGTCATGATACCGGAATTGACGAATCCGACCACCATCACCGTAATGGCGCTTGAGGACTGCACGATAGCGGTCGCGACAGCGCCGAGCGCCACACCGCGAAGCGGAGTGCGGCAGAGCCGTCCGAGCCATCCCTGCGGTCTGCCGTCGCTGAGCCGGCGCAGACTTTCTCCCATCACGTTCATACCGAAAAGAAAGAGCGCCAGCCCGCTGGCAAAGTCAAGAATTGAGAGGATATTCAAAGCAAAAAACACCTTTCCGAAAGCTGAATTGCCCTTATTATCCCCCACATGATAAAAAAATACCCGCGCGGAGCGGTCCGGCGGGGACTGATATACGGGGTGTTAAAAAACTCAAATTGAGTTTTTTAACACCCCCGACGACTTGTTCTCGGCGGCTGAACACCGCCGTTTTGCCGTCAATAAACGCTAAAAGCGAAAAACAAAGACACGGGTCGGCAAAACCGACCAAGATCGCATTAAAAATGCCGGAATCCTGACCGGCATTTTGAGTGGCTGTTAAAAACATCGAGTTTTTTAACAGCCACATACAGTGCGGATATTATATGCGAAATTTTATTTCACTATCTTTATGCTGCCGATAAGGGGCAGTTCCTTTGCCTTGCCCTGAACGGCATTGATGATACCGATGATGACAAGCGCAAAGCATGCGACAGAGGCAAGAGAGAAAACGATGGAAATGACAATCCCAAGAATCGGGATACCGGCGAATATCGACCTTGCGAGTCTCGCGCACACTGCTACGCAGGTATCAACTATAAAGAGAACAAGTCCCTGGTTGGCGTGGAAGCGTGCAAATTTTGAATCCTTGGCGGCAAAAAGCGGTATGATGAAAAGGATCCATATGTAGGACAGAACCGACATGCCTTTGTTTTTGGCAATATCGTCCCGGTCGAACGATTCGGTCGTATCGGGTGTGTTTATGATCTTCTCGAACTCGTTTTCATTTCCTTTTCCGTTTTCGTTTTTTGCACTGCCGTCCGCCTTATTGCTTCCGGTTGCTTCACCGCACTTGGGACAGAACTTTGCGCCTTCATCGATCTCGGCGCCGCATTTTGAACAGAATGCCATGATAAATCCTCCGATGCTCGTGACGGCGCTGTGCGCACGTCACTTATTATGATATATTATTATATTATAAATCAGCCCGCTTGTCAATAGCGAATTCATCAATCCGTCACTCGCCGAAAATGCTCCCCCAAAGATCGATAAACCGAAAATATTTATCGTTTTTCGATAAAAAGCTATTGACAAACGATTTGCGGCGTGATATACTGTATGCAGAACACGGAATAATATTCCGACGTAACAAAGGAAAAGAGGAAAAAAATATGCCCAGGATAGGAAGACGTGCCTCGTGCACTATCTCACTTGTTATGTCTGCGCTCACTCTTGCAACCGTGGCTGTCGCCGCCGTCTTTATGCCGCGCATAGTCGATGCATTCTGCGAGATACGCGGCGACATGACCGGTGTGCCGTTTTACCTTCATCACTCATTTATACTGATCGTAGCATACCTTATACTCGCCGATGTCGCCGCATGTGATACGGTGTTGCTTTCGCTTCTTCTCGCCATCAGACGCGAAGAAGTATTTTCGGCGGCAAACGTGGCGCGCATACGCGCCGTGTCGTGGGGCTGTATTGCCGCCGCGGTTCTGTTTGCGGCTCTGGCACCGAAATTCTATGTCTCTGCTGCAGTTGCCTTTATCGCCTTCTTTGTCGGGCTTTGCTTAAGGATCGTCAAAAATGCATTTGAAGAAGCCGTTGCTCTCAAGGAAGAGAACGATTTCACTATCTGAGGAGGCTTCGGATGATAACGGTCAATCTTGATGTTATGATGGCAAAGCGCAAGATCTCGCTCGGCGAGCTTGCCGAACACGTGGGTATCACGCAGGCAAACCTTTCGATACTGAAAAACAACAAAGCAAAGGCGATACGCTTTTCAACACTTGACGCCATATGCCGCGCGCTTGACTGCCGCGTGGAGGACATTCTCGAATACGAAGCAAAGGAGACTGAAGATGAACAGCAATGAACCGACAGACCGCGTACAGGCACAGGCGGTCCCTGCCGCGGCTCTGCACCGTGAGGCAATGATACACGAAACAGTATTTGCATGGATAGCCGTAGCGACAGCATATATATACTGCCGGATGTTCCCCGCATACAGCCGTCCGCTCGGAGCCTTTCTACTGATCATGGCGTTGTACGCCGCAGGCGGGATATTCATGCGTATTTCGGGCAAGGCGCGGCAGAACCGCCGTTCGGTATTCACCGTAGCGTCGGCAATGCTGTTTTCGCTCTCTTTCTTACTGTCCTCAAACGGACTCATTCATTTTCTTGCGTTTGCATGGGCTGTCGGATGCTTTTTCCTGTGGATAATGTTCTCATTCGGCGGCGGGCTTGAAGCAAGAGCCGGCGGACTTTTGTTCTACGATGTACTGAAAGCCACCGTCGTCATGCCGTTTGCCTCCTTCGGAGCCGCTTTTTCCTCTCTGCTTCCGCTCCGCAAAAAGGACGGCACACCGCAGCGTTGCGGCAGGCAGGTCGGCTTTGCCGCGCTCGGACTTTTTGCCGCGATCATTCCCACCGCGATAGTTATCGTCCTGCTTTCGTATGACGAAGCGTTCGGACGCATAGGCGAGCGCATCGGCAAATTACTGTCTGACGATATTCTTGACCGCGCGGTCGCGCTTTTGTTCGCCATTCCCATTTCCGCATACGGCTTCGGAGCATTCATTTCCGGCATCGACCGCAAGAACGAAAAATATATGTCAGCCGACTCCTGCCGCAAATTTTCCGACAGCGCAAAATTTGCGCCGGAGACCACCGCTTGCTTTGCCCTGCTCCCTCTGCTCATCGTTTATGCGGTATTCTTTATCTCCCAGTGGAGCTACTATGTATCGGCATTTTCCGGCAGACTGCCCGAGGGAGTTGAAATTTATTCGAAATACGCCCGCGAGGGCTTTGGCGAGCTTTGTGCGGTCTCGGGAATAAACGCCGCCGTGATGCTGGTCATATCCGCATTCACAAAGCGCCGGAGGACAGATCGCCACAGCCCGGTAATGCGTGTGTTCATCGGTCTTCTTGCCGTATCGACACTTATCCTCGTTGCCACCGCACTCTCCAAAATGGCGCTTTACATCAATGCTTACGGTCTTACAAGGCTCCGCGTTTACGCCTCCTGGTTTATGATACTGATCGCCGCAGGCTTCCTTATAGCTCTGATAAAGGAGATAGCGCCGCGCTTCAATGCCGTGTGCGCTCTGCTGGCGGTATTCGTATTGCTTTTCGGCGCGCTGGCGCTCTCGGACCCCGACCGCATCATTGCAGAATACAATGTTGACCGTTACATCGACGGCACTCTCAGCCTTGACGCGGAGACGCTCCGTAACGAATGCAGCGACTCCGCCATCCCGGCGCTTGTACGTCTCAGAACCGCTCTCGAAGGCAGACCGGAAACGGAAAATTTCAAAAAGATCATCAATTACCGCCTTGAAGTATGGCAAAGGTCAAACGGCGATCCCGCAAAAAGCATCTTCTGCGAAACGCTTCCGCGCATACGCGCGCGCCGTGCGGTGCAAGGCATGCTTGCGGAGGACTGACTTTTTGGGTCGCAGGCAAAATATTTACCGCCCGGTGCTTGAACTCCGGGCGGTTTGCTGATATAATATTATGTTGTACAGTTTTTACATAACGAAAGGCGGATGGTATATGACAAAACGCGCACTTATTATAATATCTGTTCTGATACTGCTTCCTCTTGTCATAACGCTCGTAGCATGGACAGCCACGCGGATGAAAAATCCCGTGGTAGCCGAGTGGGATGACGACATGAGCGGCATAACATACAAGGGGGAGGTCTACCTCCCCGTCGGCAAGGTCGGCGAGCGTCTTTTTTCGGTCGGCAAATATCTCGGAAAGATCGGCTCATCGCGCTACGGCGCGCCGCTGTATCTTGTAAAAGGCGACAGCCTCGGCTATCTCTGCTACGCCGCCGAGGGTGAACAGCTGGTCCTTCTTTCAAAAACCGGGAAGCCGCTTGGGGACGACACATCCGGAATGCCCGACAAAATAAAGCTCGGCAAAAGCACGACAGATGTGAAGGATGAAATATCCCTGCTTTTGTCGCTCGACCTGCTGACCGATCCGGAAAAGGTCACAGATGACGACGATATGCCGATAGTGTTCAGCACAAAGAAATACAAAGGTAAATACACAAAATACAAGCTGTGGAAGTACCGCGGAGACGGCGCGATAGGCATTGATTCCGGCGCACGGCTCTACCACATGGACGAGACGGGAAACTGGTACTACGTGACCGCCGCCGACGCCGCACAAGCCGAATCGGAGGAGGGCGTCACATACTTTACATACACGGCGCGTCCGCTGCGCGACATAGAAGCGCTCGCGCTCATAGAACGTCTCACCGAGGGCAAGACCGCCGAGGAAAGCACCGCACATTGAACGGCCGGGCATCCAAGGAACGCACCGCCCCGGCGTGCGGCTCTCCGATAAGCGTGCGCATTGCATCTGACATATTATTTGCCGCCTATCTTGCACTGCTGCTGAAGCTCACGGTGTTCCGCGCCGGCTTTTCACTCGACAGCTTCATGCTCGGCGGTTCGCTCAACCTCACGGTTTTCGCTAATCTCATTTCGGTGATACGCCGCGGCGGAGCGTACTATTTCTTCCGTCTGCTGCTCGGCAACATAGCCGCCTTCATCCCACTCGGCGCATATCTTGCGTATCGCACGAAAATGCGGGTGATATCGGTCGTCCTCATCGGTGCGGCTGTGAGCATAGCGATAGAAGCGCTCCAGTTCGTCTTTGACGTCGGAGTCACAGAGATAGATGATGTCATACTCAACACCGCCGGCACTCTCATAGGAGCGGCGGTGATAAGAGGAATAAACAGGCTGACGACCAAAAGTGCAAAAAAATAAAAAAACATCCGGGTGCCCGACGCGCAAACGCACGCAGGACACCCGAATATTTCAAAGTGGGTCTTTAATGCATGACCTCGGAGTTGCCGCAGCTCTCGGTTTTATCTGAACTTTTCCCCTTCCGCGTCATATATCTCACGGCGTACTATCGAATAATCCGCGCCCTCGGACGAGCGGCGTGCGCGCACGCCAAAGCGTGCGAGTATAACGCTCATCAACAGCTCGGGACTCAGATTATCCGTGCTTCCTGCGGCAAGACGCGCGTCAATTACAAGGCTGCCGTCACCGCGGCTGACACTTGCCGCACGTATGAGCGGCGCGATATCCACCTCTGCCTCTCCCGATTTTGTCTTTTTGACCGTCATTATCTGCTTTTCCGCAAGAAGATCCGCAAGCTCGCGCTCTGTCACAGAGCCTGCCCCCGGCAGTCGGAGCGTGATAGTGTAGTCAGCCGACGCAATGCCCGCAAATTTTTCCTTTGCGGGGTAGCAGGAGGTGAATTCCACCCCCGGAACGGTCGCGCCGCGCATACGGCGCAGGATCTCCTCGCAGGGCATATCGTCCTCAAGACGGATATCCATCAGCTCGCATTCGCTTGCGCACCCGAGCGGGAGCGGCAGTGCAAACACCAGCTTTGCATGCGGGTTGAACCCCTGTGTATACCACAGCGGCAGATCGGCGCGCGCCAGAATGCGCATCATCGTGCGCTGAAGATCAAGGTGCGAGGTGAATATTATAGGACCGTGCTTTGTAAAGCCGAGTCTCACTATACGCGGTTCAACTGCCGCGTTTTTTTCGTTGTTTTCATTCATTCCGCTCATTTTTGCAGACTCGGACAAACTGCCCTCTCCCCTCCAAGTCGGTTTGCGCCGCATCCGGAGCAATGCTCGCGGCAGCTCGGCGTTGTAATGCCCGCGTGCGCCTTATCGTGCTCGCGGATAAGAAATTCCTTCATCACGCCGCAGTCAATGACATCCCACGGCAGGACCTCGCTCGTATCACGGAGGCGGTTGGCATAAAACGCGGGATCGATGCCGGAACGTTCAAAAACGCTTATCCATTTATCGTAATCAAAGAACTCGTCCCACGCATCGAAATGGAAGCCCTCGCGGCAGGCAAGTTCAAGCGCTGCGCCGACTCTGCGGTCGCCGAGCGCCAGCACGGCTTCGATGCGTGAGGTCCCGGAATCATGACAGGAGAACTTTATCTTGCGGTCGGTTATCTTCGAACGTATGAAAAGCCGCTTTTCCTCAAGCGTTTCGCGCGTGTCCTGCGGCTCCCACTGGAAGGGCGTGAACGGCTTCGGCACAAAGCAGGAAACGCTGACGGTCACCTGCGGCTGGCGGCGCTTATTGCGTTCGGGGGTCGCATAATATTTTTCGATAACGGCTTTGCCGAGCGCCGCAATACCCGCAAGGTCATCCTCGGTCTCGGTCGGCAGACCGTCCATAAAATACAGCTTGACCTGGTCCTTTCCCGCCGAGAACGCGATGCCCGCAGCGTTCATAAGGTTCTCCTCGGTAACGTTCTTGTTTATGACATCGCGCAGGCGCTGGGTGCCCGCCTCCGGCGCAAATGTTATGGACGATGCACGCACCGACGCCACCTTATCCATCAGCTCGCGCGTAAAGCTGTCTATGCGGAGCGAGGGGAGCGACAGGCTGACCTTTTTATCGTCGGTCCACGAAATAAGTCCGTCGGTCAGCTCACGCAGCTTTGTATAATCCGATATTGAAAGCGAACTGAGCGATATTTCCTCGTATCCCGTGTATTCGTAGAGGCATTTTGCCTGGTTGCAAAGTACCTCCGGGGATTTTTCACGCACCGGACGGTAGATAATGCCCGCCTGGCAGAAGCGGCATCCGCGTATACAGCCGCGGAACACCTCAAGCATGATGCGGTCCTGGATGGTTTCAAGATACGGCATCACCAGTTTGCCGGGAAAATACATCGTGTCAAGATCTTTGACGATGCGCTTGCGCACAGTAGCAGGCACATCCGGATACTTCGGAGTATACGCCTTTACCGTTCCGTCGTCGTTATATGTGACATCGTAAAGCGAAGGCACATAAACGCCCTCGATGCTCCTTGCCGCCTCGTGAAGGAACGCCCGGCGCGTATAGCTTCCGTCCTCCTTCATTCTGATATAAAGGCGGACTATCTCGGGCAGCATTTCCTCGCCCTCGCCCACATTGAAGAGGTCAAAGAAATCCGCAACAGGCTCGGCATTATAGGAACACGGACCGCCGCCTATAACGAGCGGCATATCATCGGTGCGGTCGGCGGAGCGCAGCGGAATCCCGGCAAGATCGAGCATATTGAGTATATTTGTATAGCTCATCTCATACTGGAGCGTGAAACCGACAAAATCGAACTGCGCTATCGGGTCTCCGCTCTCGTGCGCCCAGAGCGGTATCTTATATTCGCGCATTTTCTCCTCCATGTCAACCCACGGAGCGTAAACGCGCTCGCACCAAATGTCCTCCTCGCGGTTGAGCACGCCGTAAAGAATGCGTATGCCGAGATTCGACATACCGATCTCGTATGAATCGGGAAAGCAGAACGCAAAGCGCGCCTTGACCTTTTCCTTGTCCTTTATTATCTGACCGTACTCTCCTCCGGTATATCTTCCGGGCTTGGAGACCGATCGCAGTATTGCTTCAGGTATCATTGAATGCCGTCCTTTTTTTGATTTACTGTTTGCGGGCTGACGCATAAGCGCCAACCCGCGTATTTTTTTATTTGTCAGTTGAGCATGAGCTTGGAGGTTATCACGGCGGGGAGCACGCAGATTATCTGATAAAGCAGCACATATGCCGAGTGCATTCCGCCCAATATACCGAGCGCACCGAGGAATGTGGCAAGAAGAACGCTCATCACTATAATGCCGAGACTTATACGGTTATTCAGCTCTGACACACGGCAGAGCTTGCCGCATGCGGGCAGCGCACCGACAAGCGCGGTCCAGTCGGAGCCGTCGGCAATAAGTCCCGCATCGACCGAATCCTTTGCGGTCTTTTCTTCTTTTTCGCCGTTCTCGCCGCCCTCCGTCTCCGAGTTGGAGCGGATGACTCTGAGCGGGCATTTGAGCTGTCCCTGAAGACGTGCCATAAGAGCATCGTCAATATTGGGATCGTTGCTTATCATAACCGGGCGTATGCCGCGGTCGGAAAGCGTTGTGACAAGCTCGCGGAATTCCTCGTCTGCTATATAGCTTATGTACATTTTGAGCGCGACCTCACCGTCCACGGCAATATACATGACCGCAGAACCGCCGTTCTCGGCGAATGCACGGTCGTCGCGGTCAACGGGAGCGGCAATGCCGGAAAGCGTCATAAAGCTCTCGTTGCCGATAAAATACTTTCTGCCGCCGACCTCGGCTGCTATGCCGCCGTCGCCTACGCGTTTGATCTCAGCCGCGCCGACATCGGTACTGTTGCCGCCTATGCTGCTGTCTGCGGCACGGCGGAAGGCGCCTGCCAGAACGCCTCCTACCTTATCGAACACGGTCGCGGCGCCCTCAAGGACCTCAAAAACGTCGCTCGCCATCGCTCCGCCGCAAAGACCTATACGCTTTATGAGGAGCGAACGGGGACCGAACACATCGTCCTCGCCGAAGATCACGGCGTCGGTGCCGGCATACTCTTCAGCCTCCGACTCGTTGAGAAGGACCTCGGTCGGGCGCAGAAGATTCTTTGCCATATCGCAGAAGGGGTAGATGAGCCCCGCCATGGTAAACACGGGCATTGCGATGAGGACCATTACGGTAAACGTATTTGCGGAGGTGACAAAGCCGCGTCCCGCCGCAAGCGAGATAAGGAACACGACAAGAGAAAGCGCCATGACCGGGGCTATAACATAGTTGAGTGCGCGGAGAGCGGGGTTCTTTTTGTTTGTACGCTTGAAATAGTTCTCCGCAAAGCTGCCGCGGTGCAGACGCATTGCAGTGGTTATTCTCGCATCCTCCTTGCCTGCGGAGGATGAACCGCCGAGCGCGGCGGCAAGCTCCACCTGATCCGCTCTCTCAAGCGTGCAGCAGGTCTCAAAGCCGGAAAGTGCGTTGAAGGTGCGCACCTGACGTTCAAGGTCAAGTATATCGTAAACCACCGACATGACAAGACAGAACGCCGCGGGGATATTGTAAAGCGTGAAGCTGTCCGGTGCGGCTATGGCAAGAGCCGCGTCGTAAACGAGCACCGATACGACCGCAGCGGCAGCTGCCGAATGCGGTGTAAGCTCAAAACGGAATATTCCCACTATTCCGCGCACAAGCTGACGCCATGAAAACGCCGCCGCGAGCAACAGGAGCTGAAGCGAGACAAGTATGTGAACTGCGGGATAATCGGCAGCGCTGATCGCTCCGCCGAATTTTTTGCCGAACAGCTCGTAAATGACTATCACGAGCGCAAATATTGCCGTTCCGGCAGCGCGGAATATCATAGAAAGGCTGTCGCTGCGATATGCCTTTTTAACGGCATCGGTCTGCTCGTGCGAACGGTATTCCTCGCCGCGGTAACCGAAAGCGCCTTCGTAATCGGAGCCTATATCGCCGATGCGTCGCTTAAGCTCGTCCTTATTGCGGCGCGAAGCACGTTCAGCCGCTTCACTGCCCTCGCTGTATCCGAGTGCCACCATAAGATCGCTGTCATCTTCCTCGGAGGCTTCGGAGGCGTCCGCCGCAGCATCCGCACCGGCGTTTTCCGCTTCCGGCTCCTCGGAGGCTCCGGCACTCGTATCATCGGCATCCGCTCCGGCGCTGTTGTCCGGATCGGCACTGCCGCCGTTGCTCACATATTCGTAATCCTCAAAAACATCGGTATTGGCTCCGACATCGACCGCATGGGTGCTTTCGCCGCTATCAGCGTCATCCTCTGCGGGAGTACTCTCCGCCGCCTTATCGTCTGCGGAGTCGCTGCGCGCCGCCTTATCGTCTGCGGAGTCGCTGCGCGCCGCCTTGAAGGACAGTATCTTCTTAAGCAGTTCACCGCTGCCGTGCTGTGCCTTCGGAGCGCCGTCGGCGTCTGCGGGAGCTTTCTCCTCCGCAGTCTCCGCCGCCTCCGGTAGAGCCTCCGCCTGTGCAGGCTCCTCGGGCGGGACCGTTACGGCGTCCTGCGCAAGTATACACGCAAGTATCGCCGAATAATCGTCGTCGGATATCCCCGCGTCGCTCTCCTCGGCGATATCTTCAAATATCATATCCTCTTTTTCAAGCGGCAGATTGGCGGCACTCTTTGCGCCGTCGCCGCTTTCAGTCAGAGGCAGCCGTTTTTTCTTTTCTTCTGACATCCTGCTTCACCGTACCTTTCATTTACCGGCGTGCCTTCGGTGCGCCGCTTCGGTAAGAATCACCGCTGCCGCGGTGGAAACATTCATTGAGTTGACCTTGCCATACATAGGTATCGAAATGACAAAATCGCATTTTTCCTTTACAAGGCGGGAGACACCGTTGCCCTCGCTGCCGAGGACGAACGCCGCCGGACGGTCGATATCTGTCGTGTAGATATCATCGCCGCCCGCCTCCGCCGCATATGTCCATACTCCGGCTTCCTTGAGGTCGTCTATCGCCGACGCGATATTTGTGACCTTGGCTATCGCCATATGCTCAATCGCGCCTGCCGATGCCTTTGCCGCGGTAGGCGTAAGCCCGACCGAGCGGCGCTTGGGAATCACCACGCCGTGAACTCCGGCGCACTCAGCACAGCGTATGAGAGCGCCGAGATTGTACGGGTCCTCAATGCCGTCGCAGATCACGATAAACGGCGCTTCTCCGCGCTCGCGGGCGATATTAAGAATATCCTCAACCGTGCAATATTCCTTTTCCGCCGCCATTGCGGCAACACCCTGATGAACTCCGCCTCCGCAGAGACGGTCGAGTTTTTCCTTTTCTACCTCTATTATCGGTATACCGCGTTCCGACGCTTCACCTACTATAAGATTGACCGAGCCCTGAAGCTCGCCGCGTCTGACGAACAGCTTATCAACGGAGCGCCCCGAGCGCAAAAGCTCGCGTACCTCGTTCCTGCCGAAGACTATTCCCGGCACCGCCTCGTCATCCGAAGGACGCGGGGGCAGCGGACGGCGCCCGCCGTATCTGCCGCCGTTTTTGTTATTATTCTGATTGCCGCTGTTTCCGTTATTGTTTTTTTGATACATTACTTCCATGCCTTTCGGCGGGATATACCGCCGCCGTGTCCTGCCATCCGTGCGTGCTGTGGCACACATCGGTAAAAATCGGCATATACACATCTAATTATATCATAAACGACCGTGTTTGTATATACTTTTTTTGATTTTTCGCCGACAAATCGCGTTTTTTATACAAAGAAAATTCTGCCTTGTGTTTATTTGCGCCATTTTACGGCTTCTAAAGCCACACTTTGTTGTTGCAATTCACGTTTTTAAGAAAAATTCAAAAAAACTATTGCAATCGCCCGCACTTTCTGATATAATACAAGTCAAGATAGAGGCGCAAGGATCAAAAGTAGCTCACCCGAGACCGCGGCAGGTCAGTGACGGTGTGCGGAAGGGATCTTTGCCGAAGCCGGACTCCGCCGCGGAGCCGTCAGGCTGGGCGTGCGGATAATATCCGTCCGACTGTCGCGCAAGCGGAGAGCTATCGGCCGAAGTAATATCAACGTATTCCGTTTTTTATTTGCGGTACGTTTTATTTATTGAAAGACCGGAGCTTTTCGCCCCGGTCTTTCTGCATTACTCTGTATTCTGTTTTTATGAAAGGAATAAAACAATGAAAAGAACACTCTCGCTCATCCTCGCGCTGTTCATGACAGCCGCACTGCTCGCCTTCCTTCCCTCCTGTGCCTCCGAGCGCAAGGACATAAGCACGGCAAAATCCATAGCCGACCTTGACGGCGCCAAGATAGCGGCGCAGTCGGGCACCTTCCATGCCGAAGCGATGAAGCAGATAAAGAACAACACCGCCGACACATATCCCGAATTTGCCGATCTGCTCACCGCGCTCAAGAGCGGCGCTATCGACGGCTACATTGCAGAGGAGCCTACGGCTCTCGCCATTTGCCCCGCCAACACCGAGCTTGACTACCTCCGCCTTGAAAACAACAAGACCGGATTTACCGCTACCGAAAAAGAAACAGGCGTTGCGATAGGCCTTGCCAAGGGTTCGGCGCTCAGAGCGCAGATAAACGAAGTCCTTGCCACCATTTCCGAGGAGACAAGATACGCCCTTATGCTCCAGATGGCGGATATCTCCGCAGGCAAGACGGTCCAGTCGCTTGCTCTCGCATCCGAGACTCCCGCCGCTCCCACCGGAACGCTCAAAATCGCCATGGAATGCGCCTATGAGCCTTACAACTGGACCGACCTCAACACTCCCTCCCTCGGCGCCGTTCCGATCTACGGCGAGGGCGGCAAGGTAATGGAGGGCAGATATGCCAACGGCTACGATGTCCAGATAGCTCTTTATGTTGCCAACAAGCTCGGTCTCAAGCTCGAAGTCTATGCATATGACTGGGATTCTCTCGTCCCCGCCGTTCAGTCAGGCGCCGTTGACGCTATCGTCGCCGGCATGAGCCCCACGCCCGACCGCGAGGAAAAGGTAGACTTTACCGATATGTACTATGTCTCCAACCTCGTCGTAATCTACAAGAAGAAATAATGGGAACATTCTTTACAGATGTCTGGGATATCCTCAGACAGTATCACAGCTTTATACTCAAGGGAGTCGGCATAACTATGCTGATATCCCTTGTCGGAACGATAGCGGGCTTTCTTATCGGTCTGCTCACCGGCATGATACGCACCGCGCCGAAGCCCAAAATCCTCGGCATGCGCATACTGCGCCGGGTGATCGATGCCATCATCACGGTTTACGTTGAGATCTTCCGCGGCACGCCTATGATGGTCCAGGCAATGGTCATATACTGGGGATACGCCTTCGCAAGCGGCGGCAACACCCTGCCCCTCATCCCCTCGGGTATCCTCATCGTTTCCATAAACACCGGCGCTTATATGGCGGAGATCGTCCGCGGCGGCATTATTTCAATAGACAAGGGTCAGTTTGAGGGCGCAACGTCTATCGGAATGAGCCACAGCCAGACCATGCTGCATGTCATTCTGCCGCAGGTAGTGCGCAACATCCTGCCGTCGGTCAGCAACGAGTTCGTCATAAATATAAAGGACACCTCGGTGCTGAACGTTATAGGTGTTACCGAGCTTTACTACTTTGCAGGTATAATCAAGCGTCAGAATTTCCAGACCTTCCAGACCTATTTTGTGGTCTGCGTGGTATATTTCATACTTACATTCAGCGTCACCTGTCTGCTCCGCTTTATCGAAAAGAAGCTGGACGGCAAGGAAAACTACACGATCTTCGGCTCACAGAGCGACCCCAATGCCGAGATACACGTAAAAAAAGAGGAGGCGATCCCACGTGACTGAAGCAACGAACCCAATCATCCGGATAGACCACCTCAAAAAGGACTTCGGCGACCATGCGGTACTGAAGGACATAAGCCTCTCCGTAATGCGCGGCGAAGTTGTAAGCGTTATCGGCTCGTCCGGCTCAGGAAAATCGACCATGCTCCGCTGCATCAACCTGCTTGAGGTGCCCACCTCCGGCGACATTCTCTACAAGGGCAACAGCATACTGTCCCCCAAAACGGATATACGCCGCTACCGTGCCGAGGTCGGCATGGTGTTCCAGCAGTTCAACCTTTTCAACAACATGACAGCACTTGAAAACTGCGTGATAGGTCAGGTCAAGGTGCTTGGAAGAAGCCGCGATGAAGCCCGCAAATGTGCAATGGAATACCTTGAAAAGGTAGGCATGGGGCAGTACATCAACGCCAAGCCGCGTCAGCTTTCCGGCGGACAAAAGCAGCGCGTGGCAATAGCCCGCACGCTCTCGATGTCTCCCGAGGTCATTCTGTTTGACGAACCCACAAGCGCGCTCGATCCCGAAATGGTCGGCGAGGTACTCGGCGTAATGCGCCGGCTTGCCGACTCCGGCTTCACGATGATAGTGGTCACACACGAAATGTCATTTGCCCGCGATGTGTCAAGCCGCATTATATTCATGGACAGCGGTGTCATCTGTGAGGAAGGGACCCCCGACGAGATATTCGTCCATCCGCATGAAGCACGGACAAGAGAATTTCTTTCGAGGGTATTGTAAATACAAAACAAAAGCATACGGTCGTCGAGCCACTTGCCGGGCGACCGTATGTTTTTATTTTGATCATGATTTCCGTTGCGCAGCTTTTGATTGACAGTTCATTTACGGCGTGGTATAATAATGCTACAATATTATATTATAGAAAAAACACTGCAACAGGACACACTGACATGAAAGAATTTATCTTAGCATTGTTAAAGCTACTCACCAACCCGATAATTTTTATTCCTTTGGTGACCGCTCTTGCGGTATATGGAATAAAAACCGCAGTGACTCTTGTATTTTATAGCCGGAGCACGTATCACCGTGTTACGCATCTGCCGTATTATTCCGTAATACTCGATACCGGAAGGTATGGCGAATATCTCACCTACAAGTATTTGCACAAATACGAACGCCAAGGCGCCCGACTGCTTTTCAACCTGTATCTGCCCAAGGGTGAAAACGAAACATCGGAGATAGACCTGTTGATGATATGCGAAAAAGGCATATTCGTTTTTGAAAGCAAAAATTACAGCGGATGGATATTCGGCGATGAGGATAAGCTGTATTGGTATCAGACCCTTCCGCGCGGAAGACACAGTAAGAAAGAACGCTTCTATAATCCTATAATGCAGAACAGCACACATATCAAATGTCTGGACAAGTGTCTGGAAAATCGTATTGATGCCGGCGTACCAATAAATTCGGTGATCGTTTTTTCGGAGAGATGTACGCTCAAAAAAGTGACCGTCCGCAACGGCATACGTGTTATCAACCGCAATGAAATTTGCGACACGGTAAATGAGCTGTGCGAAAAAAGCTCTGCCGTCTCACTGTCAGCCGAGAAGATAAACGAAATATACGATATCCTGTACCCTTATTCGCAGGTCGATGCAGACACAAAGTCACAACACATAGAAACCATACGCGCTATGACCGATAGAAATGACATTCCCGCCGTGACTTCCGAAAATTCCGATGTTGAAACCGCAGTCGCCGAGACCATTTCCGAAACCGCACCTGCCATGACCGCCGATGCCACCAAACGACCGGCACCGTCTTCGTCAGACGAATCGGGAAATGAAGCACCGACAGTCGCCGAAAACAGCTCGGATATATGCCCTCTTTGCGGCGGCAAGCTCATAGTGCGCTCCGCAAAGCGCGGAACAAACGCAGGGCAATTGTTTTGGGGCTGCTCCAACTTTCCCCGGTGTCGATATACAAAAAAGCTGTGAGCTAAAAGGCGGTGCTAAAAAACTCAAGTTTTTTAGCACCGCCTTTTTATTTGAATTACATATTGCGGCGGTTGATTTCGCTGTACACATGTGTTATAATGTTAACAACGCTAAATGCGCAATGCCCGAGAATAATTTTTACGGAGGTCCTTTCCAATGGATGAGAGACTAAATTCCCTTTTCACGCCGTGGAAGATCGGCAAATGCGAGATCAAAAACCGCATAGTGCTTACAAGCATGGGCGGCACAGACCTTTTCGGATGGATGGAAAAAAACCATTTTGACCGCGACGGTGCGCGCTTCATTATGGAAGTCGCCAAAAACAACGCGGGGCTTGTCATGCCCGGATGTCAGCCCGTCTACAATCCGATGTTCGGTCAGTGGCTCTACAAAAACAAAAAAATGTATGACGACCTGGCAAAGTGGATGCCGGAATTCCACAAGACCGGCGCCAAGTTGTTCGTCCAGCTCACCGCCGGCTTCGGGCGCTCCTTCACCGTCAGCGAGATGATGGAAAAGCTCTACACGAACAAATTCCTGCGAGCCGTCAGCAAGCCGTTTATGGATCTTGATAAGATCACGGCTACCGCCAGCCCCTCCCCCAACCGCTGGTCGGACAAGGTACCGTCGCGCGCCATGACAGTTGACGAGATACACGAATTTGTAGAAGCGTTTGCAAAATGCGCAAAAATGCTCAAGGACACCGGGGTGGACGGCGTTGAGGTCCACGCGGTACACGAGGGCTATCTGCTTGACCAGTTCACGCTGAAATATGTCAACAAGCGTACCGACGAGTACGGCGGTTCGTTTGAGAACAGATACCGCTTCCCCGTTGAGATCGTAAAGGCGATAAAAGCCGCCTGCGGCAGCGACTTCCCCGTATCTCTCAGATACAGCGTTATATCCAAGACCAAGGGCTTCCGTCAGGGCGCGCTCCCCGGCGAGGACTACACAGAGGTGGGACGCGATATGGAGGAATCCGAGCGCGCCGCAAAGTATCTCCGCGATGCGGGATACGACTGCCTCAACTGCGACAACGGTACATATGATGCATGGTATTGGGCGCATCCGCCTATCTATATGCCCGAAAACTGCAACCTTGCCGATGTCGAACACATAAAGGAATTTGTGGACATTCCCGTTATCTGCGCCGGCAGGCTCGATCCCGTTACTGCCGCAAACGCCGTATCCGAGGGCAAGCTCGACGGCGCGGGATTTGCGCGTCAGTTCCTCGCCGACCCGGAATGGATAACCAAGCTCATGGAGGGACGCGCCGAGGACATCCGCCCCTGCATCCTCTGTCACAACGGCTGCTTCAATATGTGCCACTACAAGGGCGTGCCGAACGATCAGGACCTTTCCGACAGTCTGCACCTTGCGCGCTGCGCCGTCAACGCCGAGATGATGCAGTGGGGCAAACACCACATT
>ERZ827186.1281-NODE-1281-length-21656-cov-2.760428_pt1 | contig 21656 bp, 17 predicted proteins | sample MGYA00519918_ERZ827186 | MGnify/ENA primary metagenome ERZ827186 (study PRJEB31778, sample SAMEA3449275) | human gut metagenome | biome: human gut; feature: human-associated habitat; material: faeces | place: United Kingdom | collected 2010/2012 ...
CGGTGACGGACGAGGCGCTGCTGGCGAAGACCGGCGGCATCGTACAGGGCATGAGCGGCAGCCCGATCCTGCAGAACGGGAAGCTGGTGGGCGCGGTGACGCACGTGCTGGTGAACGACCCGACGATGGGGTATGGCGTACTGATCGAGAATATGCTGGAAATGGCAAAATAATTTCTGCCAGAGGCCAAAGGCCTCTGGCTTTTTTTGCTTGGATGTGATACAATGCGTGCACACTACAAAAACGCGGCTGCGGCTGCGTGAAGATAGATACCTTCCCTACGAAAGGAGATGTTCATGATGTTCAAATATCTGTACGGAACCAAACATTTTCAGGGGGATCTTATGTTCTGAGTCCCCCTGCACCAACAGGAGGAACAAATGCAGAATATCACATTAAAAAAGATCGATGAAACCAATTTTCTCTCCGCATTCGGGCTGAAGCTGCGGGAGGGACAGGAGCGATTCGTGTCGCATCCGGTCCGGAGCCTTGCGCAGGCCTACGTGTATTATCACCAGTGCACGCCCTTCGGGATCTTCTGTGACGAGCAGATGGTCGGCTATGTGATGGTCATCTACGACTATGATCTGGCTGAGTATGACATCTGGCACATGATGATCGACAAGGACCGGCAGGGGCTGGGATATGGGACGGCCGCGCTGCAGCGCTGCCTGGAATACATCGCGAAGAAGCCCTTCGGGGATTCCGACCGGGTCGTGCTGACCTGCCACCGGGAAAACGGCGCGGCGCTCGCGCTCTATCGGAAATTCGGCTTTGCGGAGACTGGCAATGCGGATGACGAGGAGATCGAACTGGCCATGCGCGTAAACCATTAAACACCGGAGCTGCCGTACAGAGAGCTGTACGGCGGCTTTTTCTCGTGTTTTTCCCGCTTCCCCGGTTGACATTTGCCGAAACGTCTGCTATCATGAGTACAACCTTTTTAAGGAGAACGAAACGATGTTCACTTCTGTTTTTGCATCCTACTATTACTTTACTGTCGTCAGATAGTAAGGTCAATTTGTGATGCGCAGAATCGGTAGTTTCCATGCGGCACAGAATTGACTGTGCCGCATTTTTTATTGCACTGGAGGTCAAAACCATGATTGTCGTACTGAAGCACAACGTCCCCGAGGAAAAGAGAAATCAGCTCATCAACTGGCTGCGGAACCAGAATATTGACGTGCATCCCTCGCTCGGCGAATATCAGACCGTGCTGGGTCTGGTCGGCGATACGAGCCGGATCGATATGTCGCTGCTGGAAAGTCTGGATATCGTCGATTCCGTCAAGCGCGTGTCCGACCCGTTCAAGTGCTGCAACCGCAAGTTCCACCCCGATGACACCGTCGTGAGCGTGGGCGACGCGAAGTTCGGCGGCGGGCATTTCGCCATGATCGCGGGGCCGTGCTCCGTGGAATCCGAGGAGCAGATCGTCTATGTCGCCAAGGCCGTCAAGGCCGCGGGCGCGCAGCTGCTGCGCGGCGGCGCGTTCAAGCCCCGCACCTCCCCTTACGCGTTCCAGGGCATGCGCGCCGAGGGCCTGGAGCTTCTGCGCGAGGCCCGCGCCGCCACCGGGCTGCCCATCGTCACCGAGATCATGAACACCGAGCACGTTCCCCTCTTTGCCGACGTTGATATGATCCAGGTGGGCGCGCGCAACATGCAGAATTTTGAATTGCTGAAGGAACTGGGCAAGCTGCAAACGCCCGTTCTGCTCAAACGCGGCCTTGCCAACACCATCGAAGAATTTCTGATGAGCGCCGAATATATCATGGCCGGCGGCAATGAAAACGTCGTACTGTGCGAACGCGGCATCCGCACGTTTGAAACGAGCATGCGCAACACACTGGACATTTCCGCGGTACCCATGCTCAAAAGCAAGACCCATCTGCCCGTGGTCATTGACCCCAGCCACGCCGCGGGCATTGCCTGGATGGTGGAACCGCTTGCCATGGCCGCCATTGCCGCGGGCGCGGACGGATTGATGATCGAAGTCCACAACGACCCGCCCCACGCCAAAAGCGACGGCGCCCAAAGCCTGACGCCCGCACAGTTCGACGCGCTGATGGGCAAGGTCAAGGCCGCCAGCGCCTTCTTCGGCAAGGCCATCAACTAGGGGCGCTTGAAAAATCGAAAAAGCTGTTTTCCCCAACAGGAATCGGTGTTTGCTTCGTTAAAAGTTCTCAGAACACAGCATTTTCTCTATTTTTTAAACATCGCTAAGCGCGCCGTTCCGGCGCATCCCGCAATAAGGCCCGGAGCCGCGCTGCTTTCCGCACGGCTCCGGGCCTTATTGCCGCACGAAGCGCATCAAAGCTCGGCGCGCCAATCCACGTCGAATTTCCGGTCTTTAAAATAATAATCCGCGTCCGCTTCGGTGATGGCGCGCAGCACGCGGCAGGGGTTGCCCGCCGCAACAACATTTGCCGGGATGTCCCGGGTGACGACGCTGCCCGCACCCACCACCACGTTGTCCCCGATGGTCACGCCGGGCGTGACCACTGTATTGCCGCCCAACCAGACGTTATTCCCGATGGCGACGGGCTGGCCGTACTCGTAGCCCGAATTGCGCGCGGCCGGGTGTACCGGATGGCCCGCCGCATAAATGGCGACGTTGGGCGCAAACATCACATTGTCGCCAATGGTCACCCTGCAAACGTCCAGGATCACACAGTTGTAATTGGCATAGAACCACTCGCCTACCTCAATGTTGTAGCCGAGGTCGCAGTGGAACGGCTCCTCGATGTGCAGATGCTCGCCCGTTCTGCCGAACAGGCCGCGCAGCAGCGCCGTGCGCTCTGCACGCGCATCCGGCGGCAGACGGTTGAATTCCCAGCAGGCACGCTGCGCCCGGGCGCGTTCCTCCGGCAGGCCGTCCATCCACGCCTTATAGGGCAGGCCCGCCAGCATGCGTTCCTTTTGTGTCATACTCCGCTTTCCTCCTCTGCTTTGCGCGGCCGGAGCCTTACAGCACGAACTGAAACAGGCACATGGCGTCCATATAATCCACACAGGTGAAGCGCAGCGTTTTTTCGTCCACCTGTTCCACGCCCGGGTAGAAGCTGCAGCGGTAGGCCGCCCGGTGTTCCTTATAGCGGATGATGATCTCAAACTTCGGAGGCATGGGCACGATGCAGGTACGGTACGCGCCGCTCTCCAACTGGGCGCGCAGCGTTTCCTCGATACGCTTGACGGCCAGCGCCGGATGCAGGCTGGTGGCAGAGTTTCCGTCCCCCTTATTGACGGGCACCGTGGCGATATCGGGTATCATGCGCCGTGCACTGTCGCACAGCGCCGCATCGCCGGAAACAAAGCACACCGGCACGCCGTGATAGCCCGCCATATAGGCGTTGAGCGTGAATTCGCTGGCACGCACGCCGTTGATCTCCACATAATCCACACTGGTGTTCATGGTGTGGGAAAGCGGGTTGCCGTCGCAGCAGGCGGCCGCATGGTAACCGGTAAAGACTGCCGCGTCCCAATCGCCGTGCTGGATGCCGCTCATCATGCTGTAAACATCGCCCGCCCAGCCCCGGTTGATCTGCACCTCTTCGGGCAGAACAGAGGGGTCGATGTTGCGGGCGGAATCATGAGCGTCCTTTACCAGAATGCGCTCGCCGCCTGCCGCCAGAGCGCCGCGGCAGGCCGCGGCCACCTCCCGGCTCATCTGCTGCTTAAAATAGGCGTAATCCCCGTCCGGCCTGCCCGGCTCGGTCTCGCTCCATGCGGCGATGCCGCAGGTGCCTTCGATATCGCTGGAAATGAACAGATTCATGGCGTTTCTCCTTTTCTTCCTCCTTGGCGTCCGGCGCGCCGCCGGGGGGCGTTTTTTTCATCATAGCACAAAACCGCGGCCGTGCAAATACACGGCCGCTTTGCCTGTTGAAAAATCGTTTGTCCGCCCGGATATGCGGCGGGCGGGCAACCCTCTCTCCGTATTTTCCGCGCGCGGCCTTTACCGCGTGACGTTGCGGATCCAGTTGCCGCCCGCGATGCGGCGCAGACAGAAAAATGCCTTCAGCGGCATGTCGCATTTCAGCACGGCCAGCACCAGCACCGGCGGCGCGCCCAGCCAGAATGCCGCTGCCGCGCCCAGGGGGACCATCGCCCAGATACAGCCTACATCCGTGACAGCCGCGAAACGGGTATCCCCCGCGCCGCGTAGCACACCGCTGATCAGCGGGCAGGTGAACGCCATAAAGAAAATGGCCGCCGCATATACATACATCAATTGGTCGGTCAGTACGCGGGTGCTTTCCTTGATGTCATAAATGCCGATGACCGGCCCCTTCACCGCCAGCAGCAGCGCCGCGCACACCACGCCGATGACGGCGTAGATCTGGATGAGCTTGTTGACACAGGCCCGGGCGTACGGATAATCCCCCCGGCCCACCAGCATGCCCACCAGAACGGCCGAGGCATTGGACACCCCCAGGATGATGCTCGTTGCCATCTGGAACATCACATTGCAAATGCTGTTGGCCGCCACGATATCGCTGCTCATATGCCCCAGGATGACAGAGTGCATGGAAATGGCGACGCTCCACAGCAGCTCGTTGAGCATCACGGGCAAACCGTAGCGCACCAGGTCCCGGGCGAGGCCGCCCGACGGCCACAGCAGCATATGCAGGCGGAAGCGGATCTTCTTTTCCCACACGAGCATATAGGCGATGATCATCACGAACTCCGCCACGCGCGCCAGCACAGTGCCGACGGCGGCACCCGCCACGCCCATGCGCGGCGCGCCGAACTTGCCGAAGATGAACACGTAGTTGAAAAACACGTTCACCGCAAACGACACGCCGTAGATCGCCACCGAGACGTTGACGGTCTCCACGCTGCGCAGCACCACCAGGAATGTGGATGTGACGCCGTAGAAGAAATACGACAGCGACACGATGCGCAGATAGGATGCGCCGGCCTCGATAACGGCGGGCTCGGCGGTGAATATCTGCATCACCGGGCGCGGGAACAAAAACAGCACCAGTGTGAACAGCAGCCCCGCCGCAGCCGAAATGCGCAGCGCCAGGCTGGCGACGCGGCAGATGGAATCCACGTCCTTTTTGCCCCAGTACTGGCTGCACAGCACGATGGCGCCGCCCGCCACGCCGAATATGGCTACGGTATAAATAAAGAACACCTGGTTGGCCAGACTGGTGGCAGAGAGCGCCACCTCGCCCAGCCCGCCCAGCATCAGGGTATCCATCAGGTTGACACTGTACGAAATGACATTCTGCAGCGCCACAGGCAGTGTGAGCGCCAGCAGGCTGCGGTAAAACGAGCGCTCTACATGAATTTTCGGATTTTTGGCTTGCACGGGTCTCCTCCTGCCTCTCCCGTGCAAAAGGGCCGCCCGGCAGGGCGGCCCTTTTGCTTTTGGGAGGTAATGAGTGTTTGAGTGCTTGAAGACTCTTTGAACACCGGAAATACCGGCGTATCTATTGTATAACGGTAAGCGCTAATTACCGTTGTACACGTCCGGAACCGTCGCCGCCCGCCAGCTTTTCCACTTCGGGCACAGTGACGAAGTTGTAGTCGCCCTCGATGGAGTGCTTCAGGGCGGAAGCCGCCACCGCAAACTCCACCGCGGCCTGGGTGTCCTTGCCGGACAGCAGGGCGTAGATCAGGCCGCCGCCGAAGCTGTCGCCGCCGCCGATACGGTCGATGATGTGCAGATGATACAGCTTGGAGAAGCAGTACTCATCCTTGGCCACGTTGTAAAGCATGGCGCTCCAGTCGTTGTCAAAGGCAGATTTGCTCTCGCGCAGCGTGATGGCGACCATCTCGAAATTGAATTTGTCCGCCAGCTGTTTGGCCACGCTCTTATAGCCTTCCTTGTTCAGCTCGCCGCCGGTGATGTCGGTGTTCTCGGCCTCGATGCCGAATACGTCTTTGGCATCCTCCTCGTTGGAGATGCACACGTCTACATACTGGCACAGCTCCGTCATGGCGGCGCGGGCTTCGTCGCGCGTCCACAGCTTGCCGCGGTAGTTCAGGTCGCAGCTGATCTTCACGCCATGAGCTTTCGCGGCCTTGCAGGCCTCCTTGCAGATCTCCACCACATTGGCGCCCAGCGCCGGGGTGATGCCGGTGAAGTGGAACCACTCCACGCCCTCAAAAATGGCATCCCAGTCGAAATCAGCCGTAGTCGCCTCGGAAATGGCGGAATGGGCGCGGTCATAAATGCACACGCTGGGACGCTGGGAAGCGCCCTTCTCGTTGAAGTAGATGCCCACACGGTCGCCGCCGCGGGTGATCTTGCTGGTGTCCACACCGTAGCGGCGCAGGCTGTTCACCGCCGCCTGGCCGATGGCGTGGGCGGGCAGCTTGGTGACGTAAGCGGCGTCCAGGCCATAGTTGGCCAGGCTGACGGCCACGTTGGCCTCGCCGCCGCCGAAAGTGAATTCCAGGTGGTCGGCCTGGACGAAGCGCTCGTAGTTATAGGGCTGCAGGCGGATCATCAGCTCGCCGAAGGTAACAACTTTCTTTGCCATGAAAAAATACTCTCCTGTCTTTTATATATCTTATCTGCAATTATAAAAACATTGAACCGCAAATGCCGCAGCTCAGGCCGCTTTTTACAGCCTTGCTGTGCAAAGCTGTAAAAAATTACTTCTGCACGAGGTGGACGGCGAAACCGGCGATCTCGTCTTTGAAGTAAATGGCCTTGGGGCTGGCGGTCTCCTCGTTGAACTCGAAGCCGCGGCTCTTGAAATAGGCGATGGCGCGGGGCAGCGTGTTGGTGCCGATGGCGATGTGGCCGTTCTTTCCCAGATACTGCTTTTTCATGATCTCAATGGCCCGGCTGCCGCAGAAGATGCTGCTGTTGCCCTCGGAAACGTCGAAGCCGAACATCAGCTCGAACAGCTTGGCGGCCTTCATGGCTTCCTCGGCGTTCTCGGTGTTGATGCCGATGTGCTTGACCTCGAAGCCCAGCATGGTGTTGACGGCCTCGCGCGTCAGACGCTCGATCTCGTCCCAGTTTTCGGCCTCGATGAGGTCCTTCTTCACCATCCAGGTGCCGCCGCAGGCAATGATCTTGTTAAAGGACAGGTAGTCCAGCAGGTTTTTGGCGTTGACGCCGCCCGTGGGCATCCAGCGCAGGTTTGTGTAAGGGCCGGCCACAGCTTTCAGCTTGGCGACGCCGCCGTTCTGTTCGGCCGGGAAGAATTTCACAACGTCCAGGCCCATGCTCATGGCCTGCTCCATCTCGCCCGGAGTAGCGGTGCCGGGCATCATCAGCATGCCCTTGTCGATGACATATTTGGTGATCTCGGGGTTAAAGCCCGGGCTGACGATGAACTTGACGCCGGCGGCGATGGCTCGGTCCGCCTGCTCCTTCGTCAGCACGGTGCCCGCGCCCACCAGCATTTCAGGTACTTCGGCCACGATGCGCTTGATGGCCTCCTCGGCCGCTGCGGTGCGGAACGTGACCTCGGCCGCGGGCAGGCCGCCTTTGACCAGGGCCTTTGCCAGTGGCACAGCCTTGTCTGCGTCGTCGATGGCGATGACGGGCACGATGCCGATGTCGTAGATTTTCTGAATCACGTCGTTCATAGCAATCTTCTCCTTTTATTCCCGGTGGGGGTGTGTTCCATATTGTGGAACGCCGTTCCACTTTCTTTCTGGCTTCATTATAAACGAACAGGTTTTATTGTCAATGCGATTCTTGCGTTTTTTGCCCAAAAGCGGATATTTCTTGCATCCAAGCGGGGCCGGGGGCTTGCGCTTTGGCGCAAAACAAGTTACAATACAGACGGAAAACCGTTTCGCATTGTGGAACGCAACAAAGAAAAGGGGGTGCTCTTGTGGAAAACAGCAACGGCGGCGTGCAGAGCGTGGCACGCATCTTCGCACTGATCGAAGTCCTGTGCGCACACCCCAAGGGCGCGTCCCTGCAGACCATCAGCGCCGAGAGCGGCCTGCCCAAAAGCACGGCGCACCGGCTGCTCTCCAGCCTTGTATCGCTGGGCTACGCGGTGCAGGACAGTTTCTCCACGCACTATCGGCTGACGATGAAGATGTTCGAGCTGTCCAGCGGCATCGTCAACGATATGGATATCATGTCCGTTGCAAAGCCGCATCTGGACAAGCTTTCCCGCCATACGGGCGAGGCGGTGCATCTGGTTATCCAGGACGGCGTGGACATCGTATACATCTATAAGGCGGAGGCCGGCGCCGGGCTGGGCGGCATGCGCATGTCCAGCCATGTGGGGCTTCGCATCCCCATGTACTGCACAGGCGTGGGCAAGGCCATTTTGGCCACCCAGAGCTACGGCGAGGCCGAACGCGTGTGGCGCAAAAGCAGCATCCGGGCGCTGACAGCGCATACCATCACGGATTTCGACGCATTCATCGAGCAGCTCAAGCGCGTGCGCATGGCGGGCTATGCCATCGACGACGAGGAAAACGAGCTGGGCATCCGCTGTGTGGCGCTGGCGGTGCCGGGCATGAACGGCCGTGCGGAGGCGGCGTTCAGCATCTCGGGCCTTGCCGCGCAGATGACGGACGACCGCATCGAGCATCTGGCGCGTATGGGCCTTGCCGCGCGGCAGGATATTCTGCGCGACCTCGGCTGGAAGTAGATCGCGGCATACAGGCACAAACGGGTGCGGCGCAGAATAAAATTATCATAAACAATCGGCGCAGGGAAAATACCAAAAAAGAAAAAACACGTTCTGAGGCAGCATTCCGCTTCGCTTCAGGGCGTGTTTTTTGTTGTTTATGCTTTTTGCGCGCGGTTTTGCACCGCGCCCGCTTTCTATGCTACTGCGCCAGCCGTGTGAGCACTGCGCCGGGCTGCGTCATCACCAGGTCTCCGCTGTGCATCAGCAGCGTGTCGGCGTCCTGCGCGAAGAAAACATAGGTCTCCTCCGCGCTGGGGCGCGTCAGCGTCAGAACGCCGCTCTCATAGCTCCACGTTCCCAGATACGTCGTCATCCCCTGATACACATTGCACATGAACATAAACGTGCCGTCGGCGTATAGCTCCAAATAGGGATCCTGCTCCCCCTCCGCGCGATCCTGTACGCTGGTAAAATGCCCCGGCCCCAGCGTTTCCGGCGCATCCTCCGGCGGTTCGGACGGCAGGCAGGAGGAGGACGCACCGGAGAAAACGGTCTCCTGCGGCGCAGCGGGGGCGGAAAGCGCGCTTTCCGCCGCACCGGAGGAGGACGCACTGTTCTGTTCCGCCGCGGAGCTGCCCGCGCCGCCGGCACAGCCCGCCAAAAGCGCAAGCGCAAGATACGCCGCCAGCAGCGCCGGCGCGCGCCGGGCCCTTCGTTTTCCCTTTTCCTGTATCATATCTTCAGGCCTCCTGTTCCGCCCTGCCCTTCCCGGGCCTTTTCTGTCCGGTCCATTCCGGAGCCGGGTCCTTTACCGGGCGTTCAGCGCGGCGTCCTGCGCCGCGATCCACGCGCCCACTTCTTTGCCCAGCTTCGCCAGCGTTCCGGGAGCAAACGGGCTGTCCAGCCCGGCCGCCGCCACGAGACCCGGATACGTCTTGCCGCCGGCCTCGCCCACCAGAGCCAGGTACCGCCGCCAGGCGTCCTTTTTGTCGTGCAGAAACGCGGTGAAGAACTGCAGCGCCACCGTTTGGGCCAGGCAGTAGTCGATATAGTAGAACGGCACCTCGTAGATGTGCAGCTGGCGCTGCCAGCCCGCGCCGCGTCCGTAGAAGGGCAGGCCCGCGAAGTCCAGCCAGGGGCGGTATTCGCTTTCCAGCTTTGCCCATACTGCGTTGCGCTCCCCGGGCGTCAGGTCCGGCTCGGCGTACATGATGTGCTGGAATTCGTCCACCATGGTCCCGTATGGCAAAAAGTACATCGCGTCCTCGGCGTGGGCCAGTTCATACCGGGGCGTGTCCGTGCCGAAGAATTTTTCGTGATGCTCCGCCGTAAGGAACTCCATGGACATGGAGTGGATCTCGCAGCTCTCCATGCCGGGCTCCTCCAGGATCATGGGAAGGTGTTTCCGCGCGGCCACCCACGCGGCAAAGGCATGGCCCGCTTCATGCGTCAGTACGTCCACGTCGTCGGACGTGCCGTTGAAGTTGGAGAAAATGAAAGGCGCTTTGTAATCCGCCAGGTAGGTGCAGTAGCCGCCCGGGGCCTTGCCCTCCTTGGAGAGCACGTCGAACAGGCCTCCGTCGAACATTTCGTCAATGAATTCCGCCGTCTCGGGGCTGAGGGCATGGTACATTTCGCGGCCCGCGGCCAGTATTTCTTCCGGCGTGCCGTGGGGCGCGGGGTTTCCGTCCGCAAAGCAGAACGCGTCGTCGTAGAATTTCGGGTCCGCCACGCCGGTGCGGGCATACTGCAGCTTCTTCAGTTCCGCCACCACGGGCACGAAATCTTTTTTGATCTGCGCACGGTAGGCGGCCATGTCCTCCAGCGTGTAGCCGATGCGCCGCATGCGGATGGCGCCCAGGGGGATGAAATTCTCATAACCCAGCTTTCGTGCCTGGGCCGTGCGGTTTTTTACCAGCTTATCGTACAATTCGTCCAGCTCGGCCCGGTGCGCATCAAACCATGCTCCCTCGGCTTCGTAGGCGGCTTTGCGCACGGCTCGGTCCGGGTTTTGCTTGTAAAGGCTCATCTGGCTGACGGTATTTTTTCTGCCGTCAAATTCGATCAGCGCCGAGGCGTACAACTTTTCATAAGCCGTGGTGAGGGCGTTTTCCTCCGCCATCAGCTCCAGAATGGCCGGGTCGGAGGACTTGACGTCCACCTCCATTTTTTCAAAAGTGAGCCTGCCCAGCGCCTGCTCCAGCTGTGTGCGGAACGGCGAGGCCAGCAGCGCGCGGTACACGTCCAGCTGGGCTTCGCCCAGCGCCGGGCTGTTTGCGTCAAAAAATTCCCGCTCGGCTTCGTAAAACGCATCCCGCGTATCCACGGTGTGGCGGATCTCAGCCAGGGTGGACATGGTGGAGATATGGCGGCTCAGCGTCTCAAATTCCCGGAACGCCTCCAGCTGCGCCTGCGCGTCCGGCGCGGCGGCGATGCGCGCGCGCAGCGACGCAAAGGTTTCCCGCGCCGCGTCAAAGTCCGGGCGAGCGTACTGCATCTGTTCAAATTTCATCCAAACAACTCCTTTTTCGCGGCGCACGGGCCGCGCCTTGCATTACAATTGTATCTTATCATAGAGCGGCGGGAAAGAGAATATGCAAAACGCCCGGCGCCCTCCAAAAGAACCTGGGCCGGGCCGTCTGCATTTTACGGCTGCGCCGCGGCTCCGGCGCGCGCTTTTTCCATGCGCGCGGCGGGGAACAGCGGCAAAAGCGCCAGCAGCGTCACCAGCCCCGAAATCAGAAACAGGCTGTTGCCGGGCACCATGCCCGCCACGCCGTTGACAATTTTTTCAACGCCGAAAGCATTGATAACAGGGGTGGCAATGGCCGGGCCGACGATCATGGGCACGCACACAAAGAACAGCTGCTTCACACCCTCGAACTGGCCGCGCTGGTCCTCCGGATACAGGTTTTTAATCCACGCTGTCAGCGCCTGCAGCACCAGGATATACCCCGCGCCGGCGCCGAACACACCGATAAGCAGCGGAACGAACGCCGTGGAAAAGCTGACGCCCAGAAGGCCCAGCAGGTTACAGCCCACGGCCGCCGCGATGACCGGCCCGCACTTGCCGCGGTCGATGAAGCGGGCGGCGGGAATGGTGAGCACCGACGCGGCCAGGAGGCCTGCGCCCTGCACCACACCCGTGAGCGTGTAGTCCATACCCAGGTTGTCGGTAAAGTAAACCGTGATGTACGGGAAATATACGTTGAAGCCGATGAAATACACCATCATCACCAGAAACACCCAGAACAGCTCCCGGTTGCGGCCCACGATCTTATAATCGAACACAGCGGCGAACTGGTGCCAAAAGCCCCGTGGGTCCCGGTTGGGGGCGAGGCCCGGCGCATCCCGCAGCGTGAACAGGCACAGCACGCCCACAGCAATGACCATGCCGCCCATGATGGTGAAAAACGCGAAGAAGTCCAGCGCGTCAATGATAATGCCCGACACAATGGCCCCGAAAATGGTGGCGAACACCGGCATCACGGCCAGCGCGCCGCCCACCTTGCCGCGGTTGCCCGCGCTGGAGATATCGGTCGTCCAGGGGTTGAACGCGCCGTCATTGCCCATGCTTCCGAAAAAGCTCATCACCGCGTCCGCCAGCACCACGCAGGTGGCCGCGAGCCACAGCGGATCTTTCGGCAGGAACTCCGTGACGCCGAAGCCGATGGTGAACACGCCCCACAGGATGTACCCGAACGCGATGAACGGGCGGCGCCTGCCCAGCCTGTCGCTTGCAGTGCCGATGAGGAACGTGCAGAAGGTGGACACCACGGCGGAAACGCCCACCATCCACGCCACGATGGACGGGTCCGGCGCGATCTTCCGGTATACAAAGGTATTGAACCAGGAGTTTTCGATGTTCCAGCAGATCTGCCCCGCCATTCCCAGCACCCAGATGAGCGCCCAGTTTTTGCGCGATATCTTTTCCATGCGACTGCCCCGCTTTCCGCAGACAGCGCGGCCGCAAGCGGCCCGCCGCCCAAAATATTTTTCATTCTGCCTGTATTGTATCATGGGGCGCAGCGCTTTGAAAGAAAAAACGCGCGGATACTTGCAATTTTCCTTCCGCCGTCCTATAATAACCCTATCGTAGAGTAGAAGCCTGCGCGTTGGCCTCCAAAAAGGGCCGCAGTGCCGTTCCGACGGGGAGTTGCGGAACGGACGAAAAGCACCGCTTGCGGTGCAGGCTTCGCATCCCGCTGCTGCATGACGAATGCAACACGGGCCTGCCAGGGCCGCCCGGAGCCGCGCGCAAGCGCGCCGCCGTGCGGCTGTGCGCGGGCCTTTTGCCTCCTTTATGCGGCAACGCCAAAATAAAGGAGGTTTTTTCATGTCTGCTTTTCAATCCACATTCGATTCCCTGCGCGGCTTTCCCCGCCGCCTGTCCGACGCCGCCCGCGAGGTGCGGCGCACCGCCAGTCTGGCCGGGGCCGCCATGCTGGCGGCGCTGAGCCTGGTGCTCAACCAGTTTACCATCGCGGTCAGCCAGTTTCTGGAGATCGGCTTTTCCTTTCTGGCCGCAGGAACGTGCGCGTTCCTGTACGGCCCGTGGCTGGCCGGGCTAATGGGCATCGTCACCGACGTGGCGGGCTACTTTTTGCGGCCCAACGGCGGCTTTTTTCCCGGCTTCACGCTCAACGAGTTCCTGCTGGGCTTTTTATACGGCTGCTGGCTGTACAAAAAACCCGTGTCCCTGTGGCGCACGTTCTGCGCCTGCCTGTCCGCGGTGCTCGTCATCAACCTGGTGCTCACGCCGCTGTGGCTGAATATCATGTACGGCAACGCTTTCGTGATTTCCGGCATGCGGCTTATCAAAAATGCCGTTAAGCTGCCTTTGGACACCGCTTTGCTGTATTTTCTGCTGAAAGCTGTGGAAACGCACCGCAAAAAAGCTCTGTAACGCAAAACAGCCTCCTTTCCGCCCCCGCACGCGGCGCACGCCGCGCGCATACCATGGGGCAGAAGGAGGCAATTTTTATGCTTGAAAATAATAATGCAGTCCTCGCCGTAGTCGATCCCGTCTATCCCGGCACCGCTTTGCGGCCCGGCAGCTCCGGCAGCGAAGTCGCGCGGATGCAGACCTATTTGAACGGCCTGCGCGACGCCAAGTACCCCACCCTCAACCGTCTGGTCGTGGACGGACGGTACGGCTCCGCCACCGCCAGCACCGTGATGCAGTATCAGGTGATCAACCGTCTTTCGATGGATGGCGTCATCGGCCACGATACCTGGAACGCCATCGTCAGCGATTACAATGCCACCATCGGCGGCAGCGCCGACACCTATCCCGGCATTCCCCTGCGCCCGGGCGACCGCAGCCAGGATGTGCGCCACATGCAGGGCCGTCTGAACGAAGTTGCACGCATCTACACCGGCATCAACACGCAGACCGTGGACGGCGCGTACGGAAACAATATGACCAACGCCGTGCGCCGCTTCCAGCGCCAGTTCAGCCTTTCCGCCGACGGCATTCTGGGCAAGGATACCTGGAACAAGATCGTCTCCGTGCATAACGCCATGCAGGCGGGCAACCCCACGCACGTTACCACTCAGTATCCCGGCGTACCGCTGCGCGTAGGCTCCACCGGCGATTACGTCCGCTTTGTGCAGAGCTATCTGAACGGCATAAGCGGCCGTCCTCTGCTGACAGTGGACGGAAATTACGGCCAGAACACCACCCGTGCCGTAGGTCTGTTCCAGGCCACCGCCGGCCTGCCGGTAGACGGCGTGGTAGGCAGCGCTACCTGGGCGGCGCTCATCCCCGCATTCAACGCCACGCTGTAAGGCGGCGCTCATCCCGCGCGGCTGTATCGCGCACCCGGCCGGGAGGCAGACGCCTCCCGGGCCGGGATTCTTTATTGTCCCGCTATAAAAAACTTATCTCAATGGCCGCCGGCCGGGGACGGGCCGCATGGCCCAAAAACAGCCGATGGCCATTTTTATGGAGATTGAGCGCATTGGATGTCCAAGCTGCCGCCGCACTCGAGACAGGGCGTTCAGCCGTACATTCTTTCCAGACAGGAGCCGGCGGACAAAGCTCACTGCCCGCGCGCCTGCGCCAGCAGGGCGCGAAAGGCGGCTTCGTCCAGGATCTCGATTTTTCCCTGGCCGCTTTCGTTCAGAGCGGCGGCCTTTTCCTCCTTGCCGCTGCGCCCGCCCGCGCCCACCAGCGCCGGGTCCTGCGCGCCCGCGACCAGATAATCCGTCTTGCGGGAAACGGCGCTCTTCACATGGGCGCCCAGCTCCGCAACCGCCTGGGCTGCTTCGGCCCGGGGCATCTCCATGTCGCCGGTAAATACGACGGCTTTGCCGTAAAACGGGTTGGAGGGGTCTGCATTCGGGTTTGCCTCCACGTTCTTCAGGGCTGCACTCTTGCGGGCAAAGGCCGCGTAGCGGCTGTTTGCCGCGCCTTCCGCTTTTCCACGCGCGGCTATACCGGCCCGGGACGCGCGCCCTGTCCGTCCCGTCCCCACGGCCTGCCCGGGGACGGACGCCGCCGCGCCATCTCCGCCAAAGGCCGGAGCCTGCATCTCCCGCAAATAATCGTCGCACACAAGATACGTCATGCCGTCCGCCTCCACGGCGACCACCAGCCAGCCGTCCTCTTTGGAACGGTTCTGAAACCCCACAATCTCGCAGGGGCGGGGCGACGCGGTATAGATGCCCTTATACCACAGCTGCCGGGCCTGCGCCGCCGTCAGCGGGCACAGGCCCAGGCATTTGAGCAGGCGCAGCATATCCTCGGGCGGCAGCGTCTGGTATGCTACCGGGCCCCGGGGCGACTGCCCCCACGCGGGCGACGCATTGCGCGTTGCCCAGCGCAGCAGCCCGCCGTCCGCCAGCCGCTCGTAAAGATACAGCGTGGCCCGCACATCGGCAAGCGCGTCGTGCGCCTCGAATTCATAGCCGAAAAACGACGCGACGGCGGAAAGGCTTCGCTTCTGCCCGCCCATCTGCTGTGCAAAAGCGGCCATTGGGTCCTCCCCCCAGCGCAGCCCGCGGGACGGAATGCCGTAGGCATCCAGGAAGGCTTTTTCAAACCCGTCGTTATAAGCCACCACCCGCCGCGCGCCGGATAAAATCTCCTGCAGGCGCGGCACAAGCGCCTCGAAGGGAGGTTTGCCGCACACGTCCTGCGGTGCGATGCCATTCACCTTCTGCGCGTCGGCCCACGCCGTGTGACGCTGTGGGCGGCAGTATTCGTTCATCAGCACCGCTCCGGTCTCATCCACCACCGCCACCTGCAGCACCTCGTCCTGCCCCGGCACAAGGCCCGTTGTCTCAAAGTCCAGCACTGCCAGTTCCGTCATGCTTCTCCCCCGTTCCGCCTGTTTGTACAAAATCTTCTTACAACTATTATACAGCCGCCGGTTTCATTTGACAAACCGCTCTTTTTCCCTTACCATTATAAGCAGAGCGTTCCCGCCGGGAGCCGCGCGCTGCGCCGCTTTTCCCGGCGGGAACTCCGCATTGACGCCGGGAGGAGGAACGCCGGGATGCCGACAGAAAAAGCCGCGCCGCACAGGGCCAAAAAGGAAAAGAGCCGCGTATACTCGTTCTTCCTGCTTTCGTATACCCTTATTCTGCTCGTCTCTCTGAGCAGTTGTCTGTTTTTCGGAGCGGAGGTCGCCCAGCAGCTGCGCCGGGAGGAGGCCCTCAATAAGCAGGCCCTGCTCACCTCACTGAAAAACGACGTAGAGGAAAACCTGCGTTATGTGGAGGAGCTGGGCAACAGCCTGGTGTTCAACTCCCGGCTGCAGTTCCTTGTGAAGCATCCGTCTGTTTCCTCCGTGCACGACGCGATGGACCAGATGGCCGGGATGGCCGTTTCGCGGGATTTCCTGCTGGATTATTTTCTTTATGTGCGCAGCACCGACGAGGTCGTCACCTCCACGGTGCGGATGAGCGCGGACAAGTTTTTCGATATCATCTACGAATTTACCGATCTCACAGCCCAGGCGCTGCGCGAAGGCACGCTGGCGGAATACCATTTTCAGGATTATCTTCCCGCGGGCGGGCTGCGCCAGTACGATTCCGACACGGTGATCCGCGTCATTCCCTACGTCCAGTCCATCCCCATCAGCAGCAGCGCGCCTCCGCCGGGACAGGTGATGCTCCTGCTGGACAGCGACAAATTCTTTGCGCATGCGCTGTCTCTTCAGTCCGCTACGGGCGGCAGCGTCTATGTGCTGGATGAAACAGGCGCGGCCGTGTACCAAACGCCGGACGCGCCCGGCCTGCCCGCCGGAGTGCTGAACAGCGCGGAGGCCCTGGTGACCGCGGACCATATCTCCTACACACGCTATGTCTCCGAGGAAACGGGCTGGACCTACTTTATCACGTCGCCCGCCAATCTTTATTTTACCGACAACCTTTCCACCATCGGCTTCCTGGGTGGTGTATTTGCCGTATACCTGTTGCTGGGGCTGTTTCTGGTGCGGCGCATCGCCCGGCGCAGCTACCGCCCGGTGAAGGACATTAACGACCTGATTTTACAAAGCGCGCCTGGCGGCGCGGGCGACGACGAATTTGCCGTCATCAAGTCCACGCTGCTCAATCAGATGCGCTCAGGCACCGAGCTGCAGCGCATCATCGAGGCCCAGCGCCCCGCCGTGGTGCGGGATCTGCTGCTCCAGCTCCTGCTGGGGCAGACGCTGGACTGGGACGGCGCGCGCAGCCAGCTGGAAGCCCTTGGCGTGCGTTTCGGCGGCGATGCATATATCGCCGTACTGGCCGAGGCGGACCTGGACAGCGCCTTTTTCCTGGATTCCAATATCCCGCTGGAAAACAACCTTTCCGTGGCCCGGCTCGTGCTGCAGAACGTGGGGTGCGAGCTGTTCGGCGCAAACGCGGCCTGCCAGTATCTGGACCTGGGCCGCGCACAGGGCGTATTCCTGCTTTCGCCGCCTTCAGGAGAGAATGATGCCGCCGCATTGGCGGCGGCATCCCGCCAGGGGGACGCCCTGGCGCGCTTCTGCGCACAGCAGTTTGAGCTTGATATCTTTGTAGGCGTTTCGGCCATGGAGCAGGGGCTGGAGCAGCTTCCCCTTTGCTACGACGAGGCCCGAAAGGCGCTGGAGTACAGCCGCCTGCAGGCCGGAGGCGGCACGGAGCCCGTGCTGTTCACGGCTCTGGACGTTACCCATTCGGACTATTATTATCCGTTGGAGGCCGAACAGCAGCTTCTGCAATATGTGCGCGCCGGAGACGCGTCCAAGGCGCAGGAGGTGCTGGGCCGCATCTTTACCGCAAACTTTGAAACAAAACGTGTGAGCGCGGCTGCCGCGCGCAGCCTGCTGTACCAGCTTGCCGCCACGCTGCAGCGCCTTGCCAACAGTGACGCGCTGGCGCAGGGCGGCGGCGCGGACTTTGACGAACAGCTTGTGGAGCAGGTGGTGAACAGCTCCAGCATCGACTACGCCCGCCGCCGCTTGTCCGAGCATATCGCCCGGCTTGCCGCTGCCCATGAAAACCGCGCCCAAAGCAAAACGGAAAAGCTGGTGGAGCGCATCGCGGCGTACATCGACAACTGCGCGGAATCGGAGTTCCCCGACCTTACCGTTCTTTCGGAAGCGTTCGGCGTGACGCCGCAGTACATCTCCAACGTATTCAAAAAGTACCGGGACGAAAATGTCAAGGATTACATCGCCAGACGCAAGCTGGCCCAGGCCAAAGCGCTGCTGACCGGCACCGACCTGCCGGTGCGGGAGGTTGCCGCACGGCTGGGCTACGCGGGCGAGATCGGCATCATCCGCCTGTTCCGCAAGTACGAGGGCACCACGCCCGGCGATTACCGTGCGCAGCACAAATGAAGCGCAAAAGCGCTTTCTTTCACCGCAGCCGCCGCTTTGTCAGGCAGAACCCTAAAAGCAAACAGCCCGCCTTCTTCCGGAATATTACATCCGGAGGAAAGCGGGCTGTTTTTTCTCAAGGGCCCGGCCGGAAAACGGCCCGCGGCCGCTTTTGCAGGCAAAGTCGGCTTTCTTCCGCCCCATTCAAATGCCGTCCGCCCAGGGGAAGGCCAACGGCAGCGGCAGCAACCCGGCGGGAACGGCCTGCGCGCCGGGCACCAGCGGGCTGTCCGGCCCGAACAGCAGACGCGCGGCGTCCAGCGGCGGCAGCACAAGGTCCGGCGCCGCATCCTGCGGCTCCGCGGGGCGCACCCCCTCTGCCCCCGGCCCGAAGCGCAGACGCCCCTCATTTTCTACTTCAAGTATAAATTCATCTAAAATCGCCGTATCGTCATAAGTGCGCTGCAGCGCCATTGCGGCGCGGGCCGCAGCCGCCCAATGGAAAACGCGGTAGCTGTGGTTTGGCACACAAACGCCCTGTTCCGCCACAGAGGCAAAATAGGCAAGCTCCGCCCGCTGCCACGGGTAAAGCTGTACACGTACACCGGCAACTCCCGTATGCTGTGCCAAGGCCGCCGCAAAGGCCGGCAGCAGCGCCGCATCCGGCAGCACCAGCTCCTGCAGCCGCGGCGGTTTTCCCTCCGCCAGCGCGCAATAGCCCGCGAACATGCCGTCCTGCAAAACCGCATATGGCTCGGCGCGCCAGCTTTGCAGCACGGTGAGGAACGAGGCGTCCCCGCCCCGGGCGCACGTTACGGGCTGCTTTTCATGCAGTGCCCGGGCGCTCTCCAGCCAGCTGGGGTATTCCGCCAGAGGCGCCAGCGCCACGCCGCCCGTCCGGATATCCCGCACGTTGCGCGGTGTGAGCGTAAACTCCCAGTGCGCGCCCGCGGGTACATACCCGAAGCGCTCGTACCGCTGGCGCTGGCCGCCCAGCATGGCAATGTCACAGCCCGCCGCCTGCATACGCTCCTGCGCGTCCTGCATCAGCAAGGCCAGATGCCCTTTGCCCCGGCTGCGTCCGTCCACGCACACCGTGCCGATGCCTCCCACGCGCAGGGCTGTTCCAGCTATGTTGAAATCCTGTATCTTCAGGCAGTACAGCCCTGCGGGCGCGCCGTCCTCATACAGCACCGTATGCAGCGGCGCGCTGTCGGCGCCCGGCCCGTACAGCTTGGGCAGCAGCGTGGGGAAATCCACCTTCCCCTCCGGCGTGCGGAACGCCTCCTCCGCAAACGCCAAAAGCTCCTGCAGCTGCTCCGGCTGCGCCTGTTCCAGATGAACCATCCAAACGACCCCTTCCCTGTTCTCCTTTTACAAAAGGGGCGCGGACGCCCCTTCAGCCAGTATACCACACCTTTGGCTGAAAAGCCCGTCCGCGCCGTTTCTTTTTTGCTGCGCCGCAGGAAAAAGCCTGGTTATCAGGCCATCACGCTTTTTTCAAAATCCGCCACATCCACGGTGCGGCCTGTCAGGCGGGATTCCTCCGCCGCAAAGGCCATCACATGGCTGTGGACGGACTGGGCGATGGTGTTCGTATTCTCGCGTTCGCCCTTCAGGATGGAGACAAATTCTTCCATAATACCCTCGTCGCCGCCGGAGTGGCCCGTGCTGCCGGGCTTGACGGTGTATACCGCAGTGGTGCCCGTTCGCACGCCCGCGCCGAACTGCGTCACCTCAATGACGTTGTTGTCCATGGAAGCGCGGATCTCGCCTCTGGTGCCCATAAATTTGACGGTGCGGTCGCATGCGTCGGAAAACGCGCACATCGTGAACGCCACGGTGGTGCCGTTTTCAAACAGGAGACTGGCCACCTGATGATCCACCACATCGTTGTCGTTGTGGAACACGCACTTGCCGTAGGGGCCTTCCTCCAGCGCCTTTTTGCGCGCCTCATAGCTCTGGTCCGGCCCCAGGGCCGTCAGCGCGGTGGGCCAGGGCGTATTGTCGTCCAGGTACAGCGCGGGCGCGTAGTATGGGCAGGAGCCGCTGTGCGGGCAGCCGTCGGTGCAGCGGGCGGGGCTGCCCGCGGGGGCATTCTCCTCCCGGAAATAGCGCAGGTCGCCAAAGCTGGAGACCGTTCTGCACCGGCTGCCCAGCAGCCAGGAAAGGATATCCATATCGTGGCAGCATTTTGCCAGGATCATGGGGCTGGAATCCGCCGTCTTATGCCAGTTGCCGCGTACATAGCTGTGCGCGTAGTGCCAGTAGGCCACGTTCTCGGTATGGGTGACGTGCACCACGTCGCCGATGACGCCGGAGTCGATCAGCTCCTTGAGCTTGCGGTAGAATTTGGTATAGCGCATCACATGGCAGATGTTGCTTTTCAAAAAGAATGAGAAAACTTTTCAGAAAGAATGAGAAAAGCGTGTTGCGATTTTGCAACAAAAGTTCAAAAACAAAAAGGGCGTTTACAAAGGTTTTAATGCCTTGTAAACGCCCTTTTTAATGCCTAAAAATTAGGCTTTTTGTGCCTGTTGCCGTGCTCTTCGACAATCAGGTCTGCACCCGTTTTGCGCTGTGGATTTGGGACATACTCTAAAACATCCGAAACGCTACACTCGAGCACCTCACAAATACGGTCAAGATGCTCCAAGTTCACTCGGTCCGTTAGTTCATTATAAAGTTCATTGATTGTGGCTCTTCGTATGCCCGTCTTTCTAGCAAGATCCGCTTGTGTCCACCGACGCTCACCGAGCAATTTTGACAGATGGTTTTTGATCATCTGATCGCCCCGCGTATTATAATACGCGATTTCGTTCTTATTATCCGATATACGGACTAAAAGTACGAATATCGTACAAGGCGATGTTAATAGTTACGTATGATTATTTCCTTGAATGAACTTTGATTTTTCCCAGCGCCGGACAGTGTTTCCCTTCGTGCAGTGGCTTTTATATCACACCAGTCATATAACTCCCGAATACGCGGATCATCGTTGTATGAAAGCACAAACCGGCCCTTGAGCTCTTTAAGATTTGCGGCCAGCCGTAAGTGGTCTTCCCACCCGAATATACCTTCATAGAGTTTCTCCGTTCCAAGATATGGAGGGTCCAGATAAAATAAGGCGTCCGGCCGATCATAGGTCTTCAAAATGGGTTCAAAATCACGGTTTTCAATTTTGACACCTTTCAGCCGGAGCTGAACCTGCTCCAGATAGTCAATAGAACATCCGATTCCATTGCCAGATGTAGCAAAGGTTTTTCGATTGCTTCCGAAAGAATTTTTGAGC
>ERZ827186.1291-NODE-1291-length-21524-cov-9.878010_pt1 | contig 21524 bp, 15 predicted proteins | sample MGYA00519918_ERZ827186 | MGnify/ENA primary metagenome ERZ827186 (study PRJEB31778, sample SAMEA3449275) | human gut metagenome | biome: human gut; feature: human-associated habitat; material: faeces | place: United Kingdom | collected 2010/2012 ...
AGTGAATAGTGAATAGTGAATAGTGAATAGTGAATAGTGAATAGTGAATAGTGAAATTGCATATATGCGCAGCTGAACATATTTAAGCGGCGGACGCCGCGCCGGGGGCTTCGCCCCCGGCCGTGCGCCGTCTGCGCCCTGCGGGCTTGCCGCCGCACGGCCCGCGCTGCGGGCACGCCTGCGTAAGCACGGCTTACTGCGGCGTCCCTTGCGCTTGCGGCGCGGCTTCGCGTTTCGCTGCAAAACAGCAAAAAATCAGCCGTGTGCATTTTCGTATCTGCTGAGCGGTATATGCACAAAACAGCAAAAGCAGGGCAAACGCCCTGCTTTTTAACTGCGCTATGAATCTTGCGCTTTTGCCGCAGCAGGCTATTCCTTGCGCAGAATTACGGTTACCTCGCTTCGGTTATGAAACAGCTGGCGTACATGCACAATGCTGTAATAGTTGCCCAGCGTGTCAAGGGCACGCAGCATCTGGCGGCGCGGCTTGTCCCCGAACAGCTTAAGGGTCAGCACCACCGTGCCTCCGTCCTTAAGGCAGGGCTGAAAGCGCGCAATAAGCGCGGCCGATTCCTCAGGGGCCATCCGCATGTCGTTAAGAATAAAATCAAAATCGTTTTCCGGCGCTTCAAGATATTCCTGCGCCGTCTTTTTTATATGCGTTATACCGCGGCGGGCAAGCAGACCGGGATCAAGCTCTGCTGGGTCCACAGCCACCACCGAGCAGCCGCGCTCCAACGCAATGCGGCTCCAGCCGCCGGGCGCGGCCCCCAGATCCAATACCCGTGCTCCCGGAAACAGTGCTACGCCCAAGGTCTGTTCCGCCTCAAGCAGCTTGAATTCCGCGCGGGAAAGCTGCCCGTCCTCCCTGCGGAAGCGTATTCTTCCTCCGGCCCAAGAGGAAAGGTTGTCTTTTGCAAGGGAAAAGCCCATATACGCTTTTCCGTTCGCGATGGTAACGCTCAGCACCTGCACCGGGTTTTTGACATCGCATTCCTGCCCCGATGCGGCAAGCACGGCGCTTAATGCGCTGTTTATATCAAAGGGCGCAAGCCCGCCGTCGTGCTTGCCCAATATTCTGCACTGCACCGAGTATCTCTGCGTTACGCGTTCCTTGAAGCTTTCGGCGGCGCTGCACAGGGCCTCAAGGTCGCGCTCCCTCTCGCCGCACAGCTCCACCGTCTGCTCCGCCGGATGAATATGCCGGATAAAAACCGGTGGCCTGCGCCGGAAAATTTCACAAAGCCTGCCGAAATCCGGCACGGTGGCGGCCAAAGCCGTTTCCTCATCAAGCGGTACTGCGCTTGCCTGACCGTCTGCTGTAAGCAGCTCGCCCAATGCCTCGTTTGCCATCTCCGCCTGATAGGATATTACACTGTAATTCAATTTCTTTTTCATATCATTTCTCACTCTTGGCGCACCCCGCGTCTGCGGCTTGTAATTTTGCGGCACGGGGGTGCTTTTATTTATTTAGGATATTTTATATGCTTTTTGCAAAGGTGTCAATGCCTGCGTTTGTCCTTCGCGCGGACAGAATTAAAAGCATTATTATCCGGCTTGCAGCCGGAAGAAAGCGCACACTGTGAGCTTTGTACGGACGCAGTGGGGGGTGTTTTAAGAAAACATTTCAAAAGAGAATATCGTATTACATATCGTCGGAAATGTGATATACTGATTCCGAACTGATAAATAGCATGTAATATAGGAGGATGAAAATGAAATACATACTTTTGCACGGAATGGGGCAAAATGCTTCAAGTTGGGATAAAACAGTTTCAGTTCTGCCCGATACTGTTGAAACTGTTTGTCCGGAATTAAGCGATTTTTTTATCGAGGGAAACTGTTATTACAGTAAAATGTATAGTGCCTTTTGCGAATACTGCAATAATTTCTCTGAGCCGCTGAACCTGTGCGGTCTTTCTCTCGGTGCGGTTTTGGCATTGAATTATGCTGTCGACTTTCCTCAAAAAGTAAAGTCGCTTATACTTATTGCACCGCAGTACGATATGCCGAAATTCTTACTCAAAGTGCAGAATATATTATTCAGGTTTATGCCTGAAAGTCGGTTTGAAGGTATCGGACTGACAAAAAAGGATTTTATTACTCTTACAAATTCAATGGCAGATATGAATTTTACTAATGATCTTAAAAATATTTCCTGTCCCGTACTTGTTCTTTGCGGCGAAACGGATAATGTTAATAAAAAGGCGGCAGTAAAGATTGTCGAAAAAATATCGGGCTCGGAGTTCCGTACCATTGCAAATTCGGGACATGAGGTTAATACTGATAATCCGGAGGGGCTTGCTGAGGCGATGAAGGAATGGAATGTGGTTTAGGGTGCAAGGTGAATGAAGAAGTGCATGTTCGGTTGTCGCGATTACAGAAAGCATCTCAAAAAACGCCGTTAAGATAACATCCCTTCGATTAATTCCCGCGCCGCGATTTTTATCGTGTTTTTTCTTGTACTTGTCCCTCGTATCGGGAAAAAACTCTGAAAATAAATTGTTTTGAATTTCCGATGAGAATTTTTCGTTTATTTTACTTAAGCGGTATTGACTTTACGGCTCGGATTTGGTAAACTGAACTAAAGGCTAAAGGGCGTCAGACCCTTGGCGATATAATGAAATAAGGGGGCGTTTTATTTGGATAAAGCTTTGCAAGGTTGGAAGCCCGGCACAGACGAAGGCAGGCTCATAGGCCCGCTTGATGTTTATTTGTTCCGTCAGGGGACGCACTTTGAAGCATATAATATGCTCGGAGCGCGTCCCGTTTTTAACAGTACAGGGCAGATTGACGGCTATTATTTTGCCGTATGGGCGCCCAATGCCGTGCGCGTAAGCGTGGTAGGCGACTGGAACGACTGGCAGCCGGGAGCGGATGCAATGGAGCCTGTGGGCGACAGCGGCATCTGGGAAAAATATATCGCGGATATAGGCGTGGGCTGGACATATAAGTTTGCACTGGAACACCGCGACGGCAGTGTGCACTACAAGGCCGACCCCTTTGCGCGATTTGCTCAGCTCCGTCCCGAAACGGCCAGCCGCACATGGTATGACGATTACAAATGGCACGACGGAGTATATCGCATAAAGCACGGCAAGGCGCCGTATAATGAACCCATGAGCATTTATGAGCTGCATCTTGGCTCCTGGGTGCGTTCGGAAAAGGGAGAAATGCTCTCCTATCGCGATATAGCGGACAAGCTTGCCGCCTATGCTCAGGATAACGGCTATACGCATGTGGAGCTGCTGCCGCTGGCCGAGCATCCCTATGACGGCTCATGGGGCTATCAGGTAACCGGCTTTTATGCCCCCACCTCCCGCTACGGTACGCCGGAGGACTTCAAATATTTTGTGGATACGCTGCATGCCAAGGGCATCGGAGTTATTATGGATTGGGTTCCCGCACATTTCAGCCGGGATGAGCACGGTCTTGCCCGCTTTGACGGCACTGCGCTTTATGAGGCGGAGGGTGACCGCGGCGATCAAAAGCAGTGGGGCACGCTTAAATTCAATCTGGAAAGGCCGGAGGTTCGCTCCTTCCTTATCTCAAATGCTCTTTACTGGCTCAGCGAGTATCATCTGGACGGACTGCGCGTGGACGCCGTGTCCTGCATGCTCTATCTTGATTACGGCGCGCGGGACGGCGAGTGGACACCCAACGAGCACGGCGGGCGGGAAAACCTTGCCGCGGTGGAGTTCATAAAGCGCCTGAATACCGAGGTGTACGCCCGCTTCCCCAATGCAATAATGGTGGCGGAGGAATCAACGGATTATCCGCGCGTAACCGCCCCCGTGTCCGACGGGGGGCTCGGCTTCGGCTTTAAGTGGAACATGGGCTGGATGAACGATACCCTCAGATATATGGAAACCGATCCTCTTTTCCGCAGCGGCAGACACGGGCTTATGACCTTTTCCATGATGTATGCCTTCAACGAAAACTTTATTTTGCCCCTGTCCCATGATGAGTGCGTACACGGCAAAAAAACCATTTTGGATAAAATGAACGGCGATTATTGGCAGAAGTTTGCCTCCCTTAAGGCCTACCTTGGCTATATGTACGCCCACCCCGGGAAAAAGCTGCTCTTTATGGGCACGGAATTGGGGCAGTTCATGGAGTGGCGCTACTACGAAGATATCGAATGGGAGCTGCTTCGGTACGAAACTCACCGCGGTATATATTCCTTTGTGCGCGCCCTTAACCGGCTGTACAGAAGCAATCCTGCGCTTTGGGCGGAGGATACCTCGTGGGAGGGCTTTGTTTGGTGCAATGCCGATGATGCGGCGGCCAGCGTGTTCACCTTCCTTCGCAAATGCGGCACGGAGCAGCTGCTCATTGCCGTTAATATGACTCCCGTGGAGCGCTATGACTACTGGGTGGGCATGCCGGAGCAAAGCGCGTGGGAGCTTGTGCTCTCCAGTGAGGATAAAGCCTTCGGAGGCAGCGGCTTTGAGGCGGTTGAATCTGCGGAAACCGATGAACACGAAACGGCAGGGCATAAGAACCGTCTGCGGCTGAATCTGCCGGGGCTGAGCGTGCTGATATATAAAAGAACCGATTGACAGGGCATATGCAGGCACAGCCGCGGATTTCTCCGCGGCCGTGCGCTGCTGATTTTGCGGCGTTACATGAAATACTGAAAGGACACATATGTTTTTATGATGCATTCACAATGCGTTGCCATGATACTGGCCGGCGGGCAGGGCAGCCGTCTGGGCGCTCTTACCACTACGGTGGCAAAGCCGGCGGTCCCCTTCGGCGGAAAATACCGCATTATAGATTTTCCGCTGTCCAACTGTGCAAACTCCTCCATAACCACCGTCGGGGTGCTTACACAGTATCAGCCCCTTGAGCTTAATACCTATATCGGAAGCGGACAGCCCTGGGATATGGACCGCACAAACGGCGGCGCTTATGTCCTGCCCCCGTTTGTACGGGGCAATAAGGGGGAGTGGTATAAGGGCACGGCAAACGCCATCTACCAAAACACCGAATTTATCGAGCAGTTCCGCCCGGAGTATGTGCTTATCCTTTCCGGCGACCATATATACAAAATGGATTACAGGAAAATGCTCAGATACCATATTTCCAAAAATGCGGATGCTACCATAGCGGTCATAAATGTCCCCCTTAAGGAGGCAAGCCGATACGGCATTATGAGCGCCGATGCGGAGGGCAGAATATACGATTTCACCGAAAAGCCCAAGCAGCCCCAAAGCACTTTGGCCAGCATGGGCGTGTACATATTCCGTTGGAGCGTGCTTAAAAAGTATCTTGCCATGGACGAAAGCAATGTGTCCTCCTCCAACGATTTCGGCAAGGATGTCATTCCCGCAATGCTCTCCGACGGCTGCGGTATGTATGCCTACGCCTTCGACGGCTATTGGAAGGATGTCGGAACCGTGCGCTCCCTGTGGGAGGCAAACATGGATATGCTGGGCGAAAAGCCGGTGCTGGATCTTCGCGATGATTCTTGGCGCATCTATTCCCGTACTGCGGGAATGCCGCCTCAATATGTTAAAAAAGGCGCGCATATAACCGATTCCTGCATAACCGAGGGCTGCTACATTGCAGGCGATGTTTTTCACTCCGTGGTTTTCACCGGCGTGAATATTGAGGACGGAGTAACGGTGGAAAACTCAATAATACTGCCGTATGCACACCTGTGCAAGGGAGCAACCGTTAGGAACGCCGTCATAGGCGAACGCGCCGTGGTGGGGGAAAACGCATTTATCGGCTGTCGGGAGGGCAATATAAACCGGGAGCCCAGCCCCTTGTGCGATGAAGGCATAACCCTTGTGGGCAAGGGAATAAGCGTCGCGCCGCAGGCGCGCGTGCCATGGGGCGTCATGCTGGAATTTGATGTGGAGCCGGGCGAGCTTACGCACCGCTGAATATAAAACTGAAAATGCGCGCGGCAATCGCTGCGGTAATATTTTTGGAGGGAGTGCCGTTTTCAGGCGCGGGAGAAAATGACGGATACTGTTGGAATAATAATGACGGGTGATAACGATGCACGCCTTGCGGAGCTTACGCGCGTGCGTTCCGTAGCGGCGCTGCCTGTTGCAGGCAGATACCGCCTTATAGATTTTACCCTTTCGGGCATGGTCAATTCCGGTATAAGCAATGTCGGGGTAACCACAAGAAGCAACTACCGTTCCCTTATGGATCATCTCGGTTCGGGCAAGGAGTGGGATCTTAACCGCAAGCTGTACGGACTGCGAATACTGCCTCCTTATATTCAGGGCGGAGAGCAGTACCGCGGCGATATGGATGTTCTGCACGGTATTAAAACCTTTTTGGAGCATTCAAAACAAAAATATGTGCTCATCGCCCACGGCGATATCCTTTATAACCCCCGCTTTGAGGCCTTGCAGCAGGCTCACATTGATTCCGGCGCGGATATAACCGTTATGTACAATTACGGTCTGTGCAATTCCTGCGGCGCACGCATATCGGTGGAAAACGACCGCGTCACCGATATCGAGGCGCACCCCGAGCGCCCGGAGCAGTGCGCAAGGCTGCTGGGCATATACTTTATGGAAAAGGAGCTTCTGCGCAGGCAGATATCCTACTGCTACGGACGGGGCCTGCACGATTTTCTCATGGATGTGCTGGTGCACAATATCGGTAAAATGAACATCGGCGCTTTTCACTACGACGGCTATGCGGGCAAGATCGACAGCGTAAACGCCTATTATCACTGCAATATGCAGATGCTGGATTCCTCTGTGCGCAAGGAGCTGTTTTTCAACGAGAATTTCATCTACACCAAGGTAAAGGACACCGTGCCCACCTATTATTCCGATTCCGCGGTGGTGGAGGACAGCGTAATTGCGGACGGCTGCCGTATTGAGGGCAGAGTGGAAAGAAGCATAATCTTCCGAGGCGTGCATATAGCAAAGGGTGCTGTTGTTACAAACAGCATAGTAATGCAGAATTCCGTCATACAGCGTGATGTTGCTTTGGATTACGCAGTGCTGGATAAAGGCGTAACCGTGGGTCAGGGCAAGCGTATAGGCGGGCAGGAAAGCTTCCCCGTTATCATAGGAAAAAATGTAGTTGTATAAAACAAAAGGCGGGCCGTGCTGCGGGCCGCTCTTTTCAAAGAAAAGCTGCTTTTGAGCAGGCGCAGCAAGTGCGGCGGTGCATAAAAGCAGTCAGCCGTGCAGCGGAAAAAAGCGAGCCTTGCGCCCTTTTGCGGCACGGCAAACGACATTTTAAGGAGATATTTTTTATGAAGGTTTTATTTGCGGCAAGCGAGGTCAGCCCCTTTGCAAAGGTGGGAGGGCTTGCGGATGTTGTCGGCTCTCTGCCCGGCGCACTGCGAAAGGAGCGGGTGGAAACGCGGGTGGTAATGCCCAAATACCGCGTGATTCGTCCGGAGCTTATGAAAGATGCCGTTTTTTTGGGCAGCACATATATCGCAATGGGATGGAGAAGGCAGTACGCCGGACTGTTTTCCCTTGTAAGGGACGGCATCACATATTATTTTATCGATAACGAATACTATTTCGGCGGCGACCGTGTATACGGCTATATGGAGGGTGAGGCGGAAAAATATGCCTTCTTTTCGCTGGCGGTGCTGGAGCTTTTGCCCCTTATGGGCTTTGAGCCGGATATCCTGCACTGTCACGATTGGCAGACGGGGCTTATTCCCGTGCTGCTTAAAACACGTTACAGCCGTCTTAATATTAAAACAGTGTTTACAATTCACAATCTCAAATATCAGGGCATATACGGCATAGAGCTGCTCAAGGATCTCATGGGCCTTGACGATTCCCTCTTTACAAGCAAGGGCCTTGAATTCTACGGCGGAGCCTCCTTTATAAAGGGCGGGCTTGTGTTTGCGGACAGAATCACTACCGTCAGCCGTACCTATGCGCAGGAAACCAAAACGGAGTTTTACGGCGAAAGAATGGACGGAGTGCTGCGCAGCCGCGATAAAGACTATATCGGTATACTCAACGGCATTGATTATAACGAATACAACCCGCAAACCGACCCGCTCATTGCCGCACATTACAATGCCGATGATATATCGGGCAAGGAAAAATGCCGCGAAGCGCTGGAGGACGAGCTGGGGCTGGAGCACTCCCACAGCCCGATAATAGCCATGGTGGGCAGACTGTATGAGCAGAAAGGGCTTGCCCTTGTGGAGAGAATGCTGCATGAGCTGCTGCTTTCGGATGATTTTCGTTTCATTGTTCTGGGCAGCGGGGATCGCGGCTACGAAACGCTTTTCCAAAATGCGCAGCAGTGGTATAATAAGCGCGTAAGGGCTGTTATCGGCTTTGACAACGCCTTGGCGCACCGCATATATGCCGGTGCCGACCTGCTGCTTATGCCCTCGCTTTTTGAGCCCTGCGGCTTAAGCCAGATGATAGCCATGCGCTACGGCACTCTGCCCATAGTGCGTCTTACGGGCGGGCTTGCCGATACCGTGCATCCCTATAACCGTTATGAGGGTACGGGGGACGGCTTCGCCTTTGAAAATTTCAATGCCCACGATATGGCGTACACAATACGCTTTGCGCTGGAAACCGTTAAGGACGGCGCTGCAAAGGAAAAACTGATATATAACGCAATGACGGCCGATAACTCATGGAAAAAAAGCGCAAAGGAATATAAAGCGCTCTATCGCAGCCTTATAAAGGCCTGAAGCCTTGCGATTAAGGTGAGAGCGGTTTAGGCGGTTTTATAAAAACCTTTATGCATCCGTGCAGAAAAAACGGCAAGCATCTTTGAAAGGATATTCACACACATGGAAGAACAATATGATTATGAGCGCGAGGCGGTAAAACAGTGCGTGCTGGGAAAGCTGCGCCGGCATTTCGGCCGCACCCCAAAGGAGGCTACGCCGCTTCAGCTGTATAAAGCCGTTTCAATGGCGGTAAGAGACGAAATAATGGACTACTGGCAGTCCGCCATGCGGCGCGCCGAGGAGAATAAAAGCAAGGTGCTTTATTATCTGTCGCTGGAATTTCTCATGGGCAAATTCCTTGCGGGCAACCTGATAGCACTGGAAAAGTACAATCTTTATAAAAGCGCGCTTGCCGATATAGGCATAAGCCTTGAGCAGATCGAGGAGGTAGAGCAGGATGCCGGTCTGGGCAACGGCGGTCTGGGACGGCTTGCCGCCTGCTTTATGGATTCTCTGGCGTCAATGGGGCTGCCCGCCATGGGCTGCGGTATACGCTACGATTACGGCCTTTTCCGTCAGAAAATTGTGGACGGACAGCAAATAGAAATGCCGGATAACTGGCTGGAAAACGGATGCAGCTGGGAGATAGCCCGCCCCGAGGAGCAGTTTGAGGTGCTTTTTTACGGGCAGGTGCGGGAATATACCGATGAAACAGGCTGGCTGTGCCACAGCACAGAAAATGCAAACAAGGTCATTGCCATGCCCTATGATATCCCGATTATGGGCTTTCGCTCCGGCACGGCAAATACACTGCGCATTTGGAGCGCGCGCTCCCCGCAGTATTTTGATATGAACTATTTCGGGCAGGGCGATTATATCCGCGCATCGGCGGAAAAGGAGCTGGCGGAAACCATATCGCGCGTGCTTTATCCCAATGATTCCCATAACGCCGGTAAAAGCCTGCGTCTTCAGCAGCAGTATTTCTTTACAAGCGCGACTCTGCAGTATATGCTCTCCCGCCATAAAAAGCTGGGGCTTTCCGTGCGGGATTTGCCTGATTACGCCGCCGTGCAGATAAACGATACCCATCCCGCCATTGCCATAGCCGAGCTTATGCGCCTGCTTGTGGATCAGGAGCGCCTGGAGTGGGACGAGGCCTTTGACATCTGCTCACGGGTGTTTTCCTACACAAACCACACCATAATGAGCGAGGCACTGGAAAAATGGCCCTGCTATCTTATGGAAAATATGCTTCCCCGCATCTATATGATAATCTGCGAGATAAACCGACGCTTCTGTCAGGGCAAAACCGAGCAGCAGTGTCAGAACATGGCACCCATCGCCTTTTCACAGGTGCGCATGGCAAATCTGTGCCTTGCGGTGTGCCGTAAGGTAAACGGAGTGTCGCATCTTCACACCGAGATCCTTAAAAACAATCTTTTCCGGGATTTCAATCAGCTCTATCCCGATAAGATCATCCCCGTAACAAACGGCATAACCCCGCGGCGCTGGCTGCTTCAGTCAAACCCGGAGCTTTCGCAGCTTATAAGCGGAACCTTGGGCACTTCCGAATGGGTAAACGATATGCCGCGCATTGCCCAGCTTGAGCAGCAGATAACCTCCGACGGCTTCCTTGATGAGCTGGAAAGAATAAAGAAAAACAATAAGCTGCGCCTTGCGGAATATATAAAGCGCACCGAAGGCATTACGGTGGATCCGGATTCCATATTTGATATTCAGGTAAAGCGTCTGCACGAATATAAGCGTCAGCTGCTTAATGTCCTGCATATCCTGCATCTGTATTTTGATATAACGCAAAACGGAGTGCAGCATAAAAAACACACCTTTATTTTCGGCGCCAAGGCCTCGCCGGGCTATGTCAGGGCAAAACAGACAATATCCCTTATATGCTCCGTCGCCGACCTTGTAAGCGCCGATCCGCGTACGCGCGATGTGCTCAAAGTGGTTTTTGTGGAAAACTACGGCGTCAGCAGCGCGCAGGTGATAATCCCCGCATCGGATATAAGTCAGCAGATATCCCTTGCCGGAAAAGAAGCAAGCGGCACGGGAAATATGAAATTCATGATGAACGGCGCGCTCACCGTAGGCACCATGGACGGCGCCAATGTGGAAATGCACAGGCTGCTGGGGGAGGACAACATTTTCATATTCGGCATGAACGCGCAGGAGGTAAGCGGGGTGTATGCTGCGGGCTACAATCCGCAGGAATACTATAACGGCGATATCCGGCTGCGCAGAGTCGTGGACGCTCTTGCGGACGGCACGCTCAAAGGCCCGGTGGCAAGCCTTAAGGCTTATCTTCTTAACGGCGACGGCGGCTATGCCGACCCGTACCTGTGCCTTAAGGATTTCGATTCCTACGCTTGTGCAATGGAGCAGGCGGAAGCCCTTTACGGCAGCCGCGAGTGGACAAAAAAGAGCCTGATAAATATAGCGCGTTCGTGGTATTTTTCCTCGGACCGCAGTATCGGAGAATATAACGAAAAAATATGGAATCTCAAGCAGCTCTGAAGGCAGCGGTGCTGCACGATTCCCGCAGCCCGTTTTTCCGCAGCCCCGGCGGGGCCGTTCCGCAGGGAACGGCGGTAACCCTTTCCCTGTATGCTCCCGGCTTTGCAAAGGCATACCTTAGGCTGTGGGACGGCAGGGAGCATATAACGGAGATGATGCCGGGGGAGCGCTGCTTTTCCGCACAGGTCAGCAGAGCGGAGCCCTGCCTGCTGTGCTACTATTTTCTTCTTGAAAAGCAGGACGGGCAGACACTGTATTATCTTAATGCACCCGATATGCTGGGCGGTGAAGGTGAGCTTACGCCGGTGTGCGATACGCTCCGCTCCTTCTGTATCACCTTTTATTCGCAGGATTATAAAACTCCCGCTTGGTGCGCCGATGCCGTAATGTATCAGATTTTTCCCGACAGGTTCAACGCCTCCTTGTCGGCTGCGGGCCGCGGGAAGAGCTTGGGGCGCAGAATGCATAAGGACTGGGCTTCTGCGCCGGAATACCGTGAAAGCCCGGGCAAGGATTATTATGCCGCCGACGATTTTTACGGCGGCGATTTTGCCGGAATAGAACAAAAGCTTGATTATCTTGCGGCTATGGGAGTCAATACCGTATATCTGAATCCCGTATTCAAAGCCTATTCCAATCACCGCTACGATACCGGCGATTACGAAAATACCGACCCGTTGCTTGGCACAAACGAAGAATTTGCACATATGTGCACAAAAGCACATGAGTGTGGAATACGCATAATTCTGGACGGCGTATTCTCTCATACGGGAAGCGACAGCCGCTATTTCAACAAAAACGGCACCTATCCCGATGTCGGAGCCGCATGCAGCAAAAGCAGCCCCTATTACCCGTGGTACAGCTTTGAGCACTATCCGGACAAATATGCTTGTTGGTGGGGCGTGTGGTCGCTGCCCTGCGTAAAGGAGACCGAGCCGAGCTATATGGATTATATCCTGCGCTCCCCCGATGCAATAATCAAGCGCTGGCTGCGCGCCGGGGCTTCGGGCTGGCGTTTGGATGTGGCGGACGAGCTGCCCGATGAATTTCTTTTTGAGCTGCGGCATCAGGTAAAAAACGAGTGTCCCGATGCGCTTATTATAGGCGAGGTCTGGGAGGACGCCTCCCGCAAGGAGAGCTATTCCCGTTTGCGTCCCTACCTTCAGGGCGCGCAACTGGACAGCGTAATGAACTACCCCCTGCGCAGCGCACTGCTTGAATACCTTAAATACGGCAATGCGGCGCTGTTTGTGCGCAGGGTGGAATCGCTTAAGGAGAACTATCCGCCTCAAAGCTTTGCCTGCACCATGAATTTTGTCTCCACGCACGATACGGTGCGGGCGTGCACGGCTCTGGGCGGAGCGCCGGAGGGGCTTACAAGGGAGCAGGCGGCGCATTTTACGCTTTCGCCGCTTGCGGAAATACGCGCGCGGGAGCTTGAAGAGCTGGCATATGCAATACTGTTTATGCTGCCCGGCATACCCTGCATTTATTACGGAGACGAGGACTATATGCAGGGCTGTTCCGACCCGTTTAACCGTGCACCAAAGCAATGGAACACGGCAGGCTTTCAGAAGCTGATAGCCGAAATGTCCCGTATCAGGCGCACTTTTGGGGCAGAGCTGCGGCTTTGCGCCGCCGGCAGTGCGCTGTGCATACAGCGGGGCAGCGGGAGGGACAGGGTTGTGGGAATAATAAATCCTTCGGACGATCCGCTGGAACAGATATTGGATTTTTCCCTTATGGACGGGGGAGAGATACTGCTTTCAAACGGCGTATGCGAGCTTAAGCAGAGGGAGCAGGGAGTGTATCTTTGGCTGGATCCAAGATCGTTTTGCGTAATAAACGGGCATAAAATGCATTAAAACAGGCAAAAAAGCGTTAAAAAACGCATAAAAAACGGTATATTTTTTGAGAGGGCAGACAGCGGCAACGGCAGAACTGCCGAAAATAAAAAAGCGGAAAGAGGGCGGCGGCAATGAAAACAAATATAAAGGCGGGGCACGGCTTTATTTTTCGCGCCGCCGCACTTTTTTTGGCGGTGCTGCTTGCGGGCTGTGCGCCGGCCGGGCAGGCCACGCAGACGGAAAGCCCGGAGGTAAAACGCTACTACCGTATGGATGAAAGGGTAAAGGGGAGCTTTTTTCCGCTGTATGTCAGAAGCGGGAAAAAGCTTATAGGGCTTTATTATGCCTACGGTAAGCCGACGAGCCGTGAGTTCTGCGACGATTTTACATTTTATTACGGCGCTGAGGAATACAGCGTGTTCCGTCATTTTGAAAGCGGGGAGGATGGCGATGAGGAGCTGTATTTTGCGGGGGATTATACGGTAAGCGGCGGCGAGGTGTTCTGCACGCTGTATCATTATGTCAGCGGCGAGCTGACGAATGCGCAGCCGAATGTGCTGGCATCATCGGTGGCCTTTTCACGAAAGAACAGAGCGGTTGCATATATCGTAAAGCAAAACGGCATGTACTGCCTGCGCTATAAAAACGGCCGGGACAGCAGACAGATAGACGAGAATGTGCGGCAGGTGCTGATATTGGGGGAAGGCGCGGTATACCTGCGCAACGACGGTGATAAAAAAAGCGGAATTGTGATGTACTGGAACGGCAGCGGAGTGCCGATGCGTATAGGTACCGCGGAACGGCTGCTTTGGACGGATGAAAGCAGAGGAATGGCGGCAACGCTTTATGCCGAGGGAAATATGCCCTTCGGGAAGCCTGACATACAGATGTTCTTTCCCGAAAAAGGAACAAAGTATGTGCTGTATGACGCTTCCGGTGACAGCAAGGATTACTGGTACGGCTTTACGGTCGCCGGGAACAAATTGCTGTATCTTACCGATTCTGCGGTTTTGCCGGTAGACCGAGCGGAGGGGTTTGTTCCGGTGCAGGGCTCCGCGGAGGTGCTGTTCAGGGGAGAGGACGGCGTGTATGCCGCAATGGCGGGAGAAAGCTGGCAGGATAAAAACATTATTGCGCAGAAGGTTACGCTGAGCAGGCTGGATACCGACAATCTGCCCGCAAGGGCGTGGCGCATACGCGGCTGGTTTTACAGCCAAAACGCAAGCACGGTTACGGGGCCGGACGGCGAGCGGCATGATGTGCGATATATATGCTGCGCCGACAGCAATCTATACGCGCTTATAAGCTCCGGGAACGGCGTTACGGGATATGTTAAGAATATATCAAACGGAGCGGAGCCGCTGGGGGCGGCGGGCTTAATGTACCTGCTTAATCCGATATATGTCGGCTACGGAAGCCTTGCGGCGTATTTTTACAGAGAGGGAAAACATGTGTTGGTCTTTGAGGGCGAGCCGGTGCTTTACGGTGCGGACGCTTCAAGAGAGGTGCGGATATCGGGGGCGGATATGCATGAAATTGCGGCGTATACGGAAAAGGGCGATTTGGTGTTTATACGAAACGGAGAAACGCTGTGGACGGTGCCGGAGGGCGTGATACTGGGGTAGAAAAATCCGCTTGAAAAAACGGCGATACAGCGGTATAATATCACAAATAATTATTATAACAGGCACGCCTTGGGCGTGCTTTTACAAAGGAGAAAAATATGGAAGCAGGGAGCGGGAAAAAGACGATTTTCAGCGGAATTCAGCCGTCCGGCACTCTTACGATAGGAAACTATCTGGGAGCGCTTCGGAATTTTGTCAAACTCCAGGAGGAATACAATACCTATTACTGCGTGGTGGATCTGCATGCGATAACGGTAAGACAGGATCCGACCCTTCTGCGCAAGAGATGCCTTGAGCTGCTGGCGCTGTACATTGCCTGCGGTTTGGACCCGGAGAAAAATGTTATGTATTTTCAGTCTCAGGTGAGCGCACACGCGGAGCTTGGCTGGATGCTTACCTGCGTATCTTATATGGGCGAGCTTTCCCGCATGACGCAGTTCAAGGATAAAAGCGCAAAGCAGGGCGGCAATATCGGCGCGGGTCTGCTTACCTATCCTACGCTTATGGCGGCGGACATACTGCTTTACAATACCGATCTTGTGCCGATAGGCAGCGATCAGAAGCAGCATCTGGAGCTTACGCGCGACCTTGCCATTCGCTTTAACAACACCTACGGCGATACCTTTACGGTGCCGGAGGCATATATACCTCCGATAGGCGCGCGCATAATGAGTCTGCAGGAGCCAAATAAAAAAATGAGCAAATCGGATGAAAATGTCAACGCATATATATCCATGGCGGACACGAAGGATGTAATTATAAAAAAGCTGCGCCGCGCCGTAACCGATTCCGGCAGCGAGATCGTGTATTCTCAGGATAAGCCGGGAATATCCAACCTTATAGATATATATGCCGCCTGCAGGGAAATAACCCCCGCTCAGGCGGAAAAGGAGTTTGCGGGCTGCGGATACGGCGAGTTCAAGGAAGCGGTGGGCTGTGCCGTGGCCGAGCTGCTGGCGCCTATACAGGCGCGGCAGAAGGAGCTGCTGGCGGACAAGGCATATCTTGAAGGCGTATTCCGTGCCGGTGCGGAAAAGGCGGCATATGTTGCAAACCGCACGCTGTGGAAGGCTCAAAAGAGGATGGGGCTTGCGCCGCGCAAGCTGTAAGGGGCGTGTATACCAAAAGGACATAGCGGAGCATAAACTAAAATAAAGAGATCCCGGCGGAGCGACTGCCGGGATTTTTATTGCGTGCCGGTTTTTACCCTTGCATTTTGCTTGTTTTTGAAAAACATATCGCTTTGTGCTATAATGTAATTGTACAACCTCTTATCCCATATATGATATGCCGTTGCAAGCGGCATTTCATTGAAAAGAGAAACGCCATCCGCTTTTCGTTGGGGCATACGGTATTGCAAAAATTCAAATGTAGTGTTAGTGTGCGAGGCTTATACAAGGAAAAACTATGAGAAACAGACTATCCGAACTGAAATCGTTCAATTGGCGACTATGGCTTTCCCTTTGCGCGCTTGCATTTATTCCGGCAATTTATCAAACGGTTAAAACCTTCCTGATTTCTGCCGGAGGACAAGCCGATGTATTTGATATCATCGGTCAGATGGAATGGTTTGATCTTATCAACGAAACTTTGCAGGCATTTCTGATTGTACCCCTGTATTCTGTTCTTAACAAAATCTTCAAAAATCACAAAGATGACTTTGCGGGAGCTGCCTTCAAGACGGGGCTCTGTGCTTTTCTTCTGTACACGCTCTTTTCGGTCGGTGTGCTGCTCTACGGATCGGTGCTGATCGGCGCCATGAATCCGGGGGAGATTGACATGACGGTTGCCTCTGCATACCTACGCCTTGAGACGGCCGCATTTATGACGGGCATCGTTGTCAGTTTTGCCAATGTGGTTTTTGTCATCATCGGCAAGGATAAAAATGCATACATCTTTCTCGGCATTCGCACGGCGATGTCACTGGCTGCCGATTTCCTTCTGATACCGAATTTCGGTGTCTATGGCGCAGCGGTTTCCAACATTATTACAAACACATTACTTTCGATAGCTTGTATTCTTCTCCTTTACAGGCAGGGATATATCCGCTTTCGGCGGTTCGGAAAATCCGACGGTGCGATGCTCCGCGAATGGTGCAAAACAGGCGTTTTTTCGGGGCTGCAGCAATTTGTTGACAACTTCATTTATGCCGTTATGGTCTGCAAAATGGTGAATATGGTTGCTCAGCAGGGCAACTACTGGATTGCAAACAATTTCATTTGGGGATGGCTGCTGATTCCGATCTCTGCACTTGCCGAGGTAATCCGCTCGGACTGCAAGGAAGGGTACAAAAAGCTGCGGCAATTCAATTATTACTTTATTGCCGCCGCAAGTGTTTTGCTATGGGCGGTTACAATTCCCGCATGGACTCCGTTTTTCCGTTATGCTCAGAATCTCGGAAATGCAGAGGAGATATTTGCCATCGTCATAAAGCTTGCGCCCTTTTATATCGCGTATGCGGGCTGTGCCATCATCGACAATATCTTCATCGGCTTGGGCAGGACAGAATATAATGCTGTCAATTCTCTTATCATCAACCTCGGCTATTACGGTGTTTTCTATGTTCTGTACCTAACAAACGCCATCACCTTTGATATGAACACAATCATCCTGATGTTCGGCTTCGGTATGGTCGTGCATTATGTAATTTCGCTCATACAGGAAAAGGTTATATTCGGAAAAAAGAACTGAAAAAACTTATTGACAACCCCATAACAAATTCAAAAAGCTTCGGAAAAATCCGAAGCCTTTTGTTAACCACTGTTTTACTGTGTATGTATGCCGGTTTAAGGTTGTCCCGTGAAGGGCTCAACAGCCTAAGAAGGCAAAGCTATTTTTTAAGGCTCAGGGTAAGCGCGGTTATGCAAAGGGGTACGCTAAGGAGCGTATTTGAAAGGTCCACGGTGCATATTGCGTTTATAACGGTGCTGTTGTTGTCGATTCGCCGCAGTACTATAAGCGCCCAGGAAAGCAGAAGCACGCAGCAGGCCGCGGTTATAAGCGGGCGGCGCGTTTCGAATTTTCCGAAGCATTTAAGCACATATACTATAAGCAGCACGGCATAGCCTATTGCAACTGCGGCTTTAAGCACGCTTATAACGGAAAAGGAGGCAATATCCAATATGCCGCCGCCGGAGAGCGTATTTCGCAGAAGCGTTATAAGCCCGAAAACATCCGCCGCCATATATATGCACAAAAGCCCCACCGAAAGGGCAGTTTTTTTAAGCCCGCGCGGCGCTCCCAGCAGCACGGAGAGGGCAAGCAGTATAAAAATCACTGCCGGTATTGCGGCGGCTATTATTGCAGCGGTTCCCGAAGAAAGGCTTTCGATAAATGCGCCGGTATACTGCACCGCCTGAAGCACCGACAGCAGCACTGCCACATAGAACCAGGCGTTTTTTGTATCGGCCTTAAGAGTTGTTTTTCCCATATGTTTTTTTATTATCCTTTTAGTTATTTGTAATTTTATGCCGTGCGCCGTGAAAAGCGGTCATAAGTCCCTGCATTCAGAGGCTTTTTGAATAGCCGCCGATGTCCACCGATACATGGTCAAAGCCCATGGCAAGCAGAGCAGCGTGAAGCTCGTCCAGGTGCGGGTCCAGAATAAAGCGCAGAAGCTCGTTTTTTTCAAGCTCTATGCGGGCGCAGTAGCCCTGCATGCGCACCCGTATATTGTCATAGCCGCTTTTGTGCAGCAGCAGCTCGGCCTGCTCTATTATGTGCAGCTTGTCCGGGGACAGACGCTCGCCGGCGGGAAGCCGGGTGGCAAGACAGGCATAGGTTGCGCGGTTGCGTGCGGGGATGCCGGCAATGTTTGCAAGGCGGCGCACATCCTCCTTGGTAAAGCCGCATTCGGCAAGGGGGCTTATGATGCCACATTCCCTTGCGGCGCGGGTGCCGGGGGTGTTTTTAGCATAGTCGTCGGCATTGCTGCCCTAGATAACAGTGTGAAGCCCCTGTTCCTCCGCCGCTTTCTTTATACGGCGGTAAAGCGCGCGGCGGCAGTAATAGCAGCGGCCGGGCAGGTTGTCCCGCAGCCCCTCCACCGCAAGAATATCCGAAGTAACGGTAATATGCGGTGTCTTCAGAGCGGAGGCATAGGCGCAGGCATTGTCCTTTTCCCAAACGGGATGAATGGGAGAGACATATGTTATTGCCGTAGTGCCGGGGCGCACGGAGGCGGCAGCCCAAAGCAGCAGACTGCTGTCCAGCCCGCCGGAGTAGGCTACGGCAAAAGGCTCGGTTTTCTCAAGAAAGAGCATGAGGCGATCCATATCCTTCATAACAGCTACCCCTTTCGCGGAATCTGTGCCCGCAGGCACGACCCTCTGGCTGCATTATAGCATTTTGCGCCCGTTTTTTCAATAATAATCTGAAATATTTAATAATGCGCGGCGTAAATATCCGTGATGCGCGGTGAAAATATGCCGGCGGAGAAGCGGCGCAGGCCATGCGGCGGCTGTTCGGGCGGGCTTTAATATCCATTGCAAAAAATCGGCAAAAAGAATATAATGTATTCTGTATGATATGCACGGGCGCGCTGCCCGTGCCGGCCGTGCGGCGGCTGCGGAGGAGCAATGAGGCTGGAAGAGGTTATAAAAAGGCAAGGCGAATATCTGGAGCGGGCGGCAGTGCCGGAGGGACGCACCGATGCCGAATGGATAATCAGCGCGGTAACGGGGCTCGGAAGGGTGCGCCTGCGCCTTGAAAAGGATGCCGTGCTCACGCAGGAGCAGTGCGGCAAAATAGAACGGCTTTGCGCAAGACGGGCGCAAAGGGAGCCGCTGCAATACATTCTGGGTACGCAGAGCTTTATGTCGCTGGAGCTGCATACGGATGCGCGCGCGCTTATTCCGCGGCCGGAAACCGAGCTGCTGGGGGAATACTGCGTGCAGGAGATAAAAAGGGCGTACGGCGAAAAAAGACCCGTTTTACTGCTGGATATGTGCACCGGCAGCGGCGCGCTGGCGTTGGGTATTGCGGCGCAGGCGGGCAATGTTCCGCTGCGTGACAGGAGTAAAGGTGAGCATAGGGTGTTCCTTTTCTTTCGCGTTGTTTTCTCTGCGCCCGCGGGTCGGCGGGCTTCCTTATTATAACCGCTTCGGCGGTGATTACAAGTGGCTTTTGCAACGGCTCAGGGCTGCATTTCCGCGACGACGCGCTTCGTGCAGTCGATGAAGTGACGCAGGCCGTCGCTCGCGGCGTCGAGCGAGCGGACGGCAAGGCCAAGCTCGCGCGAGGACGCCGGCTCGACCGGCAGGAGCTTCACGCCGTCCGTGCGGCCGCGGACGGTCAGCTCGGTCATCATGCTCACGCCGAGGCCGTGGCTGACCATGCTGATGACGGTGGGATCGTCCACCCAGGTCGGCAGGATGTGCGGCTTGACGCCGATGCGGTTGAAGATGCGCATGATGTCCTTATCGAAGCCCTGCGAGGGCATGATGAAGTCGCGCGCCTCGAAGGCGGCAAGCGGGAAGGCGGTCATGCCCTGCGTGTCGAAATCCTTCGGCAGAACGGCAAACATGGGATCGTCGGCAAGATGCACCCACTCGTACTGGCCCTCGTCCTGCGGGGAGACGAGGATGGCGTCCATCTTGCCCTGCGCGAGCAGCTCGTAGGGGACGTCGACGTGGTCGGCCATGCGGATGTCCACGTCCACGTCGGGGCACTCCTCGCGGAAGCGCTGGATGATGCCCGGCAGCCAGTGCATGGCGATGCTGGCGTAGGCGCTGACGCGGATGATCTCCGTGCGCGAGGAGGCGACCTGCTCGATCACGCTGTCCAGCCGGGCGTTGGCCTGCAGAAATTCGCGCACGGCGGGCGCGATGCGCTCGCCCTCCTCCGTGAGGCGCACGCCGCTGCGTCCGCGCTCGAGCAGCGTGAAGCCGACCTCCTTTTCCAGCGAGTTCATCATGTGTGTCAGGCCCGACTGCGTGTAGCCGAGGACCTCTGCCGCCTTGGTAAAGCTGCCGAGATCGACTGCCATGAGCAGGGCCTCTAATTTCTTGCTTTCCATAGAAGTATTTCCTTTCTATTAGGATCGCTCATATTTTTATTATAATACGTCGCTTTACTTTTGGCAAGAAAGACGGTATCATTTGACTAATTTCTGTTTAATTTATACATCTCATTAAAATATATGAGGACGAATTTGACGGAAAACGGAGAGAGAAACGTAGTTAAAGGAGAAAATCACATGGAAAACAATCGTGCCCAATGGGGAAGCAAGATCGGCTTCATCCTGGCGGCGGCGGGCAGCGCCGTCGGCCTCGGCAACATCTGGAAGTTCCCCGGCAAGGCTTTTGAGGGAGGCGGAGGCGCCTACATCCTCATTTATCTGGCCATCGTCGTTCTCATCGGCTTCCCCGTCATGCTCTCGGAGCTGACCATCGGCCGCGCCGCGCAGGCGAACGCCATCGACAGCTTCCACAAGCTCGGCTACCGCGGCTTCAAGTGGGTCGGCGTCACGGGTGTTGCGGTGGCGTTCATCGTCACCTCCTATTACTGCCACGTCGGCGGCTGGGTGCTGCGCTACGTTGTGTCCTACATTACGGAGGCGCAGACGGTCTATGCCGATCCGCTCGGCTATTTCTACGGCCTGCTCGGCTACAACGCCGCGACGGGCGAGACATGGTTCCCGCTGACCGCCATTCTCTTTGCCGCGGTCTTTATGGCAGTCAACGCCTTCATCATCATCAAGGGCGTTGAGGGCGGCATCGAGAAGTTCAACAAGGTCGGTATGCCCGCGCTGTTCGTCATTCTCATTGTACTGCTCGCGCGCACCATCACGCTCGACGGCGCGCAGGTCGGCTTCGCCTATATGCTCAGCTGCGACTGGAGCAAGGTCGGCTTCAACACCTTCCTCTCCGCGCTGGG
>ERZ827186.1306-NODE-1306-length-21338-cov-12.305314_pt1 | contig 21338 bp, 15 predicted proteins | sample MGYA00519918_ERZ827186 | MGnify/ENA primary metagenome ERZ827186 (study PRJEB31778, sample SAMEA3449275) | human gut metagenome | biome: human gut; feature: human-associated habitat; material: faeces | place: United Kingdom | collected 2010/2012 ...
AGGGTTGCCGCAATTATCGGGGGCTTGCTTGTATTCTAACCCTCCTCTATTACTTTCACTGAGGGTATTTTTAACCCCTCCGTCCTTCGGACACCTCCCCTATATTTTGCTGTGCAAAACGCAGGGGAGGAGGGTGAGAGTAACCTTCCGCTCATTGCGGTGCAATACTCCGCATACGGGGCACGGCAAGGGGAGAAGGTGATACTTGATTTTGTTACTGCCACTGCCGATATTTTTCTAACCCCTCCGTCCTTACGGACCCCTCCCCTATATTTTGCGATGCAAAACACCCCGTAAGGCTACGGGGCACGGCAGGGGAGAGGATTGAATAGCAGCCTTTTTCTCCATGCTGTTTTGTGACACCTCGTAATGCTACGGGCACGGCAGGGGAGAGGTTGGGAGTAGCTTATTTTTCTTCTTTCTTGGATACTCGCGGAATGAGAATCGATGTATATAATTGTAGGACAGCAGCGACAGTAAGCAACATAATCCAATCGGGATCTTCTTTGAACATGAAATATGAGGAGGCTACCAAAAAGAGAGATGAGAATGTTTCGATGTGGTAGAGTCTTTTTAACCGGAAATTTTTCCCTTTGTAACGGAATGTGAGTCTGCAAACGGCCATGCCTGCGGCTCCGAAAGCATAAATGTATGGAACCCACGGCATTTTGAGCATGAACAAGGGCATAGCTGCCCCTATAATGACGGCAATGGAGGATACCATGAATAATATATTGCGTGTTTGCTGGTTCATATTTATCGTATGTGTTATAGTGTTATTTTTTATTTTCGATGAGATAGATGTCTTCGTTGGGTTTACTCATAAGATATTGTTCGCGCGCGACTTGTTCAATGATATTTTTGTCGGTTTTCAGTTCTTCTATTCTACGGTTGTAGTATTCGGTCGTATCGTTTTGTGCCGCTATTTGTTTACGCAGGTCGTTGATTTCGGCATCGTATTTTATGCGTTGTATACAGCTGTTTTCATCGATGAAGATGATGAAAATAATGAATATGGCAAGAAATAATTTCCCGACGGAGATCCGGTTACGAATGAATGAGAATACTTTGTTTTTGTCCAGTTTCATCGGAACAAGATTGAAGTCACAGATTTTCGGGTAAAAGTACGAAAAATTTTTCTTCGGACAAATGGAGCGTCGTGTTTAGTGTTTGATTCGTCCCGTAAATTTCGGAAGTCTGTCTTAAAGTGTTTGTACAATTTATTATGCTGTGTTTCATGTCTATGATGTGGAATGCCCGGTGAATTACATCACCGGGGTTTGAAACAGAAAATCGAAAGGTTTGCTGTCTCGTAAATCTTTTATAGCATCGCCTGCATAAATTTCTCCGTTCGATAGCGGGAGTTTTTTCACTTTTGCCGACGGACTGAAATCTATTTTCTTCAAGTCGAGCCAAAATAAATTGGGGGTGAGTGTCGATTCGAAGTAATATACTTTGTTCTTTTGATCGGAGATTGACCTCCAACGGGTAGAGGAGATGTGCGGTTTGTCGGGTGTATTTATACCTAAGGGAACCGATACATTGCGCATGACACTCAATACACTGGGTACTGCGATTTTGGCATCGGACGTTTGGGGTATTGCTTTTATGTAGAAAGAAGCCCGTACAAAACGGTCGCTCGCCCGGTTTGTTCCCGGTAACATTACCAGTCCTCCGATTTCTTCCCAATAGCGGTTAATGGCTAATTGTTCTTCATACCGAGGCGAGTTTGTCATCACTCTATATTCTTTTCCTTCGTGGATATTCAGTTTCCCGTCGAGATATTCCAAGATTGCCGTATTTCCGGTTTCGTCGGTAATTGCTAAGTGCAGGGTAGATTCGGGTCCATTGTTCGGCATGCGTGGAGCGTCTATGCGGAAGGTTTCTTTTTTCAGTTCTTCGACAGCTTCGTGCACAGTTGCAAAATTGTCGAGTACATATTGGGTCCATATGCTGATTCCCATTACCGGACGGGTATCGCCCGGCAGTGAATAGACGGACTCGGGTAAAAATAGCAGGCTTGCCACCAATCCTTTTTCGTTTATTCCGTCACAGGTTCCTATATCGTATCCTGTCGCAATTACACTTCCGTATTTAGAGGTCCAATTCACGGTTTCGCCCTTGTTGTATCCGGCTCGTTTCATTCCACGAGGAAAGACGTAGATGTTCGACATAATGTCTTCTTTCCAGTCCATCGTACGGCCTGTTATTACCATTTGTTCGGGGCCGATATACACGGCGCGTGTACAGGCTTCCATAGGCTCTATGTTCCCGGTTGAAACGGCTGCCAACGCTAAAAATGCTCCTGCCATACTTTTTTTCATTATGTTCATATTTACTTTCATTATAAAGGTTCTTTTTTAAGAACAATCGATGGGCGATTATTATCGGTTTAAAAGGAACATTAAACAGATTTTTAGGTTTATTTAAAACAGCTTCTAAGAATAGCGAGTGGGATTGGCGGGTGCGTTATGGCTAAAAAGCGAGGGTCTCGAATAGCATTTCGAGACCCTCGCTTTTTAAGATTTTATTTTCTTTGCTCGTTGGCTTATCAGAAGCTATCGGAGAATAGTTTCGATTCGGAAACTTTGACTACTTTTCCGTATTTTTCGAGAGCCTTAGTATCGAAATCTTTCGGATTTCCTACGATGGCGATAACAACCGGTTTTCCCTTGATGTTTTCGTTGTAGAAATCGATGATGTCCTCGAATTTGAGCGTTTCGATCTTTTTCATTTTGTCGATGGCCGGATCTTGTGTATAGCCCATTCGTTTCCATGCCTCATATACGGCACTTGCAGAACGGAATCCCGGTTTCGCACTGAGGATAGATTCTTTGATATTGGTTTTTACTACGTCGAAACGTTCGGGTGTGGACGGCATATCTTTCAGCAAATTCATGTAAATCTCGATAGCGTCGAGCGTTTTGTCTCCCTGAGTACCGACAAATCCTTGAAATAGCGTGTTTCGACCGGCAACGGAGGGGGTCCCCACGATACCGTAGGAGGTATATGCCATAGCCCGTTTTTCGCGAATTTCATCTACGACGAGGCTTCCGAATCCGGCTCCAAAGTAGCTTGAAAAGGCTTCGATGAATATATCGTCTTTTACATCGAATGGTTTTCCTTCTATAAAGAAGTATATTTTACTTTGAGTCGCTTTGCTGTTGGGCAGGAAGAAAATCGTATTTTCGGTATATTGTTGTCGAGGACGTAACTCGGGAGAGGTAGAGGGCATTTCTTGCGCTTTCAACGGCAAGTTTTGGCTCAATACTTGATATACGTCATCGAATGGCGCCGTACCTACGTAATAGATTTCACATTCGTAATTCGTGGCGGCTTGGAATTGGGTCGTCAGATCTGTAATCGAAAGGTCTATTAAATCACGAGTGGGGATGCGTTGCAGGTAGTCTGAACTATCCTTGTATAGTACATACGACGTAAGGGCACTTTCCAATGTCCCGATACTGCTTTTTTCCATCTGGCGAGAACCGAACGCGCTACCGATGAGGCTTTGCAACTGCTTGTCGTCGAGTTTGGGGAAAAGGATTTGTTTGGAAAGAAGCTGGCAGGCTTTTACCAAATCTTTTTCGTATCCGCTCATCATGACATACATGTAGTTGTCGTCCACAGCGTATGTGCAATTTGCATTTAATTCGCCCATAGCCCGTTTGAATGCCAACGGTTCGATATCGGGCAGCATACCTGCGTTGTTCATCAGGGCGACGGCATATTCGAGTTTAGGCATCTTTTTCGTTCCGATGCCGTATTTCAAAGTCATCGTGAATACGTCGTTCTCGGGGTTGAGATTGTAGAACAGTTTGCTGCGAGTGTTGATTTGCTTTTGTTGGATAGAGTTGAAGTCGCAGTATTTTACTTCGGGCATGTTGACCGGTATACTTTCTACCCATTTAGCATATTCCGATTTGGCTCCTTTTTTCGTCTCGATGGGTTTGTAATCGGGCTTTTTCAGTTTTTGTCCTTTGCTGTCGAGGTTTTTCGCTTCTTGAATGTTCAAAGCGAGGTAATTGTCGTTAAAGTATTTCTTTGCTACGGCTTTCACCTCGTCAATGGTGACGGCTTTGACTTTTTCTTTGAAGTTGACGATGTCTGACGGATCGGCTCCTGTATTGAAAAGAGAGGCTAATATATAGGCTTTCATTTCGTTCGATTCCATTTGCAGGTCGTATTCGCGTATCAGGTTTTGTTTGATAGCTTCGAGAGTCGCTTCGTCGAACTCCCCGTTTTGCAGTTGACGCAAAGAGGATAATACGATTTTTTCTACCGATTTGTGACTGTCCCAACGATTTTGGTTCGCATCGAAAGAGGGAATGGCATTGATCATGAGAATCCCTGCATCTCGCATGGCATTTTGAGATGCGCCTACGCTCATGATGTCGCCGTCGAGTTGCAGCTTGTCGAGGATACCGGTTTTTTGTGAATTGGAGAGAAGTTGGCAACAGATCTCCAATGCGATTTCATCTTTGTCGTTCGAAGGAACTCCATTGTAAATGAGGGCCAGCATAGGATAATAGAAAATTTTCGCGCTCTTTTCCGTGCGACCTTTGAATTGGCGGACGGGTTTCTTTTCCCGATGTATCTCGGCTCGGCGGGGAACTCTTTCGAATTTATCGCGAATCATCGGTATTGCCTCTTTGGCATCGATGTTACCTACCAAAATGATAGACATATTCTGAGGCCCATACCATGTATTATAGAAATCGATCAGTTTACTTAATTGGGGATTTTTCAAATGTTCGGGGAGACCGATAATGGGACGGGCATACGGGTGATCTCCGAATGCTTGTTCATAGATGAACTCTCTCATTCTCGATCCGCGGTCGTCGTTATACATGTTGTACTCTTCGTATACGGCTTCCAATTCGGTCTGGAAGCCCCGGAATACGGGGTCTATAAGACGTTCGGAATAGATTTCGAGCCATTTTTCGAGTTGCGAGGGCGGGAAGGAATTGTGATATTCCGTTTGGTCGTAGCCTGTGCTGGCGTTTAGTCCTTGTCCTCCCATGTGGTCTACCAAAAGGGAAAATTCGTTTCCTGCGGCATATTGGGCTGCTTCACGGGTCAGGTCGTTAATTTCCTTGTCTATGGCTTCGCGGGCAGCGGGGTCGCTTAATGCTGCTCGTTCGTCATACTTGGCGATAATTTTTTCATAGATGGGTTTCTCTTTTTCCCAATCCAGTGCATCGATGGTTTGGGTCCCTTTGAACATGACATGCTCCAAGTAATGAGCCAGTCCGGTGTATTGTTCGGGATCGTCGACCGAGCCTACTTTGAAAGCGATCATACCGAATACATCGGGTTTACTTTTGTCTTCCCAAATGTAAACCGTTGCTCCATTACGTAGAGTCATTACGCTAAGTTGTTGGGCTTTACCCGGAGTAAAAAACAGACATAGCGCGATAAAGCACAATAGATGTTTGATTTTCATATTGTTAAGTATTTGTGTGATTGTGTTTGCAAAATATTCCTATTCTTGGGAGCAAAAATAACATAAAATTACTAACTTGTAGTCGTTTTTGACAAATTTAATTTTGAATGTTTATAAATTTATTCTTATGAAAAGATTGTTATTTGCCGGATTGCTGGGGGTGATTACCTCTCTTGGGCTTCGGGCGGGAGAGCCTACAACTATGTGGCCGTATTTATTCGATGATTTTATGGAGGCTTCTATTTATTCCAAATCGGGGAATAAGGGGGAGGCGAAAGTAAACATTCATTTATTGCGTAACGATTTGCACTATTTGAATGGTTCGCAGATATACTGTCCCGATAATCAAAACGATATCAGTCGGGTTGTTTTTGCCGACAGTACCGAATTCGTACGTTGCGAGAATTTTTTTATCGAGGTATTGGGCGAGACACCGCAAGCGATTCTCGGTCGTAGGACGACGGGCGATTTCGACCGTTTGCTACAAGGGACGGGGGCTTATGGTACATCGTCATCTACTTCGGCGGTCGATAATTTGTCGAGTTTGCAACTCGGCGGTATCGCCAATCTCAATTACGATATGATTCGCGTGGAGCGTGAAAACGGGCAGACATTACCGGTGTCTACTCGGTTGTGTTTCATTGTCGGTGGTGAAATTGTCAATGCGAATAAAAAATCTGTTTCGAAGCTCTTGCCCGAATCAAGCAGAAAAGAGTTCAATGTATTTCTTAAAGCGAATAAGATCAAGTGGAGTAAGGTCGATCATTTGCAAAAGGTTCTTGAATATATTTCTCCTCTTTTAGGAAAATAGTTGTAAGATTCCATAAGAGTTTTTGATTGTAGGGTTTAACCCCCTCGCCCTGCGGGCACTCCCCCTATATTCCCTAACGGAAACACCCCGTAATGCCACGGGACACGGCAGGGGAGAGGGTGATACCTGATTTGTTACTGCCGATGTTTTCTAACCCCTCCGTCCTTCGGACACCTCCCCTATATTTTGCTGCGCAAAACACAGAGGAGGAGGGTGAGATGTATTTTCCTTTCGCTTCTGCTCCGATTTTATACGTGACACCCCGCAATGCTACGGGGCACGGCAGGGGAGGAGTGTAGAAATCTTACAATAACGTTGCTATACTGTTTTTTAACCCCTCCGTCACTGCGTGCCACCTCCCCTATATTTTGCGATGCAAAACACAGGGGAGGAGTTTTAAAATATCTCCGATAAAATGATAACTGAGATGCTCCGAAATGCTACGGGACACGGCAGGGGAGGAGGATAATAGTTTTTTGTATTTCAGTTTTTGGGGTAGTCCAGATGAACAGGGGGAGAGATTAGATGAAAATTCGGGCAGCCTAAAAAGGTAAGAAGGAGGTAAAAACAATTTTACGAAGGAAGAGCCGTATCATTACTCGAAACAGAGTTTTGATACGGCTCTTTGGGGTTTAGCGGTTACAATCTGTGACTTTTCAGAACGGTCATTTAGTTTTGACGCAATCGCTTCGTCGTTTTTATGGGTAGTAGAATTTTATTCGAACTTGCGTTGCCAGAACCACATTTCGTTAAAAGTGAGGCTTACCGATATTCTGAAATGGTCTTCGGTAATGAGTTTAACAGGGGTGCATTGGCGATTGATGTACTCGAACGATACGTTGACTACCGATTTGTCTGTGGCAAGGGGAAAACCGAAACCGCAAGTGGCTCCGATTTCGTCCATATCGTTTCCGTTTATTTTCAGATAAGAGCGATTGTAGAAGATACCTGCCCGGTAGTTGACGTGTTCGAAATAGTTTCCTCCCATGTTTTTCGGACGGAATTCGGCTCCCAATGCTATTTTTAATCGGTTATTGAATTGTCCTTTGGAGGATTGTAACTGTCCGGCGGTGAGATTCGTAAATTTGGCGTCGGCCCAATTCTGATAGGTTACGTCGGCCGCTATGGTAAGGCGTTTGTCGTAGTTGTAACTGATACCGCCGCCGTATGTCGAGGCCAATGAATAATTATTTTTCATTTTCAGGGTATCGGCGGTGGTCGCCGTGTTGGAGCTTACATCGTAGGTACTGCGGTATGCTCTACCCAATAGGGCTTTCCCGGGGGAATAAACCGCACCGAGCGTGATCGTATGCTTTTTGTTCCATTCTATGGCATATTGGGCGCCGAACGATAAATGGTAGTCGCGTACTTTGAGCATGGTTTCGAAAACGACGCTGCTGCCGCCGTTACCCGGTATTCCGGTGTTGGTATTGGAGAGGTTCCCGAAGAGGTAGCTGATGTTGGCTCCTATCGAGAATCCTTTGAAGGGTCTACCGCTTACTCCCACATAGGCTTGTGAGATATTGCCATCGCCCGACCGGCTATCCGAGCCGTTGTCTATGCCGGTTATGAAAGAGTAGCCTACATTGGAATAGGGCAGGAGCCCCACGCTACCGGCCATGTATCGTCCCAATGGAAACTGCATGACGATGTAGTCGAGCGACCCGCTTTGGCTGTTTTCTTTTAGCGAGCCTTCTCTGGTGATTGTATTTTGATAGGTGAGTCCTATATCGAAAAGAAAAGTGAGCGAATCCATGCTTGCATAGGAAGCCGGGTTCATCACATTGATTTGCCGATTGTTGTGCAAGGCATATCCTACGCCACCCATAGCTCGTTGAGCGCCTATGGCGTTGTCACCCAAAATACCATATCCGAATCTGGAATAGGGTGAGCTTGTCCCGTTTTGGGCAAAGGCGACGAGCCCTATCGACAAGCAGATAAAGAGAATTTTATATTTTAGCATTTTCTTGTAAGATTCTGTTTAAGCCGGTTAGTACCAAGTTTTCGTCCACAAAGATGCGACTTTTTATTTTTGCAGCCAATTTTAAGGCATCTCCCCCTGTTAAAAAAACGAAAAGGTCGGGATAAACCTTGTTTAACCGGGCTATATATCCTTCTATTTCATAAGCGACACCGAGCACAGCTCCTGCCCGCATGGCGGTTTCGGTGCTGAATCCTATTTCGGGTGTCTCTCCTGCATCGTCGATGAGGGGGAGTTTTCCCGTGTGTTCGTGCATGGCCCGTAATCTCAATCGGATGCCCGGTGCTATGTTTCCGCCGGCAAACGTGCCATCGGCGGTGAGTAGATCGTAGGTGACGCATGTGCCTGCATCGACGATGAGCACTGCTTTGTCGGGGCATTGCATGACGGCTCCCACTACTGCGGCGATTCTGTCCAGACCTAATGTTTCGGGGGTGGCATATCCTATTTTAATGGGGAGTTCCGATGAATGGTCGAATTTTAAAAAGTAGGGTAGTCGCTGTCGCAGTATCGCTATGGCTTGGGGATCGTACTCGGTGACTGTCGAGAATATGGCGGCATCGACTTCGTGAGCGTCCAAGAAGTCGATAACGGTCGTTGAGTCCCATTTCGGGTAGAAATAGACATTTTGCAATCGTCCTGCCCGAAAGAGTGCCATTTTGGTTATCGAGTTTCCTTGATCGATGATAAGATTCACAACTTAAAATTTTAGACAAAAGTACAAAAGAGAATGTGTATGCATGCATGAACGGTTCTTTTTTTTCTCAGATTTATACTAATGGGGCGATTTTGTCTATTTTCTTCTATTTTTCAACTCCCTTTTTATACGCTTGTGTTTTCGGAATGGGGTTGTTTTTTCTGCTCGTAAGGCTGGGTAGGGGGATACAAAGGACTTTCTTTCCCAGCCAAAGAAAGTCCTTGTTACACTAATTTACGTTATTTGTTCATTCTTCTCAGCAGCGAGAAGAACGAACCAAGAAGCGCCGCCGCAGTTATCGGGCTTTTGGCTTGTCGCTACGGTCGCCGTCGGGGTCTGCGGAACTCGCTCCGCTCAAACAGTCCTCGCCCTTTTCCCTCCGTCTTCCTTGCGTCTTCGCCGCCAGATAAAGGCGGAATCGGGGATTGTTGCTTTTGCTTGTATTCTAACCCCCTCTGTTTTATTAACCCCTCCGTCCTTCGGACACCTCCCCTATATTTTGCTGTGCAAAACACCCCGCAATGCTGCGGGACACGGCAAGGGGAGAGGGTGATACTCGGTTTGTTGCTGTTACAGCCGATGTTTTCAACTCCTCTGTTTTTTAACCCCTCCGTCACTGCGTGCCACCTCCCCTATATGTCTTCGCCACACAGGGGAGGAGGGTGAGATGTATTTTTCTTTCGCTTCTGCTCCGATTTTATACGTGACACCTTGTAATGTTACGGGGTACGGCGGGGGGAGGTGTTTTGAGGCACTCTTTTATTATGTGATTTTGTCGGTAGGATAAGAAGTATTCAACCTTCTCCCCTGTGTTTCCGTAGGGAAATATAGGGGAGAGACCGAAGGAACGGTAGTTCCGGAGGAGAGGGGTTGAGAAATATTACAAGGTAATTTTTATTTGTAGGGGGTAGAAATATCGGTAGAGGTAAATAAATATTATAGAGGAGCTTTGAAAAAATAAGAGGGGAAGTAGTTGGATTTCCCATTTTAGGAAGTTATATTTGTAAATCATTCTAAATGAGATATGAAACGAAGTTTCAACAGAAAGGAGAAAGAGGTCCAGCGGAAAGAGCTTCGTTCCAATGGGACAAAATACGAAGCGACTCTTTGGCTGATGTTGAAAAACCGGCAAATCGATGGCGCGAGATTCCGCCGGCAATTTTCGGTGGGTGAATATATATTGGATTTTTACTGTCCCGAATTGAAGTTGGGAATAGAATTGGACGGGCAAGGCCATTATACAATCGAAGGGAGTCTTAGAGACGGGAGCCGGGATAACAGGTTATCTGCACGAGGGATAACCGTATTGAGGATTGAAAATCGAGCGATTTTCGAGAATCAGCCGGCTGTGATAGGGCTGTTGAAAGAGACCGTTCGGAGATTAAAGGCTTCTGGTCAAAGTGTTTAATTGGAGTCATTTGTTTTTTCTGTTTGTGTAATTTTTTTTAACTTCTCTGTTGTTTTAACCCCCTCGCCCTGCGGGCACTCCCCCTATATTTTTGCTGCGCAAAACACAGGGGGAGAGTGTGATACCCGGTTTGTTGCTGCCGATGTTTTTTTCAACCCCTTTGTTTTATTAACCCCTCCGTCCTTCGGACACCTCCCCTATATTTTGCTGTACAAAACACAGGGGAGGAGTGTGATACATGTCTTTCTTTACAGTTCGATGTGTTTTCTATATAACAATATAAAACATTCTCACCTTCTCCCTCTATATTGCTGCGTGACACGGCAGGGGGAGTGTGAGATTTGATTTTGTTACTGTCGCTGTTTTTTCAACCCCTTTGTTTTTTCAACCCCTCCGTCCTTGCGGACCCCTCCCCTATATTTTGCTGCGCAAAACACCCCGTAATGCTACGGGGCACGGCAGAGGAGGAGATGTATTTTCCTTTCGCTTCTGCTCCGATTTTATACGTGATACCCTGTAATGTTACGGGGCACGGCAGAGGAGGAGGGGAGAAGTATCGAATGTTAATTGAATAAACGAATTGAGTTAAAATTTTGATAAGATTAGCGCTATTTGGCGATAATACGATTATAGTAGGTTCTGTTTTATATTTTATTAACATAGAATATTTCTTGTTTCTCGTATTATTTTATAATTAAATTAAGAATTATCTATTATATTGTTTCTTAATAAGTTAGTCTTGTTGTGAAAAATGTATATTTATGAATCTCCGAAAAAAGAGAATGGGTTTTATCAAAAAAGAAAGCCCGAAAGGTATGTTTTCTTTCAATTTGATTTTTATATTGATGTTTTTTTGTTATCTTTGCATGCTGAATACTTCTATGAGAAGTTGATTTGAGCATAGAGATTCGCTATTTTTATTAAGTTTTATATATATAATAAGGTTAAAAAAGGAAAGAAAAGTTTTAGAGTTAGTAGTGTGTAATGAAAAAAAAACTTGACAAGGATTGTCGAGTGAGTGTAATGTGAAAAAAAAGAAGAGATAATAGTTTATTTAAATTTAATTTCAGTCGTATGAGAAAATTAACATTGTTATTGTGCGCTCTGTTGGCTGGCATTTCGTTGGCGGTGGCTCAAACGAGTATCTCCGGTACGGTGTTGTCGGCAGAGAATGACGAGCCGGTTATCGGTGCGTCTATCTTGGTGAAGGGCGCGAATGCTTCTACTATTACCGACACGGACGGTAAGTTTACAATCAAGATCCCTGCCGGGGCATCGAGAACTTTGGTTATTTCCTACATCGGTATGGAAAAACAGGAGGTTTTTGCGCGTAATGGTATGGTCGTTAAATTGAATTCTGCCGATCATACTCTCGACGATGTCGTGGTGGTAGGTTACCAGACGATACGGAAGGAGGCCAAAACCGGTTCTATCGCGACTGTCGATGGTGATGATCTGGCTTCTATCCCCGAGACTTCGGTGGACAAGATGCTTTCCGGTAAAATGGCCGGTGTGTCGGTTTCGTCGAGCAACGGGCAACCGGGATCTGTGGCTACGATTCGGGTGCGCGGAACCAGTTCTATCGGCGCCGGTAACAACCCTTTGTATGTGGTCGACGGTATTCCCGTGGAAAGCGGTGATGTAGGCGGACTTTCCAACAGTATGAACGCGATTGCCTTGATCAACCCCAGCGATATAGCTTCGGTGACGGTGTTGAAGGATGCCGCTGCCGCTTCTATCTATGGTTCGCGTGCTGCCAACGGTGTGATTTTGATTACCACCAAATCGGGAGAATCGGGGAAATCCAAGATTACCGCCCGTGCCCGCTACGGTGTGTCCACGCTTGCCAATGACAATGACTTCGGCATGGCCAACCTCGAAGAGTATGTGCAATATCAACGCGATGCCCGTATCAATGCCGGGTATAATCCCGATGATCCCTCGTCGGAGTATTATTTTCCGCAGGCTATGGCCGGCAGACGCGCGACCAACTGGATGAAAGAGTTGACGCGTAACGGCAGCTTGCAAGAGTATGAGCTGATCGCTTCGGGCGGTGCGGGCAAGACTACTTACTATACTTCATTGTCTTATAATAAAACGAACGGTATCGTGCCGACCGTAGGTTTCGAGAAGATGCAGATTCGCGCGAACCTCGATACCGAGTTGAACAAATGGTTGAAAATGGGAACTCGTCTGCATGGCGGTTATATGAAGGTTTCCGATGTGCAAAATAGTTTGTTGGGCGATAACGGTTTGGCTCCTACGAACCCCTTCTATTCGGGTATGGCTTTGGCTCCGACCATGAACGCTTACAACGAGGACGGAAGCTACAACTTCGATTTGCCTTTCGTGTTCAACGTGAACCCGATCGCCGCTATTCGCGAACAAGACAAATACGACAAGCAGTATAAATTCAACGGAACCGTTTATTTGGAATGGAAACCGATCAAGCAACTGACGTTCCGTACCAACAACTCTATCGAGTATGCCACGACTACCAGCCGCGCTTACAGTCCGGCTTTCGTGAACACGGCTTCTTATGGCGCTTCTTTGAACACGGCCGAGAGCCAATATCGCATATTGACTACTTCGAATACGATCACTTATGACGACCTGTTCAACGACGACCATTCGTTGAATGTGTTGATCGGTCAGGAAGCCAATACGTATGAATATTCTTTCTTGCAAGGTATATCTTATCATGTGAATCAACAACGTCCTTACCACTCTGTGGGTGTTTCGGTAGAAGACCAACGAGTGGGTGACGGTCTTATCGAAGCGGCGATGGTTTCTTTCTTCGGTGTAGCCGAATACAATTACAAAGGCCGTTATTATGTAAAAGGTTCTATTCGTACGGACGGTAGCTCCAAGTTCGGTCCCGACAACCGTTGGGGTACTTTCTGGGCTGCCAGCGCCTCGTGGAATATTCACAACGAAGATTTCATGCAGGATATCAAATCGGTACTTAATCAATTGAAATTGCGTTACAGCTATGGTGTGAACGGTAACGACAATATTGCATCCTACGCTCACTACGGTCTGTACTCCGATGTCGTGTACAACGGTATTACCGGTCAGTTGCCTTCTCAGTTGCAGAACCGCAAATTGACTTGGGAGACCAACAAGACTCACAATATCGGTATCGACTTCCGTCTGTTCGACCGTTTGAACGGTTCTATCGACTGGTACACCCGTCGTACCGAAGATATGTTGATCGCGTCTCCTCTGCCCTATACGACCGGTTTTGCTTCGCAGGCCCAGAACGTGGGTAAGATTCGCAACAGCGGTGTGGAGGTTCAGTTGGATGCCGAGATTTTCAATACCAACGACTTCAAATGGACAGCCGGCGTGAACTTTGCGGCTAACCGTTCGAAAGTGCTCGAACTTGCTCCGGGTCAAGATTTTATAGGAACGACTTTGCGTTATGTCAAGGGCGAACAGCTTTATACCTATTGGTTGTATGACTATGCGGGGGTGAATCCTCAGAACGGTAACGCGTTGTGGCGTAACGAAGAGGGACTGTTGACCGAGAATTACGGAGAGGCTCGCCGTATCAATGCCGGTTCTCCCGAACCTTTGTGGACGGGCGGTTTCAATACCGAGCTTTCTTGGAGAGGCATATCGCTGGGCATTCAGCTCGAAGCCCGCTATGGTAACAAGGTGTTGAACCAAGACCGTTCGTTGTTCGAAGCAGACGGTGCTTACGGCGATTCGAACATTTGGAAAGGCGCCATGAATTATTGGAAGAAACCGGGCGACACCAATGTATTGCCGAAACCGGTTTACAACAATTCGAGCAACAGCTCTAACATTTCTACCCGTTATCTCGAAGATGGCAGCTACTTGCGTATCAAAGATATTACGTTGGCATACAGCTTGCCTTCGAAATGGACCAAAAAGGCATTGATGAGCGGTGTTCGCATCTATGCCAGCGCATTGAACCTCTATACGTTCCACAACATGAACTACTGGGATCCCGAACATGGAACCTCGGGTGCTACCATCATCAGTTACCCGATGACCCGTTCGATGATCGTGGGTGTGGATATTACTTTCTAATCAATTAAAAAAGGATTGTTACAATGAAAAAAATAATTTTATCGATAGCAGTTTTAGCGTTGGCTCTTTCTTCCTGCGAGGACTTTCTGACGAAGGAGCCACCGATGGATCGGTCAGACGAATTGGCTCTGTCGACCTTCGAGGGCATCGACGGAGCGACGGCGGGTAACTATCGGGCAGTCATCTCGTGGTATGGAGCATCGTTCCCGTTGACATTCGACGTGATGTGCGGCAACGGTATGGTAGGCCCGGTCAATACAGGACGTATGCGTCAGGAACCGGCTTGGAACTATACTTCGACCAGCACGATGGGCCTTTGGTCGAGCGCATATAGCGCGATATTGGGCTGTAATAAAGCCCTCACGGCTATTGACGAAGGAAAATTCTCGAGCGACGGGGTAAGCGACGAGCAAATCAACAACATCAAAGCCGAGAATCTTTTCTTGCGTGCTTTGGCTTACTTCGATTTGGTACGAGTTTACGCCCAACCCTACGGATATATCAAGGAAAAGGGTCTTACCGGAGTAGAAGCGATGGGTGTGCCCATCGTCTTGAAGGACGACCTTTCGGCCCGTCCCTCTCGTAACACGGTAGCGGAAGTGTATGAAAACCTCATTATACCCGACTTGGTGGAAGCCGAACGCCTGATGAGCGACAGCTATGTGCGCGCAGGGGTGAAAGATGTCGTGGCTACGGTAACGAAACCGGTTATCCAAGCCTTGATGGCACGGGTATATCTGCACCATGAAGATTGGCAGTTGGCCGCCGATTATGCGACGAAAGTGATCAAGAACGGGCGTTTCCGTCTGCTTTCGGGCGACCGCTTCGTATCGATGTGGGACGGCTCGGTAGACGTAGCCCCCCAATCGGGCAGCGAAATCATATTTGAAGTTTATGTATCCCAAAGCGACGGCAGCCGCAGTGACCTCGGAGACTACTTGACAGCACCCGAAGTTGCAGGTGGAGCCGGTTACGGCGACGTTCGAGTATCGAACGACCTCATCGATTTGTATGACGCAACCGATGTGCGCCTGACCGGATTGACGAAAACCAACAGTAAGTATCCGGGTTATCGCTGGTCGACCAAGTTCCCCGGTAAAAACGGACTGTTGGCCTACAATAACGTGCCGGTATTGCGTATCTCGGAAATGTATCTGATACGTTCGGAGGCTATTTACCGCGGAGCCACGGTGTCGGGCGTAACCGCCATCGACGATTTGAACCGCGTCGCCACGAACCGTAATGCCGAGGCTTACGCCACGGTAACGCTCGACAACCTGTTCGAGGAAAGCCGCAAGGAGTTCTTGTTCGAGGGGCATATATTCTTCGATATGAAACGATTGCAGAAGTCGTTGGTTCGGACCGATTACGACTTGGATCCGCTCATGAAAAATATCGATTTCCCGAGCTATCGTTGGGCATTGCCTATTCCCGAGAACGATATTTTGAATAACAAAAACATGGATCAGAATCCCGGTTATCAAAGCAAATAAATTTTAATAGAAGACAATTATGAAAATAAGTAAATTTATATATGCGGCTGTTGTAGGAGGGGTATTAGCTTCGTGCCAATCGGTGGATACTCCTATGTTCAGCGATAAAGATGCATTCGTGGCTTTTGACAGCAAGACCACTTCCATAGCCGAGAATGCAGCTAGAGAGGTTAAAATCCCCATTTCATTGGTGGCTTCCAAAGGGCTCGATGTGTCGGTGGGTTTTGAAATCGATACGACTGCCTATGCCGGTAAAAACGCTGCGAAAGAGGGTGTGAATTACCGTTTGAAAAATACGTCGAATACTTTGTCGTTTACCGCTGACGGCGAGATGGTCGCTTACATATCGATCGAACCTATCGATAACGACGATTATAATGGCGATGTGTGTTTCGATATCAAACTTTCTGCTCCCGAAGGCTGTAATTTAGGTGCGAACTACACGACTACCGTCACCATCAGCGATGACGACCACCCGCTGGCCGCTGCCGGAATCTTGGGAACTTATACGGCTTCGGGTGTATCGCCGTTCGAAGACGACAATGGTGCAACATTCACTTGGACTTGTGAAGTCGTGAAAGACGCAGACTATGTAGATCGAGTTTGGTTTACGCAGATCGTTCCGACAGTGAGTGGTGCGACTTATAAATCGGTAATGGGTACGGTAAGTGCCGATTTCAAGTCGATAACGATTAACGCCGGTCAGGATTTGGGTACTTATAGTAGCACTTATACTTTGTCCCTCGATTTCAATGGCGCAAGTTCGGCGACGGCTTACGTGTCGAATAACACGATTGCCATAAATACATTCGTGTTGGCTTCGGCTGCGTCCGGTGGTGAGACTGTTGGTTATCTCACGGGCGTAAGGACTCTTACATTGACAAAAGTTGAAGAATAATTAAAATCATAGAGCAATGAAAAAATATATTATAGGATTATTCTCTGCAATCTGCCTCATGGGGGCAGGTTGCACCGAATTCGAAGACTTTACGCCGGTGGATATGGGCGAAGGTCCTGCCGTAACGGTGACGGCTGAAAAAACAGCCGTGGATGCTTTCAAGGTAACCATTACTCCGGCAGAGGGAACCGTATATTATTCTTATATTGTGACCGACGAGGCGATGACTGTCGATCCCGACCAGTTGTTGCAAGCGAAATACGAAGGTTCTGCATTGGTGAAAGCTGCCGAAAAACCCAGCGTGAGCGGTACGCTTTCTAACCAGAATTTAGGGGCTACGTACTATGTATATGCCGTGGCATCCAATGAAAAAGGCGTTTGCGGGGCTGTGGCTTCGGCATCTGTCGAATTGCCCGACGAAGAGGCTCCTTATTTGGTGAACGTTCCCGACGGTAATTTATATAAAGCTACGAACGGCGGACGCAGTGTCGTTTTGACTTTCAACGAGACCGTTGTTCGAGGAAGCGGTGCTATCACCTACGATGTGACGAAGGGTAACCTTACCTCTTATGCCAACGGTACGATCGAGAGTGTCGCTATCAATAATGAGTCTGTTACGATTACTTTGCCTGAAAGTGTAGTGTTCGACGAGAACGAAGCCGTATCGTATGTATTCCTCGATTTTGCCGAGGGCGCTTTCGCTGATGCCGGCGGAAATGTGTCTGCTGCATTGGTTGGTGGTGTCGATGAAGAAACTCAAACCGTTGCGGCTCCTTATTGGGAGTATACCGCTGCACAAGAAAGTGATTTTACAGGTACATTCGGATTCTTGTTCTATCAATATGATCTTCAAACACAACAACCCGGAAGTACACCTATGGGATTCGATACTGAGTTTTCATTAAAACATGCAAATAATCCTGATACTCTTGTAATAGACCATTTCTATTTTAAGGATGGGTATCCCAATCAACTGGAAGCCGAAGTGACCGATAATGGTTTTAGAATTGCTGATTTACAAATTATGGGAGTTATGCAGGTAGAAACTAATGTCGGAATGGTTAACGCTATTTTCACTTTCGCAGGACTTCCAGAGAGTGAAACCGATAATTTTGAATATGTAAACTTCGCTGAAAAAGCACAAGGCGACGAGGTTGTGTATGCGCAAGATCGTTGGTGTGGACTTTATTGCTTTAATGCCGATGCCGACCCCAGTGACAGCAATTTTAGCTTAGGGTGGTATGATTTGTGGAATGCATCTCTCTTCTTTAAAGGATCTGTTCAAGCCGCAGCCGCAAATACTAATATCCCGTCGTCGATAAAGTTGTTGAAAAACGAGATGAAATTGTCGGAAATGAAACCGTTGTCTGCAACAGAAAAACTTCATATGCAGTCCCTTATCAGACAAAATCTTAAAATGAAAAGTATTCGTTGATCCTTTTAAGGATAGAGTTATTGAGCAGCCGGTCTTTTAGAGATCGGCTGCTTTGTTATTGTCAGTACCGAGTCTGTCGTTGTGGAGTATATAGTGATAAATGATTTTTATCTGTCTTGTATTTAGGTCGATAGAAGATTGTAAAGATGTAACATAAATTTATCCTTATTTGCTAATTCCTCTTTTACACGTCGATTCCTTTTTTTCTTATTCTTTTCTAACCCCTCCGTCCTTCGGCCACCTCCCCTATATTTTGCTGCGCAAGACTCCCCGTAATGCTACGGGGCACGGCAGGGGAGAGTTTGATACTTGATTTTGTTGCTGTCTCTGTTTATTAACCCCCTCGCCCTGTGGGCACTCCCCCTATATTCCTTGTAGGAACACCCCGCAATGCTACGGGGCACGGCAGAGGAGTATTGAAAGCGGCGTTTCAGTTTCGGTATAAGGATAGCATTGTGCACTTCTCCCCTGTGTTTCCGTAGGGAAATATAGGGGAGAGACCGAAGGAACGAAGTTCCAGAGGAGAGGGGTTGAAAAGATAGCATAAGAATTTTTTGATTGTCTGGTTTAACCCCTCCGTCCTTCGGCCACCTCCCCTATATTTTGCTGCGCAAAACACAGAGGAGGAGGGTGAGATGTATTCCCCTTTCGCTTCTGCTTCGATTTTATATACGACACCTCGTAAGGCTGCTGGGCACGGCAGGGGAGGAGTTTGATACCTGATTTTGTTGCTGTCGTTGTATTCTAACCCCCTCGCCCTTCGGGCACTCCCCCTATATTCCTTGTAGGAACACAGGGGGAGAGGATTGATACTTGATTTTGTTGCTGCCGATGTTTTATTAACCCCTCCGTCCTTCGGCCACCTCCCCTATATTTTGCGTTGCAAAACACCCCGTCATGCTGCGGGTCACGGCAAGGGGAGAGGAGTGAAAGTGGTATTTCTCTGTTTTAACCCTCTTGCTCTGTTGGGCATTTTCCTATATATTGTTACGGAAATATTGGAGGAGAAGGGGGTAATTCTGCTTTTGTTATGAGGGTATTGCCATGTAAAGAAAATAAATACTTCATTTTGTCGGATAAAAAACATAGAAAATGTTAAATTGTTGCAGAATATATTCGGATTGCCTATTTTTGTCAGTCAATACAAAGATATATTTGTAAAACGAAACCAAAAACCGATTATGAAATATAGATTATTGTTATTAGTGGCAGTGCTTTTCTCATGGATAGGTGGGAATTATGCGGCGGTAGTGCCCGAAAGCACGGCGGTAGAGACGGCCAATATGCTGTTGAGTCAACGTGGCGGCGTTATGTTTAAAGGAGGTAAAGCCCAAGTGGAAACCATATTTCAAGGAAATGAGCCGATGTATTATGTCATTCGGTTTGAAAAAGGAGGGTGGGCCTTGATTTCGGCCGAAGATACCGTAGATCCCTTATTAGGATATTCGTTCGATAGCGAGTATGTTTCGAAAGGTCAACCGGAATGGATAAAAGGTTGGTTGAAAGAATATACCGACCAAATAAAAACAGCTCGTCAAACCCCGGCACTCCAACGTCATTATCGTTGGGCGGGTGACTTGGTGACGCGGGCTGCGAGCGATAGAATAGACCCGGTTGTCAAGGTCAATTGGAATCAACCTGCACCGTATAACAAATATTGTCCTATGATGCAGGAAGGACAGGCTTTGGTGGGCTGTGTGGCCGTGGCTATGGGACAGGCTTTGTCGGTGGTGCGTTATCCGCTGCGAGGCCAGGGGACGAAATCATACACAGCTCCGGGGATAGGTCTTTTGTCGGTCAATTTCGACAATGAGCCCGATTATGATTGGGATGCTATTTTGTCGGGAGCCAACAATTATGACGAAGTGGCTAGGCTGCTCTATCATTGCGGTGTTTTGATCGATATGAATTATGGTGTAGATGGTTCCGGAGCCATTACAGAAAATATACCTCAATATTTTCAGCGGTATTATGGATTTCCCGAAACTTGTGTGGCTTATGCCCGAGACCGTTATCCCGGTGGTGACGAGGCATGGCACGAACTTATCCAGAGCGAGTTGAAACGGGGGCGTGCGGTGATTTATGCCGGAAACGAAGGCAATCAGGCCGGGCACTGTTTCAATTTGGCCGGTTGGGACGGATTTACCAACTATTATGTGAATTGGGGTTGGGGTGGAGTCAATAACGGTTGGTTTACCTTGGATAATTTGGGAGATAATATACAAGGTTCTTATCCCGATAATCATCGGGCTGTCGTGGGAGTAGCTCCGAAATCGGAAACCCCGTATGACATACGTCTGAGCACGACTCGCGTGAAAATAGGAACTCCGGCGGGAGTCGCAGTCGCCGATGTCACGGTATTGAGCGACATGCCTGATGCCGAATATGAATTCGAACTGAAAGGAATGATGCAATTCGGCGGTACTTATGCCGAACCGAGTTACGAAGTCCGTGACGGTAAACTTTATACGACAAAGTTGATCGAGGATAAAGCCGTTCACAAAACTGTTTATATCAAGGCTATTCATAAAGAAAGCCGTAATTCTTATGAAAAGAAATTCGATTTGCAGCTTTCGACTTCGGGTATCGACGAAGTGCTTGCCGAAGATGTTAAAATTTATCCGGTTCCTGCCACCGATGTACTTACGATAGAAGTACCTTATGCCGAAGGCAAATATGCTATCTATAACGTGGCGGGTATGGCGTTGCAAAGCGGCGAGATTAACGATAATGTGACGACTGTCGATGTCTCGAATCTTTCGAAAGGCAGCTATATGTTACAATACTCTACGTCGCAGGGAGTCGTGGTAAAATCGTTTATCGTGAAATAATTTGTATGATTAGCCATAGTGTGGAAACGCCTCGGGGAACCGGGGTGTTTTTTTAATCCCTTGTGTCTTCGCCGCCCGATGAGGTCCCCGAGCTTTTATTTCCTTCTCAACCCCTCTGTCTTTTTAACCCCCTCGCCCTATATGGCTTCGCCACACCCTGCAATGCTATGGGGCACGGCAGGGGAGGAGTGTGATACCCGGTTTGTTGTTGTCGCTGTTTTTCAACCCCTCCGTCCTTCGGACACCTCCCCTATATTTTGCTGTGCAAAACACAGAGGA
>ERZ827186.1309-NODE-1309-length-21311-cov-4.951496_pt1 | contig 21311 bp, 16 predicted proteins | sample MGYA00519918_ERZ827186 | MGnify/ENA primary metagenome ERZ827186 (study PRJEB31778, sample SAMEA3449275) | human gut metagenome | biome: human gut; feature: human-associated habitat; material: faeces | place: United Kingdom | collected 2010/2012 ...
GCAACGCCTGTTTTGCCGGTTGCTATTTGCTACACGGAAAAGGGTCAAAAAACGACCAAAGCCTCTTACGCCAACATTTCGATTTTTAAGTGCCTTTGGACGATTTGCAGCACGCCCGATTTGGCTGTGACACTGAAAGTACTGCCCGTGATTGATGTCAGAGGCAAGACCCGTCACGAGGTTGCCGCTGAAGCGGCGGCCGTTATGAGTCAGGCGATGGGTGTTCCCAATCCAATGATCGGCCAACCCGAGGGACTGCACCATCGGTGTGATGCTGTGGGAGCCGAACAAAAAGCTGCTTAATCGGTATCAGGCAAAAGGATCACAGTATTGGGGAGCCTTTACCTGCAGAACTTTTCTAGCGGGTAACTCAATGGCGGTCAGTGCCCCTCCCCAGACGCAGCCTGTATCGAGCGCAATGACATGGTCCTGAAGAACTAATCCTAAGGTAGACCAATGACCGAAGACGATGTTGTCGTCTTTGGTTTTGCGGCATGGGCATTCAAACCAGGGCATAAGGTGTTTGGGCGTGCTGCCCGGGGCGTCTTTAACCTTATAGTCGGGTATGCCGTTTTTATCGACGAAACGGATGCGTGTAAAGCCGTTTAGAATGGCTCTCATCCGGGCAGAACCCTTGAGGTCATTGTCCCAGAGGTCTTTGCCGTACATTTCCTGCAAATAATCCTTCCACTTCTCGCCTCGTAAGTGCTCCTGAACTTCAGCTGCCAGATTGCGGGCTTTTTTGAGTGACCAGGCCGGGTCGATTGCAGCATGCACAAACGTGTAATCGGACCAATCAAAAAGTAAGTATTGGTGACGAACCCAATCAATTAGCTCGGATGCATCAGGCGCCTTTAAAATCTCATCGATTGTGTCTCGGCGGTTGGATTTACCGGCCCCCGCAGCGGTGGCGAGCAGGTGCATCTCATGGTTACCTAAAATGAGCTTGGCTCTATCCCCGAAAGAGCGCACCAGGCGAAGGGTTTCAAGGGAAGCCGGGCCGCGGTTGATGATGTCTCCGATAAAAATCAAAAGCGAGTGCTCATCGATTTTTTCCAATAACTGCAACAGAGTCGGCAGACACCCATGAACGTCTCCGATCACGGTTACATTTTGTGCATTTTGCATGAGTAATAATCCTAAAGACGGGACAGAGCCAAAAAGATATTCGATATACTTAGCGAGTTCGCATTTTATTACTTGAGCACAAAATTATGAAAGATGTTCGCAAAGTTGTTTTCCCGGTTGCCGGTTTAGGTACTCGTTTTTTACCGGCCACCAAAGCCATGCCCAAAGAAATGCTTCCAGTTGTGGATAAGCCTTTGATTCAGTATGCCGTTGAAGAGGCTTACGCTGCGGGTATCACGGAAATGATCTTTATTACCGGCCGTTACAAGCGGGCCATTGAAGATCATTTTGATAAAGCCCCGATGCTTGAAAAAGAATTGATTGAGAAGGGTAAGAATGAGTTACTCCAGACGGTTCGCTCCATTGCGCCGATCGGGGTAACTTTTATCTACATTCGTCAGCCCGAGCCGCTGGGATTGGGTCATGCGGTGCTTTGTGCTCAACCGGTGGTCGGTGACGAGCCCTTCGCGGTGATGCTTGCTGACGACTTGATCGATGCGCAGCAGGCCGCAATCGGTCAATTGATTGAAGCCCGCAAGCAAGTGGGCGGCGGCAATATTTTGGCTGTCCAAGACGTGCCCAAGGCTGATACGAAGAAATACGGTATTGTGGGCGTAGAAGACAGTCATGCTGTCACGAGCCGCGTGCATGAAATGGTTGAAAAGCCTGATCCCGATCACGCGCCTTCCACTTTGGCTGTCATCGGCCGTTACGTGCTTGAACCGGAAATTTTTGAACGTCTGAAGAATGTTCAAAAGGGTGTCGGAGGGGAAATCCAGTTAACGGACGCGATTGCCAGTCAGTTGGATCTTGGTACAACCTATTCGCATCGCTTTGACGGTATCCGCTATGACTGCGGCTCCAAACAAGGTTTCTTGGATGCAACGGTGCGCTTTGCCCGTAAGGCAGGCTATTCGATCTAAATTCTTCTGAAATCAGGATCGTTTGACGGGACCGAGACGGTCCCGTTTGCGTTTCTAGTGGTAGCTGCCGACTTTCAGAATTTTCTCTGCGTTGATCACTCGCTCCTGCGTGGGAGGATTGATATCGGTCAGATCGTATTTCAAACCCAATTCCTGCCACTTGTACATGCCGAAAGAGTGGTAGGGCAAGACTTCCACACGTCTGACATTGTGAAGCGTGGCAATAAAGTCGGAGAGTCTTTGAAGCGCCCCGTCATCGTCAGTATGCTGGGGAACCAGTACGTGTCGAATCCAGACGTCTTTGCCGATTTCATCGAGATAGCGGGCACAATCCAGAATTGAAGCATTGGACTGTTTGGTCAGTTCCCGGTGTTTGACTTCGTCAATGTGTTTGAGATCCAGCATGACGAGATCGGTGTAGCGCATCAGTTCTTCAAATTGAGAGAAAAAGGGCTCTTTATGCGTAAAAGGCCAGCCGGAGGTATCGATTGTGGTATGAACCCCTTCGGCTTTGGCCATTTTGAAAAATTCCAGGAGAAAGTCCATCTGCAAAAGCGGTTCCCCGCCGCTTACGGTAATGCCGCCTTCATCTCCCCAATACGAGCGATAACGAAGAGCGAAATCAAGGATTTCGCGAGCGCTTTTTTGCTCACCGATTCCTAATTTCCATGTATCCGGGTTGTGGCAGTACTGGCAACGCATTTTGCAGCCTTGCAAAAACAAGACAAAACGCACGCCGGGACCGTCGACAGAACCGAACGTTTCATAGGAATGAACATAAGCCAAAGCCATGGTAGATACCCAAAAAAACGGCACGCCGGGTTTCCTGTTTTCTAGGAAACACAGCGTGCCCGGTCAGTTAATTACATCGATTTGTGGCAAGTACGTGAGATCACGTCAAGCTGTTGTTCACGGGTGAGGTCAATAAACTTGACCGCATAGCCCGAGACACGGATCGTGAAGTTGGCGTATTCCGGTTTTTCCGGGTGTTCCATCGCGTCAATCAATTTTTCGGTACCGAAAATGTTGACGTTGAGATGGTGAGCACCGCGGGCAAAGTAGCCGTCCATCACACGAACCAAGTTATTGACGCGTTCTTCAAGCGAGTGGCCGAGCGCATCAGGGCTGATGGTTTGCGTATTGGAGATGCCGTCCAACGCATATTCGTAAGGCAACTTCGCCACAGAGTTGAGCGAAGCGAGCAATCCGGTTTGTTCGGCTCCATAACTGGGGTTTGCACCCGGAGAGAGCGGTTCGCCGGACTTGCGGCCATCGGGCAAGTCGCCGGTAGCCTTTCCGTACACGACGTTGGAGGTAATCGTCAAAATAGACGTCGTCGGTTCGGAATTGCGATACGTGTGGAACTTACGAAGCTTCTTCATGAAGGTCTTCAAAAGCCACACAGCGATCGTGTCGGCACGGTCATCATCATTGCCGTAGCGCGGGAAATCGCCTTCGGTTTCGTAACCGACAACCACACCTTGTTCGTTACGCACGGTCTTAACCTTGGCGTACTTAATCGCGCAAAGGGAGTCGACTACGTGAGAGAAGCCTGCGATACCGGTGGCAAACGTACGACGCACATCCGTATCGATCAAAGCCAGTTCTGCTGCTTCGTAGTAGTACTTATCGTGCATGTAGTGAATCAAGTTGAGGGTGTTGACATAAAGTCCTGCCAACCAATCCATCATCTTGTCAAAGCGCTCCATGACTTCGTCGTAGTCGAGGTATTCGGACGTGATCGGACGAAGTTCCGGTCCCACCTGCATGAATGTTTGTTCATCAACGCCACCGTTGATAGCGTAGAGCATGCACTTAGCTAAGTTGGCGCGTGCACCGAAGAACTGCATTTCTTTACCGGTTTCGGTTGCCGAGACGCAGCAGCAGATGGAGTAGTCATCACCCCAGATCGGACGCATCACATCATCGTTTTCGTATTGAACGGAAGACGTGTTGATGGAGATCTTCGCGGCATAGTCACGGAAGGCCTTCGGCAAATGACGCGTATAAAGAATCGTCAGGTTCGGTTCCGGAGACGGTCCCATGTTTTCGAGCGTGTGCAGGAAACGGAAGTCATTTTTGGTGACCATGGAACGGCCGTCCATGCCCAAGCCGCCCACTTCCAACGTGGCCCACACCGGGTCACCGGAGAAAAGTTGGTTGTAAGACGGGATACGGGCAAACTTCACCATGCGGAATTTCAAGACCAGGTGATCGATCAATTCCTGGGCTTCGGATTCGGTTAAAGTGCCTTCGGCCAAATCGCGCTGGATGTAAATATCCAGGAACGTGGAGATGCGGCCGACGGACATGGCGGCACCGTTTTGCGTCTTGATGGCAGCAAGGTAGCCGAAGTAGAGCCATTGAACGGCTTCACGGGCATTTTTAGCCGGTCCGGAAATGTCATAGCCGTAGTCGGCAGCCATTTCCTTCATTTGCATGAGGGCACGAATTTGATCGGTGATTTCTTCGCGTTGGCGAATAATATCGTCGGTCATGATGCCGCAACCGCAATGAGCCATGTCTTCCTTTTTCTTGGCAATCAGGAAGTCAATACCGTAGAGCGCCACGCGGCGGTAGTCGCCCACGATACGGCCGCGGCCGTACGTATCGGGCAGACCCGTGATGATTTTGTTTTTACGAGCCAGGCGCATTTCGGGCGTGTAGGCATCGTAGACACCCTGGTTGTGCGTCTTATGGTATTCGGTGAAGATCTTGTGGAATTTGGGATTGGGCTTGTATCCATAGGTTTCACAAGCTTGTTCGGCCATCTTAATGCCGCCGAAGGGCATGAAGGCGCGCTTCAGAGGTTTATCGGTCTGAAGTCCCACCACCTTTTCAAGGTCTTTTGTGCCTTCGGCCATGTAGGCAGCTTTATAAGCGGTAATTCCGGAAACCACTTCCGTTTCCATGTCCAACACACCGCCTTTGGCACGTTCTTCCTTTTGCAGGCCCTGAAGGATATCCCAAAGCTTGGAGGTCGCTTCGGTAGGTGGCTGCAGGAACGAGTCATCGCCGTCATAGGGAGTGTAGTTGTTTTGAACGAAGTCACGAACGTCGACTTCATCAACCCAATGAGTACCTTTAAAGCCTCTCCATTCGGTTTTCATATTTAGCTCCAAGTTGTCGAAAAAAATATGTTTACGAGTGTTGTGTGGAGAAAAAAGCGCACACAACCACTACGGGGCTTTTCCTGTTTTAAAAAAGTCCCGTCAAAGTATTCGTTACAGTTCTATTATTCTTGTCAAAATTGGTGGTGTCAATGGGCTTTTAGACATAAAAAGGATGCTCAGATGTAAAACTAGGTTAATTTCTATCGGAGCAAAAAATTTCTTCTATCGCTTGACGGGTAGAGTCAACTGAATCAGACAGTTAGAGTCGAAAAAACCGGACCCGAGAGAACGGGTCCGGCTCACAATTCAATTAAAAACCGAGTTTTTTAACCGAATATTATTTTTCGCACTTGATCGTGCAACGGGGTTTGATTTGCTTGAAGAAATCATTGCCCTTGTCATCGACCAAAATGAAGGCCGGGAAGTCTTCAACTTCGATCTTGTAGACAGCTTCCATGCCGAGATCAGGCCATTCGATGCATTCGATGCTCTTGATAGAGCTTTCAGAAAGAACAGCAGCAATACCGCCGATCGTGCCGAGGTAGAAGCCGCCGTGCTTCTTACAAGCATCGGTCACCACTTGAGTACGGTTACCCTTGGCGATCATCACCATGGAACCGCCATGGCTTTGGAAGAGGTCAACGTACGGATCCATACGGTTAGCCGTTGTCGGACCCATTGAGCCGCAGGGATGGCCTTCCGGAGTCTTTGCGGGACCTGCATAGAGTACCGGGTGATCCTTGATGTATTGCGGGAGGTCCTTGCCGCTGTCGAGCAATTCCTTCATACGGGCGTGAGCGATGTCACGAGCCACGATGATGGTGCCGGTCAACGACACACGAGTGGAAACCGGGTACTTGGACAATTCCTTGCAGATTTCGCTCATCGGTTGGTTCAGATCGATCTTGATCGTTGCACCTTCACCGGCTTTACGGAATTCTTCAGGAATCAATTCGCCGGGGTTGGAGTCGAGTTTTTCAATCCAAACACCGTCCTTGTTGATCTTGGCTTTGATGTTGCGGTCAGCCGAGCAGCTCACGCCCATACCGACCGGGCAGCTTGCGCCGTGGCGCGGTAAGCGAATGACGCGCACGTCGTGGGCCATGTATTTACCGCCGAATTGAGCACCCAAACCGATGTTTTGAGCAGCTTCCAGAAGCGTCTTTTCGAGTTCGACGTCGCGGAAAGCACGGCCGGTTTCGTCACCCGTGGTGGGCAAGTTGTCATAGAAGTGCGTGGAGGCAAGCTTCACGGTGAGCATCGTCTTTTCAGCAGAGGTACCGCCGATCACAAAAGCGATGTGATACGGAGGGCAGGCTGCCGTACCCAAGGTCTTCATCTTTTCGATGAGGTAGGGAACGAGTGTCTTCGGATTCAAAATGGCTTTTGTTTCTTGGAAGAGGTAGCTCTTATTGGCAGAGCCGCCACCCTTGACGACACACAAGAAGTTGTATTCATTGCCTTCGACGGCTTCGATATCGATTTGAGCCGGCAGGTTGCACTTGGTGTTCTTTTCTTCGTACATCGAAAGCGGAGCGTTTTGAGAATAACGCAAGCTATCGGTGGTGTACGTTTGGAACACGCCTAAGGAGAGGGCTTCTTCATCGCAGAAACCGGTCCATACAGCCTGACCTTTTTCACCGTGGATGATGGCGGTACCGGTATCCTGGCAGAAGGGCAATTCGCCTTTGGCAGCCACTTCGGCGTTGCGAAGGAAGGACAAAGCAACATACTTGTCGTTATCGGTAGCTTCCGGATCTTTGAGGATCTTGGCTACTTGTTCGTTGTGGGAGCGACGAAGCATGAAGTTCGTGTCATGGAAGGCTTGTTTGGCCAAAAGCGTCAAAGCTTCCGGTTGAACTTTCAAAATCTTGTGACCTTCGAATTCGCCTTCGGAGACGTAATCCTTGGTCAACAAGTAATATTCCGTGTCGTCTTTACCGAGTTGGAACATCGGAGCGTATTTAAATTCAACAGCTTGAGCCATTTTTTGTTATCTCCTTAATATTTTTCGGCGCGTTAAATAAGGGGTTTGATTAGAGGCGCCGTTTCTTACTCATCATAGAAAAACGGCAAGTAATTGAACTTATTCAACTACTTGCCGTACATCATTTGCTATTGACTCGCAATAGGGTTTCAGACTATACGAAACCGTACATAGCAGCGAGCAACCAGCCCGTGATGGAAGCCACGATCACACCGGTCAAGCCCGGGATGATGAAGGAGTGGTTGATCACGAAGCGGCCAATCTTAGTCGTACCGGAGCGGTCGAATTGAATAGCGGCCAAGTCGGACGGGTAGGTCGGCAAAATGTAGTAGCCGTAGCAAGCGGCAGAGAAAGCCACAATGATGCCGGGGGAGACACCCACGCCCAAGGCAGCCGGAACGATAAGAGCCAAAGCAGCAGCTTGAGAGTTCACGAACTTAGAAACCAAGAGCAACACGACAGCGTATGTCCACGGATATTGGTTCACGTAACCGACCAAAGCGTTCTTCAAGTCAGCCAAGTGAGCAGCAATCATCGTATCGGCCATCCAAGCCACACCGTACACGGCCACGACAGCCACAGCACCGGAGCGGAACACACTGTTCTTAGCCACGTCAGAAGCCTTAACGTCGCAGAAGATGACCATCAAGGAGCCGGCGATCAACATGAACATTTGAATGGCAAGCGTCATGGACAAGCCTTTCGGACGCAATTGCGGGAACATACCGAGAATGGCAACGATCACGACCACACCCAAGAAGAGGTACAGGGACAGCCATTGCTTCTTGGAGAACTTGCGACCGATCAAGGTAGCGGTTTCACCATAGACGTATTCCTTCATTTCCGGATCGGAAATCAACTTTTGGAATTCTTCGTCCTTGTCCAAATCCTTACCGCGGAACCAGGAGAAGAGGCCCACAGCAAACACACCGACGATACCGCCAGGGATGGTGATGGAGAAGAGGTCAACGAAGCCGAAGGGCTGACCGTTGATGGTGTAGCCTTCCAACATGGCGATCGTGGAAGCGGTAGCCACAGCAGCCGGAGAGCAGATCACGCCCATTTGAGAGGCGATCGTGGAACCGGCCAACGGACGTTCCGGACGGATGTTGTTCTTAATGGCAACGTCATAGATAATCGGCAACATCGTGTATACGACGTGGCCCGTGCCGCACAACACGGTCAAGAACCAGCAGACGTACGGAGCGAGGAAGCAGACGTAGCGGGGATTACGACGCAAAATCTTTTCAGCGATTTGCAACAGGCAGTCCAAACCACCGGCAGATTGCAAGGTAGCGGAACCGCAGACCACGGCCAAAATCGTGAGCATCACGTCGACCGGGGGTTTGCCGGGTTTGAGGCCGAAGCCAAAAACCAAGACGAGCAAGCCGACGCCGCCCAACAAACCCAATGCCATGCCGCCCTTACGAGCGCCATAGAACAAGCAGATAAGCACAACTAATAGTTGTAGCCAAAAGTCTAAACCAATCATGGTAAGTTTCCTTTATTTCTCTTATAACAATAGAAGAGGCTACGTTTCCGTAACCCTTTCTAAGCAAGTGCATTGTCACATATGCAAACATTTTTGTGGCCCCGCTCTCGCTTTAGTTTTTGAGATAAGGGCAAATGTTTCAGGCGTCTTAACAAAAGTAAACAAAAGTCGTTAGGGATTACCCGTAAATTTTGACAAAGTGGGTAGGTAAAAATCCCTAATAGGTAATAAAAAAGCTGCTGATTATGATTTTTTTCGTGAGGGTTAACGCTAAGGTTTTGTAACATAAAATGTAAAAATGCGTGAAATATCTGTGAAAGAAATACTTCTAAAGCAAGTATTTGAATTGAAAAAGCGGGGAGGCCGTCTCCCCGCTTTAAAGAACTCTTCAGAGTGTGGATCAGAGCATCATTTGAGAGATGAACCAACCGGCAGCGGTACCGACGATGACAAATGCCAGGCCGGGTCGCATGTAACTGTGGTTAAACACAAAGCTGCCCAAGCGAGTAGTGCCGGTACGGTCAAAAGCCGTGCAACCGATTTGAGCGCCACCCGGGATGACGAAGTCACCGTAGCAGGAAGCCCAGATACCGACTAAGAGTTGCGGGCTCAGACCCAAAGCCAAACCGATCGGCATCAAAATCGTGGTACTCACGGTCGGTGAGAAGATCACGGAGCTGAAGCAGAAGCACACTACACAGAAAATGATGGGCGAAGAGCTCGCAATATCAGAGAAGTAGTGTACGAAGACGTCTTTGTGCGTATCAAAGAACGTGCCCGTGAGCCAAGAGATACCGAAAACACCCACCACACCGATCAATCCGGAGCGGAAAACGGAGCCGGAGGCGAATTTGTCGCTCGGCACTTTGCACACTACGATGATCACCAAGGCCGTGGCAAGCATCACCATTTGAATCAAGGAAGGAATCGGCAATTGGCTGATCTTGCCTGCGATTTCCCAAGACGGGCGCAACGATTCGGAAGAACCGATCGTAATGGAGGTGAGAATACCGATAGCAAAAATCAACACACCGATCTTGGCACCCTTAGTGGGTTCCTGAGTGATGCGATCGGTATGAGTCACTTGCAACTCGGTGTATTGTCCGGTTTGAACACGATGCAGGAATTCAGGATCTTTTTCGAGTTCACAACCGCGCCAGTTCACAGAGAGGCAAGCGGCCAAAACGGCAATGAAGTACGTCGGAACGGATACGCTCAGAATATCGAGGAGCGTGTAGCCATAAGCGGACATGATGCCCACCATGGCAGCCATGGCGGCACTCATCGGGCTTGCCATCACGCCGATACCGGCACAGATCACAGAGGCAGAGACAGCTCTTTCAGGACGAATTTTCTGAGAGGCAGCCACTTCAGCGACCACCGGATAAACGGCAAAAGCAACGTAGGCCGTACCCACGAAAATAACGAAGATGGAGCAGACGACCGGGCCGACAAAGTTAATGGCTCTCGGCCACTTGCGAAGCAGCTTTTCGGCCAATCCGACCAAATAATCCAAACCGCCCGAGCCTTGCAAAACACTCGTACAGGCAATCACGGCCGTGATAATTAACAGAACGGAAACAGGAGGAGAGCCCGGCTGCATGCCGAAGCCAAGAACGAGGATGCTGACGCCGAAGCCGCCTGCCGCACCCAAACCGACACCGCCGAAGCGGCCGCCCACGGCCAAGCAGACCAGAACGACAGCGAGCTGGAGCCAAAATTGGACATCAACCATTTTTATTTTCCTTGGAAAAAGACCTAAGAGAGGAGCAAAAAACACTCCGTCGTATTTGCGGCTAATCGTATGCGCCTTTTGCAGGATTTTCAAACTGGATTCGTTTTCAACAAATATCAACATTTAAGAAAATGACAGAGACCAATTGTTGAAAATCTTCATTTTTCAAGCGGTTATCACATTTGTGAAGGGCAATATATGAGAAAAATAGTATCGGGAAATCACCTATTTGTCGACAATTTAAAAACTTTTTATAGGGACATTCCCCTAAAATTTTTAAAGATAATCAATGAGTAGCAGTGAATCAGCCTATAATGCCCTCAATATTTTTTGAAAGGCATTCGAACAAAATGCAACAAAACGACAATTTGTTTGAACAAATTCGGGATCACTTGCAAAGACAGGCAAGAAACGGCGAGCGCATCGATACAGAGACGGAATTAGCCAAACGATTCGGTGTGACACGCTACCGCATTCGTAAAGAATTGGACATCCTCACTCAGATGGGAATTCTTGTTCGCACGCCCAAACGCGGCACGACCGTTCGGGAAGTGGGAGCAAGCAGTCTTCGCAATCAGATTCAGATGCGTTTTGACGTTGCTAATTTTGATGTGCAGGAATTTATCGAAGCTCGTGCCTTGGTCGAGTGCTCCTTGATGCCGCTTGTGAGTCGCCGCATTACGCCGGCACTGGCTTCCCGTTTAGAAGGAACGCTCAATAAGATAGAAGAACATGCCGATGAGCCTTTGGTGGCCGATAAATTTGACCGAGAGTTTCATTTATTGCTTTTGGAAGGATGCGGCAATCGGGTTCTTCAGGTTTTCTCGGGAGTGTTGGTGACTTACTTTGAAAAAACGTCTCACCGTATTGCCAATATGGACAGACAATTCTTTTTGGACATCGCTCATCAGGAACGGGAGATTTTGAGAGCTATTCGATTGGGGGACGCTGAAAAAGCTTCCGCACTTCTGAGAGCACACTTAATGGAACAGTCTCAGTTGTTGCCTCTCTAAAATGCACACAATAAAAAATCGGGAGCCCATGATGAGCTCCCTTTTTTGCCTCAATTCAAAACGGTATTAACCGATTAAGCGTTCAACCACATCGACCATCACATCAACACCCATCGGCAGGTATTGAGGATCAAAATGCATGGTTGCGGCATGAAGGCCGGGTGTTGCACCGACACCTAAACCGAAGTAGGCCGCCTTCATCGTGGGTTTATGCATCTTGTAGTAGTGGAAATCTTCGCCACCGCCACCGCAAGCCGGAGCCAACGCATCCTCTCCTTGAGTGCGGACGATGGACTCAGCAACCATTTGCTTGAAGTCTTCGTCGTATTCAGCAGCCGGGCAGAAACCTAATTCGGAAATCGTGGCCGTTGCGCCGTAGGCTTCAGCTGTACCTTGCACCAACTTGGCAAAGCGATCACGGAAATCCTTCATAATGGGATTCGTTTGAGCACGGCAGTCGAAGGTGATGACCGCTTTTTCAGGGATGGAATTCGTAGCGCCCTGATCGGCGTGGAATTGCGTGCATTTCATCGACCAGATGTTGGTCGGGTTAAACCACATGTTTTGTGTGCCTTGAACGATGGCGCAGGCGACGTCAATAGCGTTGACGCCAAGGTGCGGACGTGCAGCGTGAGCGCTTCGCCCCTGAACGACGACTTGTAAAGTGTTGGAAGCCGTGTGGTTGACTGCCGGGCAAATCTTGCCTGCGGCAACGTCCTGAATCGGACGGATGTGAGCGCCTAAGGCGTAATCCACATCATCGACAACACCGGCTTTAATCATTTCCAAGGCGCCGGCGATGGATTCTTCGGCAGGTTGGAAAAGCAGTTTAAGGGTGCCTTTCTTCACCTTATCTTTGAGGCGGCTTGCCGCAGCCAACAGCATAGCCGTATGAGAATCGTGACCGCAGGCGTGAATGGCACATTCTTTACCGTCAATGGTAAAGGGCAAGGCATCCATGTCGGCGCGAAGCATGACGACAGGACCGGGTTCAGCTCCTTTGATCACACCCAATACACCGGTTGTGCCACCGATGCCGGTTTGGGTTTCAATGCCCAACTCTTGAAGTGTCTTGGCAACGTAGGCAGAAGTTTTCACTTCCTGCATGGCCAATTCAGGGATTTTATGAAGTTCTTCCCACATTTTGATGGGATCGAGAATAACAGACATGGACTTACTCCTTTTTCCAGTTTCCCATAACAAATTCAGTGTAGCGCCTTCGGTTTGTAATGCACTTACAAAAATGCATGGAAGTAAAGAATTGTGATTAGAAAATGGCGCAGAAGAGCCAAAGACCTAGTCCATGCTGCCGGATCGAAAACCTTCCAAGTCTAGTGTGACGTATTTCCAACCGAGCGATTTGAATTTTTGAGTCAGTTGTTCATGGATACAAAGAACTTTTTGTAAATTTTCCCTACTGACTTCAATTCGGGCAATTTCTCCATGTGAGCGAACCCGAACGGTTCCCAAATTAAAAGCTCTGAGCCATTGCTCGGCAGTATCAATTCGCTTCAGTAGTTCTGTTTCAAGAGTCTGACCATAAGGCAGGCGAGTAGCCAAACAGGAACCCGAGGGCTTTTTGGCCGCTTCAATATTAAAGAGAGTAAGAAAATGGCGGACGTCGGCTTTGTGCAGCCCCAAATCTTTCAATGGACTGAGGGCGCCTGACTCCCGAACAGCCTGAAGGCCGGGACGGTACTTGTTGAGATCGTCCAATTGAGTGCCCTCAAGCAGAATCGAGCAGCCGTGTTCGGCGGCAAAAGCTTTGAGTGCAGCGAAGATATTTTTCTTACACCGATAGCAACGGTCTTTGGGATTGTTTTCAATTCCGATGGATTGGGGAGAGTCCAGGCGAATGATATGCAGATCTGTTTGAAAATTCTTTGCGATATTTTGAGCCTCTTCAAGAGCAGCTCTGGGCATCCAAGGGGTATCGGCGTAAACAGCGTACACAGGAAAACGATTGCGGGCAGTCTCCAGTGCGAGCTTCAGCACTAAAACGCTGTCGGCCCCGCCCGAAAAGGCTACGGTTGCAGGGCCGGTGATGGTCAATCGGAAATGCTCTCGGAGTCGTTCGATATCAGGCATTTTCTGCTGCATTTTGAGCAAGTCGATAAAGGGTGGCCAAATCCACGTGTTTTTCAAGCGCCAACGCTTTCACGCTGTCGTACTCAGGATAGTATCTTGTGTGAAAAACACCTGTTTCATCCGGCACTTCACAGGCCTTGACCGAAATTTCTCCGTAAGGCGTGGAGACGGTCATCATTTTGCGACTCAAAATTCGTCTCTGCCAGGTTCGATAACGAATGCCGATCGAGGTGGTGTTGGCAAAAATAATATTTTCAAGCGCTTCTTGCCGCTCAGGTTTGCAAAGCACCGAAAGAATGTAAGCTGGACGATTTTTTTTCATGAATACGGGACTAAACCACGCTTCCAAGGCTCCCGCCCGATAGAGTTTCTCAAGCGTAAAGCCCAACATTTCGCCGGTGCAGTCATCGATATTGGTACTTAATTCCACCACAGCGTCAGGCTCGATTCTACCGACGGAGGACTCGATGAGGCTCGCTCGTAAAATGCTGGCTCTTTCATAGGCGCGTTTGCCGGCTCCGAGACCCGAACGAATAATTTTGTATTGTTGCGGGAGTTTGTCAGACGTTTTCAGCGCTGCAACGATAGCGGCACCGGTGGGGGTGACAAATTCGCCTCGGCAATCAATGTGAGTGAATGTGAGAGCATGCGCTTCGGCAATATGCGATACGGCCGGCACCGGAATCGGCAAAATGCCGTATTGGCAACGAATTTCCCCGTACCCCTCACCCAATGCGGTCACAATGACCTGATCGACGTAGAGATCATCAATCAATACGGCAACCGACAAGATATCGACAATTGAGTCAAGGGCGCCGACTTCGTGAAAATGCACTTCTTCTACAGCAACACCGTGAGCTTTGGCTTCGGCTTGAGCCACAATCGTGAAAATTTTCTTCGCAATAGACTTCGCATGGGGCGTAGCGACTGTTTGATCAATGATTGCAAAGATGTCATGAAGATGGTGATGCTCATGAGCGGTTCCGTGTTCGTGGCCCTCTTCGTGGTGATGTTCGTGCTTTTGACCAAAGAGGTAATTCATATCGTGGTCATTGTCGGGAGCACCGTTTTTGAGTGTCACCTTGAAATCACACGCATCCAGAGCATTTTTCTTAACTCGGGAAATGGTAATTTCAAACTGCTGATCAGGCAGAGTCTTTAAAACAGAGAGCAGTTTTTCGCGACTGGCCCCTAAATCCAAAAGGGCCGCAACGGTCATATCACCGCTGATACCGGTTTGAGCGTCCAATACTAAAGCGGTCATGATTGTTATTCCTTTTGTGTTGCAAGTCGATTGATCTGAGAGGCCAGAAAACCGGCCCCGAAACCGTTGTCAATGTTGACGGTGGCAACGCCGTTTGAGCAACTGTTGATCATGGTTAAAAGAGCAGAAAGACCATGAAGATTGGCCCCATAACCGACGGAAGTGGGAACGGCGATGACAGGATTGGCAACAAGTCCTCCGATCACAGAAGCCAGGGCCCCTTCCATGCCTGCAACTGCTACCACACAGTTGGCTTTTTGAATACGGTCGATTTTGGCCAGGAGTCTGTGTAAGCCGCTCACCCCGATATCGTAAAAGCGCTCGACGTTTTGACCGAAAAATTCAGCCGTTTGTGCGCATTCTTCAGCGACGGCAATGTCTGCGGTACCTGCTGTGCACACGGCAATCAGCCCTACTCGGGTTTTGTCTTTTTCAATTTTGGCAATGCGGCTTACCGGATCGTAGTTCAGACTCGGCAGGTGTTTTTTGAGTAACTCATATTGGTGCGGTGAGCAACGGGTCCCCATGGCGTCGCCGTTGGTTTGCAATAGGCGTTTAAAAATCTCCACCAGGAAATCATCGGCCTTATTTTGGCAGTAAACCACTTCGGCAAAACCAGTACGAAGCGCTCGGTGAGTGTCGAGTTTGGCAAAACCGAGATCCTCAAAAGGGGCTCGGGCCAATTGTTCTTTGGCTTCCCGGATGTCCATTGTTCCGTCTTGGACGGCTTTCAGTAACGTGTCAATCTGCATAGTCTTTTTCGCAAATAATGGCGAAATCATGGATTTCACCTTCTGTTTGGTTTAAGACGATGGTGTCAATATTAATAAAACCGATCGACTTCAGAACATTTTGATCATAATCGGGACGATCCACTGCACTCATGGGAAGTGTTTTGGCGATATTTTCCATGACGGAGATATCTACGTTATCTAAGTGTCGGTGAGTTTCCCGGTGAGGACGGTCGTGCCGATTGTGATCGGTAAGGTAGCGATAGTGATTGCCATCAAAGACAATCAATTTTCCTTTGGGTTTGAGCCAACGAAACCATTGACGGTAGGCTTTTTCGGGATCGGGTAAATTCCACACAAGGTTGCGGGAGGCGATGACATCAAAAGACTGTTCGTCAAAGAGATTGAGTGCAGCATCGCCTTCAATGAAACGGATATTGAGCGCGTGGGCATTTTGGCGAGCTTGCGCGAGCATTGCAGCACACGAATCCACTCCGATGGTTTCAAAACCCAATCGGGCAAGTTCAATAGCAAGAAAGCCCGGCCCGCATCCCATATCCAAAGCGCGTTTGTTTAAATTGGAACCTTGCCCCAACCATTGATTCAAAAGCTCGCGGTGGACACTTTCCGGGTTTGACAGCTCTTCCGAAGTTGAAAGACTGTACCCTTGAGCGCGCGAACTCCAGTAACGCTGTACAGCTTCATCAAGTGAGATGTTTTGAGAATTGCCTGACATACCTCAATCCCGACTGTTGATGCTTTTGATCATAACAAAAAACAGAAAAAGGAATCACACAGAGAGGTAATCAGTCAGAAAAAAGGTGGAAATGGGCAAAAAAGAGCGCCTCGGAAAACCGAGGCGCGCAGTCTGAGATCAGATATCAAATTGAGCGGTTGTGGTCGGTTTGGAACCTAAAAGTTTCACAACCGGGTCAAGCGAGGGTTGATCCTTGAGATGAAGCAGGAATTGCGCAATCTCTTCGACCACTTCAGACGGGAAAACCATACCGGCGATGTCGCGATATTTGCTCATCAGCGCTTCATCGCTGACAGGGTTTTGCGGAGCACCCAAGGGGAATTCCACCCGCTCGGTGTAACTATGTCCATCACGCGTGATCACGGTGACAAACGGTTCGTCCTCGTCTTTTTGGGATTTGTCAATTTCAAATTCCACCAAGTCCATTGCCTGACGAATACGAGGATCGTGGCGGTTGGTACGGGTGTAGGCCGTGAGATTGGCGCCACCGAAAACCAGGCGCGCAGCGATACCGTAGGCAATACTCATTTGGGCTGCAGGCATCGGGTCGAGCTTTCTGCCGCCGCACATGCCGTGCACAAACGGATTGATTCGAATGTGAATTTTTTCAATATCTGAGGGGCTCAATTGATGAGCATCCATGATGATGTTGACGGCATCAATCGAGGAGTGAGAGCTTCGGCAAGAGGCATGCGGCTTGATCGAGACGCGAGCCAACTTCCAATTTTTACCCAAATCACGCAGCCAGGCATCAGGATCCTGTGTTGTCGGGGCAAAGGTTTTGGAGAATCCGCCCCAGACTTGTTCAAAGGCCATTTTGGGACCCGTGAATCCTTCTCGGGCGAGCAGACAGGCAAGAAGTCCGCCGTGGGCGGCGTTGCCGACGTGAAGGCGCTTATTTTGCGCACCGTCATGCACGAAGGACCATTGGCCTGCGGCAAAACTCGTGGCAATGCCAAGAGCTGCCTGCATCTTTTCAACATCCAACCCGAGTAAACGGCCGACCGCTGCGGCTGCACCAAATACGCCGCAAGTACCCGTAGAGTGCCAGCCTGCGCCGTTATGAGGTTCATAGGCGCCGCATGACTCCAGTGCACGGCGAGCCAAGTCGTAGCCTAAAGTGACAGCGACGATGAACTCTTTACCGTCAATCGGGCGGTCACACAGGCTTAACGCGGCAAAGGCAGCCGGCACCACAACAGCACCGGAGTGGTCACAACCGTTGGTGTCATCGAGTTCAAAAGTGTGAGAGGAAACGCCGTTGCTGAGCGCGGCGTTTCTTGCGCTTACCTTAATTCCCTTACCCCAAAGCGGCACGTTGCCGTTGGCTTCGCCGCAAATGGCAAACACTTTGTTGAGCAGTCTTGTCTCGGGGCTTACCGCACCGGCAATCCCGGCGCCGACCGAGTCGAGAATGTGACGCTGAGCTTTGATGACAAGCTCTTCGGGGATGTCTTCAAATTTGGTCCAAACAACGAAACGTGCGAGTTGTTCGGAAATGAGTTGCGTGTTTTCGCTTTGCATAAAAAGACCCATCAAAAAGGAATTCGGACAGGTAAGGGAGCGAAACGGTGTTTCGCTCCCAAGGTGCTTCACATTTTAGAAGAAAATGAAGCTTAAGAAATAGCCTGCGGCAACGCCCGAAATAACGTGAACGAAGCCCGGGATGATGTAGCTGTGGTTAACCACATATTTACCCAATCGGGTTGTACCCGTACGGTCAAAAGCCGTGCAACCGATCTGTGCGCCGCCCGGGATGATGAAGTCACCGCAGGTGGCCGGGAAGAGGGCGACCAAAAGGCCCGCAGGAATACCGATGGAGACACCCAGCGGCATCAAAGCAGCAGTTGTTGCCGAAGGGCTGAGGATCACAGCCGAGAAGCAAAAGAGCACCACGCCGAAAAGCATCGGGGCTGATTGAGCCATATCGGTGAAAAGGCCGACAAAGAGGGGCTTGTAGGCTTCAAAGAACGTTCCCGTTAACCAGGAGACGCCGAAGACGCCCACCACACCGATTAAGCCTGAGACGAAGACGGAGCCGGAGGCAAACTTGCTGCTCGGGACTTTACAGAAAACGATGATGAAAAGACCGAACGCCAACATGATCATCTGAATCAGAGACGGAATCGGAAGGGTTGAGACTTTGCCAGCCATTTCCCAGCTCGGAAGCAGTTCTTTGAATGTGCCGAACAAGATCACGGTCACAACACCCAAAAGGAAGATGCCGACCGAAAGCTTCTGAGCTTGGGTGGGGACAAAGGGCTTGTCTTCTTTGGTCACGATGAGTTCTTGGTATTGTCCCGATTGGACACGACGGATAAATTCAGGATCCTTTTCCAATTCCGTACCTTTCCAGAAAACGGACAGGCACGTGCAGAACGTGGCCACGATAAAGGCAGGCACCGAGACCGCCAGAATTTGAATGAGCGAGACGTCCAAAATCGCGAGACTTGCGACCAAAGCGGCCATGGCGGCACTCATGGGACTGGCAACTACAGCAATGCCTGCAGAAATCACTGATGCCGCAATCGGTCTTTCCGGACGGACTTTAGCCGATGCCGCCACTTCTGCCACCACGGGGTAGACAGCAAAAGCCACATAAGCCGTGCCGCACAAAACCACAAATAGTGAGCATACAAAGGGTCCGACGATCGTGATGGCGCTCGGCCACTTGCGAAGCATTTTTTCGGCCACACGTACCAAGAGGTCAAGGCCGCCTGCACCTTGCAAAATACTCGTGCAGGCAATCACGGCTACGATAATCAAAAGCGTCGAGACGGGAGGGGAGGCGGGCTGAAGGCCAAAACCCAACACCAGAATGCTCACACCCAAGCCGCCCGCAGCACCGAGGCCGACACCGCCGAAGCGTCCGCCGACACCGATACAGACGAGCATGACCGCCAACTGCAGCCAGAAATTTAAGTCGGTTTCCATTTTTACTAATTCCTAAAAGAGAGTCGAATCATTGAAGCGTCTTTTCTTCGTTTTCGAGGACACCGTGAGCGACCTCGAGTTGGTTGCGAACGGCTTCAGGAGCTGTACCGCCGTATGATTTCCGGGCTTTAACGCAGCTTTCGAGAGCAATTTCGTGACGAATGTCTTCTTCGATCTTGTCGCTGAAGCTCTTATATTCTTCGATTGTCAGATCGTCGAGTCGTTTGCCGTGCTTGATGCAGTAATTCACCATCGAGCCCACGACGTGGTGAGCTTCGCGGAAAGGCACGCCCTTGCGAGCGAGGTAGTCGGCGAGGTCGGTTGCGTTGGAGTAGCCGAGATCGGCGTTGTGGCGCATTTTTTCGCCGTTAATCGTCATCTTGGCAATCATCGGTGTCATGATGCGAAGGCTTGCCAAAAGCGTATCGATGGAGTCAAAGACCTGTTCCTTGTCTTCGGAGAGGTCGGTGTTGTATGCAAGGGGCAATCCCTTCATGATAGTGAGCATAGCCATGAGGTTGCCGTAGACGCGACCCGTTTTACCGCGAATCTTTTCAGCGATATCAGGGTTTTTCTTCTGAGGCATGATCGAAGAGCCGGTGCAGAAGTCGTCAGACAATTCGATGAACTTGAAGTCCTGCGTGGAGAAGGTAACGAGTTCTTCAGAGAGGCGACTTAAGTGCATGTAGCACATGGCGGCACAGGCGTTGAATTCAACCATATGGTCTCGGTCGCTTACCGAGTCAATGGAATTTTCCGTAGGAGCATCAAAACCCAAAGCCTTGGCGGTGAAGTCTCGATCGATCGGGAAGTCGGTACCGGCTAATGCAGCAGCGCCCAGGGGGCAGCGGCCCATGCGATGGTAGAGGTTGTCAAAGCGCGTGAAGTCGCGTTCCATCATCCAGAAGTAGGCCATCATCCAATGAGAAAAGAGGATGGGTTGACCGGTTTGCATATGGGTGTAGCCCGGCATGATGACATCGAGATGTTTCTCAGCAATGTCAACAAATTCTTTTTGCAGATCACGGATTGCGCCTTGCACTTCGCGAATGGTGGCACGCAGCATCATTTTGGTGGTGACGGTCGTTTGATCGTTGCGGGAACGGGCAGTGTGAAGACGACCGCCAGCGGGTCCCACGATTTCAGTCATGCGCTTTTCGATTGCCATGTGGATGTCTTCGTCGGCCGTGCGGAATTCGAATTTACCGTCACGGATTTCCTGGGCGACCTGATCGAGCCCTCGGCAGATGGCTTCGGCATCTTCTTTACTGATAATGCCTTGGCGACCCAGCATGGTGGCGTGGGCTTGAGAGCCCTTGATATCGAACGGACAGTTGCGTTGTTCAATCATGATGGTGGCATTGAAATCTTCGACTAATTTATTTGCCGACAAATCAAAGCGACCGCTACGAGACTTGCTATCCATTATTAACTCCTTGAAAATTAATTAAAATATTTATCTTTAAGAGAAATAAAAAAACTTAAACCTAATAAAATCAGGTGATTTAACTGTACTCTTATTTGTCGACAAAATATATAAATAAGTAAACAAATAAAAAGATAAAACAAAATATTCAAGAATTTCAATTAGATAGAAATATTAGTATTTACCCTTATTTCATCTAAGGATAAAGAAAAAGCCTCGGAATCCGTGAAAATCCTGAGGCTTTTAAGGAAAACGGTAGAGAGTATCAGCTCTTTTGTTTCAGATTGAGATGACTGATTTTTTGCAAGAGTGCTGTGGTCGAGCGCTGATGCTCAAATTGCACCGTGACGGTTTTGGCACCCCACGTGGCAACAAGCTTTGCTTCAGGCAAATCTTCGATTTTGTAGTCGCCGCCTTTGACATAAATATCCGGGTGGGCGGCTTCGACTGCCTTTAGAGGGACTTTATCTTCAAAAATGACGACTAAGTCCACGCTTTGCAAGGCGGCTAACACTGCCGCACGGTCTGCCTCGGTATTGATCGGTCGCTCGTCGCCCTTGCCAAGCATTTTCACGGAACTGTCCGAATTGATCGCGACCACAAGGCTTGCCCCCAGGGCCTTGGCTTGTGCAAGGTAGGTGACATGCCCTCTGTGCAGAATGTCAAACACGCCGTTTGTCATCACAATCGGATGCGGCAGGCGTGACGCACGCTCCGAAA
>ERZ827186.1310-NODE-1310-length-21309-cov-4.404442_pt1 | contig 21309 bp, 19 predicted proteins | sample MGYA00519918_ERZ827186 | MGnify/ENA primary metagenome ERZ827186 (study PRJEB31778, sample SAMEA3449275) | human gut metagenome | biome: human gut; feature: human-associated habitat; material: faeces | place: United Kingdom | collected 2010/2012 ...
GCTTGCCCTTGCCGCCGTGGTAGGCCACGTTCACCTCGCTGCCCAGCACCTGCTTCAGGCTCTCCTCCACCTCCACCGGCAAAGTGCCGCGGGGTGCGGGTTCGCGGGGCTCCTTGGCGGGCTTTGCCATCTTTTTGCAAAGCGCCTCGGCCTGACGAACGTTCAGCTGGTTGTCCGCGATGATCTGCGCGGCTTCGGCCTGCAATTCCGGTGTGGGCAGGCCCAGCACCACCTTGGCGTGACCGGTATTGATAAAACCGCTTTTCAGCAGCTCCAGCACCGTTTCCGGCAGGTTGAGCAGACGCAGGCTGTTGGCCAGTGCGCTGCGGCTCTTGCCCAGCTTGCGGGCGGCCTGCTCCTGTGTCAGGTCGCAGCGGGTCATCAGCTCCCGGATGCCGGCAGCTTCTTCCACCGGGTCCAGATCCTCGCGCTGTAAATTTTCCACCAGCGCCAGCTCCATGGCCTGCTCGTCGGACACATCCTTGATGACCACCGGCACCTCGGTAAGACCCGCCATGCGGGAGGCACGCCAGCGGCGCTCGCCTGCCACGATGCTGTAACCGCCCATGGGTCTTGGCCGCACCGCGATGGGCTGCAACAAGCCGTGCTCGGCGATGCTGGCAGCCAGCTCACTGAGGGTCTCCTGCTCAAAGGTCTTGCGGGGCTGGTCGGGGTCCGGCTCGATCTCGCGCAGCGGCAGCGTTTCCACCGCTGCGTGCTCTGACTCAAAGACCGGTGCTGCGTCCTCAAACAGACTGTCCAGCCCGCGTCCGAGCCCTCCTTTTCCTCTTGCCATTGTTTACCTTGTTCCCCCTGTTTTAATCTTCCAGAGCATTTTTCGCCGGCTCTGCGGCGGGTGCAGCCTTTGCGCGGGACTTCTTAGGTTCCTGCGGGCGGTTGTGCTTGACGAATTCGATGGCCAGATCCATGTAGGCCTCGCTGCCCTTGCCCTTCGGCTCGTAGAAATTGATGGGCTGGCCGTAGCTGGGCGCTTCCGAAATGCGGATGGAGCGCGGGATGGTGGTCTTGTACACCTTGGAGCCGAAGTACTTCTGCACCTGCTCCACCACCTGCACGGTCAGGTTGTACCGCAGCGAGAACATGGTGAACACCACGCCCTCGATATCCAGATACGGATTATACTTTTTGCGGATGGTCTTGAGGGTGCTGATGAGCTCCGACAAGCCTTCCAGCGCATAGTACTCGCACTGCACCGGGATGAGCACACTATCGCAGGCGCTCAGGCCGTTGAGGGTGAGCAGATCCAGACTGGGCGGGCAGTCGATAAAGATGAAGTCGTAGTCCTTCTGCACCTCAGCCAGCGCCTTGCGCAGACGCCCTTCGCGGCCGGGCAGGTCGATCATTTCCAAGCTGGCACCGGCCAGCCGGGTGTTGGAGCCGATGACATCGGTGCGGTACTCGGTGTGCCGAATGGCCTGTGCCGCCGTTGCCCTGCCGATGAGCACCTCGTAAGTGCCCGCCTCCACACTGCGCTTTGGGATGCCATAGCCGGTGGTGGTGTTGCCCTGCGGGTCGAGATCTACGATAAGCACCTTTTTGCCCAATGCCGCTACGCAGGACGAAAGATTGACGGCGGTGGTGGTTTTGCCCACTCCGCCCTTCTGGTTTGCGATCGCTACAATTTTTGCCACGCGCTTTTCTTCCTCCCGGGGAAAGATTTGTTCCACATGGAACACGCAGTCGTGCCCGCCGGTTTCCCCGTCCGGCAGGCACCTTGGTTTCTAGTATAACACATCCAAATTGTTTTTTGAACCATCTGGAGCGTTTTTCAGCTGGATTTTTAACTTTTGGGGGTGAAAAAGTTAAAAGACCGCACGATTCTGTGCTGCAAATAAACGATTTGGAATGGCTTCCGCTTCGCTCTAGCCATGTTCAGCGGAAATAATATTTATATTTTCGCGTTTGTCGCGCTCTGCGGAGCGCTCCAAACGCTATTTTCACGGGAGGGGTCGTGGCGGGAAACGGCAGCTGCTGCGCTTGCTCCCCGGGGGGAGCTGTCGCGCAGCGACTGAGGGGCTGCAAATCGGCGGAGCCGGAAAAAACGGTTAAAAGATCTTCACGCCGAACAGGCGTGAATCTTCAGTTTTTTCCGGTGTAGCCCTCCTCTTTGGGGTTAAAAGGGGCGAGCAGCCCCTTTTTCGTGGCTCCAGCGCGTCGAAATCGCTGGCACTTTTCTGGTTCTCTTTTGGTGTCAAAAGAGAACATCCCCCGTCCCCTCCCCTTTTCCCTCACGCAATTTTATGCTACAATACCGATAACAAAAATCGTTTGGAGAAACGCCCATGCTTTATTATGCTGCCCCCATGGAGGGGTTCACGGACCGGGTCTGGCGGCAGACCCATCAGAAATGGTTCGGCGCACAAGGCGCTGCCGACCGCTATTATGCGCCGTTTATCTCCCCGCCGGAGAACCGGGTGCTCATTAAAAAGAAGATGGCAGAGCTTGCCCCGGCGGCAAACCCGGGTGCACCGGTCATCCCGCAATTGCTGGCGAAGGACGGCGAACTGGCTGCATGGATGATCGGGCAGCTGCGGGCGCTGGGCTATACCGAGGTGAACCTGAATCTAGGCTGTCCCGCCGGGACGGTGACTGCCAAGGGCAAGGGCTCCGGGATGCTGCGGGACCTTGCCAAGGTGGACACCTTTCTGGACGGGGTGTTCTCCCATGCTGAGGGGCCTGTCTCGGTCAAGACCCGGCTGGGTGTAGAGAAACCGGAGGAGTTTGCTGCCATTCTGGAAATTTATAACTGCTACCCCATCTCGGAGCTGACCATCCATCCCCGGGTGATGCGGCAGCAGTATCGCGGACAGGCCGACCGCGCCGCCTTTGCGGCTGCGCTGCCCCGGTGCACCATGCCGGTGTGCTACAACGGCGATGTGGCCACCGCAGCCCAGCTCCACGCGCTGGAAGAAGAGTTCCCCGCCCTGTCCGGCATCATGGTAGGGCGCGGACTCATTGCAGACCCGGCACTCTTCCGCAGGGCGCGGGGCGGTGCACCCGCCACAAAGGAAGAGCTACGGGGCTACCTGACCGACCTGTACCACGGCTACACCGAACTGTTCGGCAGCGCAGGCTGCGCCATCAGCCGGATGAAGGGGCACTGGTTCTACCTTATCCACTGCTTTGCCGGGGCGGAAAAGCTGGAAAAGCAGCTGAAAAAGCTGCGGGAGCCGTGGGAGTACGAGGTGGTGGTGAATCAGATCTTCACCCTGCCGCTGGTGGAAAACGATTAAAATGGTCACACAAAAAAAGCCCGCCGTCTTGCAAGACAGCGGGGCTGAAAAGGACCGTATTACACGTTGAGGTAGCTGCGCAGCATAGCCTGCAGCAGGTCATCACGATCCACCTTGCGGATCATGGCACGGGCATTCTTATAGGTCGTAATGTAGGTAGGGTCTTCGGACAAAATGTAGCCCACCAGCTGATTGACCGGGTTATAGCCTTTTTCCTTCAAAGCATCGTACACCTGTTGTACGATCTCGTGGATCTCATAGTCCTTTTTATCGTGGATGGAGAAAATCGCGGTTGCGTCTCCCACGCAATACACCCCCTTCGGTTGAAACTAGCCCCATTGTACACGAAATGCGCCGAAACTTCAAGATAATTACGCTGGATTTGCACATCCTGCACAAAATTTCCAGCAATGTTCCGGCAAGATGAACGATGTCCGGGCGGCATTCTGCCCGCGAAAGGAGCCTTTGTATGCTTTACGGCATCGGCTGCGACCTGTGCAGCCTTTCCCATCTGGAAAAAAGCCTTTCCTCTGCCCACGCAGCGGCCTTTGTACGCCGGGTGTACGGCCCGGCCGAGCAGGCGGCGCTGGGGCTTTTGGAGGCGTCCCCTGCGCCGCTGAATGCCCACCGTCTTGCCAGCGCCGCCGCAGATTTTGCCGCCAAGGAGGCCTTTCTCAAGGCGGCGGGCACCGGCCTGCGGGAACCCTTTTCTCTATGTGAGATCGAGGCCGTCCGGCAGGAAAACGGTGCTCCGGCCTACCGCTTCAGCGGGCAGACCGCCGCATGGGTGGCGCAGCACCGGCTGCGGGCCCGGCTCTCTTTAAGCCACGAGGGCGGCATGGCGCTGGCCTTCTGCACGCTGGAAGAGGAAAACTGACCGTCCCTTGTGCATACAATGGAATATCGCCTCCGCACTGCATAAGCCGCACCCCGCCTGCGCATACTGAGAGCAGACAGGATGCGCCGGACGCATCACATAGCGGGGCACATCCTCCAGACAAACAGGAGGGAGATTCCATGGAGGTACACAGAGGAGAAGTTTTCTACGCCGATCTTTCGCCGGTGGTGGGCTCGGAGCAGGGCGGTGTGCGCCCGGTGCTGATCGTACAGAACGAGATTGGCAACCGGCACAGCCCCACTGTGATCGCGGCGGCCATTACATCCCGGCTGGACAAGACCCGCCTGCCCACCCACATCAACATCCGGGCGGCAGACACCGGCCTTGCCAAGGACAGCGTGGTGCTGCTGGAGCAGATCCGCACGCTGGATAAACACCGCCTGCGGGAGCGCGCCGGGCAGATCACCGCCGCCGACCAGAAGCGGGTGGATCAGGCGCTGGACGTAAGCCTTGGGCTGAGCTCGTACTGAAATTTTATTTATAAAGCAGAGACACCGGAGCGTCTGCAGACGCTCCGGTGTCTCTATTTTTTAGTATTACTCGATCAGACCATTGAGCAGGGTCAGGCACTTGCGGCTATGCAGCTTGCGGATAGCCTTGGCTTCGATCTGACGCACACGCTCACGGGTGACGCCGAAGTCGCGGCCGACCTCTTCCAGCGTGCGGGGACGGCCATCGTCCAGACCAAAGCGCAGGCGGATGACCTTTTCCTCGCGGGGGGTCAGGCTCTTGAGTGCCAGATTGATCTGCTGTGCCACCATGGCGCGGTCAGCTGCCTTGCCGGGTGCCTCGGCGTTTTCGTCCGCGACGAAATCGCCCAGAGAGGAATCCTCTTCCTCACCCACGGGGCTTTCCAGACTTGCAGGCTCCTGTGCCATGCGCTGGATCTCGCGCACGCGCTCCACGCTCATGTCCATGGCCTTTGCCAGCTCTTCCGGGGTGGGCTCGTGGCCGTTCTGGTACACCAGCTGGTTGGTGGCCTGACGCATCCGGTTGATGGTCTCCACCATGTGCACCGGGATGCGGATGGTGCGGGCCTGATCCGCGATAGCGCGGGTGATGGCCTGACGGATCCACCAGGTAGCGTAGGTAGAGAAGCGGAAGCCGCGGTCGCAGTCGAATTTCTCGGCGGCCTTGATCAGGCCGATGTTGCCCTCCTGAATGAGATCAAGGAAGGCCAGATTATGGCCGACATGCTTCTTGGCGATGGACACCACCAGACGCAGGTTTGCCTCGCTCAGGCTGCGGCGGGCGTTCAGGCCGCCGCGGCGGGTCTTGAGCAGCTCCTGACGGCGTTCCTCGCTCAGGGGGCCGTTCTCCACGGCCTCCATGGCCTTTTCCTCGTCTGCCTTTTCCTCGGCATCCTCGGCAGACTTTTCGCCGTCCTCGTCCAGATCCTCGGTGTAGCTGCGGCTGTTCTCGTCCTCCTCAAAGGAGAAGCGGGCGCTGTTCTTCTTGATGTACTCCGGTGCGCCGTACTTCTGGCGGTCTGCCTGCAAAATGTGTGCAGCCTCGGCACCGGCATGGATGCGGCGGCTCAGCTCCACCTCCTGCTCGGCGCTCAGCAGCGGGATCTGACCGATCTGCTTGAGGTAGTTCTTCACCGGGTCGTCCAGCAGCTCGTCCATGGCAGCCTTCAGGTCTGCCGGGTTCTCCTCGGCATCCTCTTCGTTTTCATCGGCAAGGCCCATGTCATCGTTGTTGTTCTCGGCGTTCTCCACCTCAGCAATGATGCTGTCCACGTCCAGACTCGGCTCGTTCTCTTCCTCCAGGACCTTAATGCCGCGCTCCTCCAGCAGGGTGTAGAGGGTGTCTACATCCATGCGGCATTGTGCCGCCAGCGCCTTGGCCTCCTGTGCAGAGAGGGTGCCCTCGCCCTTAGTCAACAGTTCCTTCAAAGTCATGCCCATTTTTTCTCTCCTTCCCACTCCGGGGAATTTCCTGTAATATTGCCCTGTGCATCAGATCACAAGGCCGCCGTTCACCCCGAACACCTGTCCGGTGATGTATCCGGCATCCTCGCCGGCCAAAAAGACCAGCAGCTTTGCAACTTCTTCCGGGGTGCCAAGCCGACCCACAGGGGTCTCCTCGGCCAGCGCCGCCTTGTCCTCGGCGGTAAAAGCCGCCATCATGTCAGTCTCGATGACCCCGGGCGCTACGCAGTTCACCGTAATGCCGCTGGGGCCCTCTTCCTTCGCCAGTGCCTTGGTCAGGCCGATGAGCCCGGCCTTCGCGGCGGAATAGTGCACCTCGCAGCTGCCGCCGGTCTGGCCCCACATACTGCTCACGGTCAGAATGCGGCCCTGCTTGCGGCGGATCATGCCGGGCAATGCCAGCTGGCACAGGTGGAACGCGCCGCTCAGGTTCACGTCCAGCATCCGCTGCCACTCCTCCGGGGTGATGTCGGTAAACAGCTTCTGCTGCGCGATGCCGGCGTTGCACACCAACACATCCACCCTGCCCATGGCCTGCTCCACTGCGTGGAACGCCAGCTCACAGCTGGCGCGGCTGGCTACATCGCACTGGATGGCGATGCACCCGGGCAGCTGCTGTTCCAGCGCAGCGGCAGCAGCTGCGTTCTGGTGGTAGAGCACCGCCACCTGATACCCTGCTGCCGCAAAGGCGCGGGCAGCGGCAGCACCGATGCCCCGGTCGCCGCCGGAGATCAGCACCCGGCGCGCCGCAGCGGGTGCGGCAGGGGCAGGCCGCTCTTTTACAGGCTGCGGCGCAGGCGCTTCGGGCAGCTCCACCGCAGGCGGCTCTGCGGGCTTTTCCAGCGTGATCACCCGGGTGGGTTCGTCCACCGCAGGCGCTGCCGTTTTTCCCAGCGTCATGATGCGGGTAGGTTCATCCGCCACCGGCTCCATCGGCGCAGCCGGCTTTGCAGCCGGTGCGGCAAGGGGCTCCGGTGCGCTCTCTTCCTCCGGCACCTGAAAGGTCAGTTCAAACTCGTCCTCGTACAAGAGTGTATCCCTCCTGTTCGGTATTCTCGGCCGGGCGCAGTGCCCAAACCGGAAAAACCCTGTGCCCATCCCCAGACAGTGCAGCGTTCCGTTTATGTGTCCGGCAAAGGTCCGGTGCTTTGGCGTGCCTGCCTGCAGTTGCGATGGGTTTCGACAAGATTCCATTGAATAATATACCACAATCCAGCCCAAAAAGAAAGTGGGAACTGCAATTTTTTACGCAGTTCCCACTATTTTTCCTTATTTTCCCCTGTTTTCGGGCACCGGGGGCTTCCAGCGGGGTCTGCCCGCCCGCTTTTCCCGCAGGGAAACAAAAAACGCCTGCAAAAGCTGCTGCGCCTCGGCCTCCCGCAGCCCCTTTTCCACTACCGGATGGTGGTTGAAGGGCAGCGCGAACAGGTCGGTCACCGAGCCGCAGCACCCGGCCTTGGTGTCGGCAGCACCGTACACCACCCGGCGCAGACGGCTGTTGATGATGCCGCCCGCGCACATGGGGCAGGGCTCTAAGGTGACGAACAGTTCGCACTCCCACAGCCGCCAGCCGCCCAGCGCCTTGCAGGCAGCGTCAATGGCCAGCAGCTCCGCGTGGTGCAAGGCGTTTTTCTCGGTCTCCCGGGTGTTGTGCGCCGTAGCCACCACCTCGCCGTGCCGCGCCACCACCGCACCCACCGGCACCTCGCCCAAGGCGGCGGCTTTGGCGGCTTCTTCCAGCGCAAGACCCATCAGTTCAAAATCGGTCATGTATCCCATCCTCTCATCCCATCGCCAGTACCAGCAGATTGTTTGCACTGTGCAGCAGCATCCCCGGCCAGAGATGCCCGGTGCGGTCGGCCAGCCACCCCAGACCCAGCCCGCACACCAGCGCATAGGCCATGGCGGCAGCGCTGCCGTGCTGCAAGGCGAACAGCACCGCCTGCAAAAGAATGGCCTGTCCCCTGCCCAGCGGCTGCGCCCGGCGCTGCACTGCGCCCCGGAACACCCCTTCCTCCGCCAGCGGAGCCAGCAGGCAGACCCGGAAAAACCGCGCCGCGCCGCCCGGTGCAGCGGGCAGCAGCGCCGCCAGCGCCTTGCCCGCCAGCAGATACCCCACCGCCCAGCCAAAGGCCGAAAGCAGCGCGGCGGTGCGGGGATTCAGCTTGTGCATGGTCGGTCTCCTCCTGCTGTGATTCGTTCCCGGTTATAGTACCATATCTGCCGCCGGGTGCGCAAGGTTTGGGCGTTCTGTCGTGGCAAATTTATGCAAATCATTGACACATCGCCCTAAATGGTGGTATAATAATTTCCAACCTTTTTAGCAAAAACGTTGCGTATACTGTATTTTACCGGTAGACCGGAGGTATTATTATGATCCGTATCCTCACCGATTCCGCGTGCGACATCCTGCCCGCCGAGGCGCAGCAGCTGGGCGTGACCGTGATCCCCCTGAACGTGACGCTGGAGGACGGCACCGTCCTGCGGGACGGCATCGACATGACCCCCAGCGAATACTATACCCATCTGGCAGCCTGCCGCAAGCTGCCCACCACCAGCCAGCCCAGCCCGGAGCAGTTCGAGCGGCTGTATCTGGACGCCGCTGCCGCCGGAGACGAGGTGCTGGGCATCTTTTTGTCCGATGCGCTGTCCGGCACCGGTCAGTGCGCCAGACTTGCTGCCGACCTTGCCAACGTGGATAATGTGGTGTTCGTGAACACCGAGAACGTCTGTCTGGGGCAGTCCTTGCTGGTGCGGCTGGCTGTGCAGCTGCGGGACGCCGGCAAGACGATCACCCAGATCGCCGCCGATCTGGAAAAGGCCAAGCAGCACCTGCATCTGGTAGCTGCCGTGGACGATCTGAAGTATCTGCGCAAGGGCGGCAGACTGTCCGCCGCCGCAGCTGTGGCGGGCGGTATGCTGGGCATCAAGCCCATCCTCGCCGTCATGGAGGGCAAGGTGGCGCTGGCCGGTAAGGCACGCGGTCTGCCCGGCGTGTATGTGGCGCTGTTCAAGAAGATCGACGAGATGGGCGGCATCCACCCGGGCTACACCCCGCTGCTGGGCTACACCGTCAACCACCGGGAGCTGCAGCCGCTGCTGACCTACCTGCAGGACAACCTGCATCTGGACGCACCGCTGGTGCGCCAGATCGGCTGCGTCATTGGCACCCACACCGGCCCCGGCGCCTTCGGCATCGCGTTCTTTGATAAAGAGCTGACGCTGGAATAAAACCTATTCGCAAAAACAAGTCGGACAGCCCGCGGGCTGCCCGACTTTATTTTTACCCGTGAAAAAGTAGTTCCGAAACGCCCGCAGGCGTTTCGGAACTACAAATAAAATATTCTTTCCGCTGATTATGGCCAGAGCAAAGCGGAGACCATTCCAAATCGTCCCGCCTTGCCCTTACAGCACCGCGTCCGAGATCAGCTTGCCCAGCAGCAGCACCAGCACCACCAGCATCATGGGGCGGATGAAGCGGGCACCCTTTTTCAGGGCAAAATGGGAGCCAAGCAGGTTGCCCAGAATGTTGCTGATGGCGCAGGGGATGCCGATGTGGAACACTACCAGACCGTTCATCAGATAGGTGAACAGGCTGGCGTAGTTGCTGGCCAGATTGAGTACCTTGCCGTTGCCGTTGGCGGTGCGCAGATCAAAGCCCATCAGGGTGGTAAAGGCAATGATGGCAAAGGTGCCGGTGCCCGGGCCCATGACGCCGTCGTACAGGCCGATGCCAAGGCCGATGGCCAGCGCCAGCAAAATCTTTTTCAGATCCAGCGTACCATCGTCCCGGTTCTCGTCCGGCAGGTTGCGCTGCCACAGAATGATGACCGCCGCCACCGGCAGGATGATGAACATCATGGTGCGCAGCATCTCATCGCTGAGCAGCAGCACGATGTGCGCGCCCAGCGCACTGCCCGCAAAGCTGCCGATGGCTGCAAGAACGCCCACCTTCACGTTCATGGCACCGCTTTTGAAAAAGTTTGCCGTGGCAAAGGTGGTGCCGCAGGCGGCGCTGAACTTGTTGGTGGCATAGGTGTAGTGGGGCGGCAGCCCGGCGAACAGATAGGCAGGCAGACTGATCAGCCCACCGCCGCCGGCTGCCGAATCCACAAAGCCTGCAAAGCCGGTCATCAGCATGAGAAACGCCATCATCCACGGCGAAATCGTGATACCCATTGTTATAATTCCTCTTATCTTTCCAAGTCGTTTGTTCTTTTTCAGGGGACGCGCGCCTTAGACCATATAAAACCTCCCCTCGCAGGGCAATACACAGCCCGGGATACCCGCGCAGCGCAGGGGTATCCCGGGCACATTTTGCAATTTTAAGACGTTTTATTACAGATTGTTTTTAAAGAAGCGGTATGCATTGCGCCAGTAGATGGCCTCTACCTCGTCCTCAGTAAAGCCCTCGCGGCGCAGTGCCTCGGCCAGCAGCGGCATATCTGCCGCCGTTTCCAGCTCGTGCTGACCGCCGATGCCGTCAAAATCGCTGCCAAGGCTGATGACCTCAATACCGCCCACCTGCTTGAAGTGTGCGGCGTGCTTTGCCAGCCGTTCCACCGTGCTGCGGCAAAGCTTGGGGTGTGCCGAGTCTGCGTCCACAAAGGAAGCGCAGTAGTTCAGCCCTGCAATGCCGCCCTTTTCTGCCAGTGCGCGGATCATCTCATCGGTCAGGTTGCGGTTGTGGGGCGACAGGGCACGGCAGTTAGAATGGCTTGCCGCAAAGGGACGGGTGCTGTGGTTTGCGATGTCCCAGAAGCCCTTATCGGAAAGGTGGCTCACGTCTGCGGTGATGTGCAGCTTTTCCATCTCTTCCAAAAAGGCAAAGCCCCGCTCGGTCAGGCCGGTCTCGGTGTTGGCCACCAGCGGCCCGCCGGGGTTTGCGTTGGGGGCTGCCAGCTCGTTGGGGTAGTTCCATGTCAGGGTCATCATGCGCACGCCCAGTTCCTGCAGCCGCCGCAGCACGCCCAGACTGCCCTTGCAGCAGCCGCCCTCTTCCACCGTCAGCATGGCGCTGAACTTGCCCTCGGCGCGGTTGCGCTCAAGGTCGGCAGCGGTGTACACCGGGGCGATCTTTTCCGAGTAAGCCGCCATGAGCCGCTTGAAGATGTCGATCTCCTCCAGCACGCTCACCAGCGGGTCGGCCCCGGGGGCGGGGTCGGCCAGATCCACATAGGCCGCAAAGCATTGCAGCAGATAATCCCCCTGCTGCAATTTTTCAAGGTCGATATGCAGATCGTTGTGCAAAAAGCTTTTGGGTGCGCCCGCCTTTTCGGCGCGGCGCAGTTCGTACAGGGTATCGCAATGCAGATCCCAAACCTTCATGATGGATACACTCCTTTATGCTTCTTCTCCCAGCAGCTGCAGCAGCTGTTCGGGGTTCATAGACAAAATCGCGCCGTCTGCCCCGCCGGTAACGGTGTCGGCCAGTGACTGCTTGGCCTGCTGCAGCTCCACGATCTTTTCCTCAATAGTGTCCTGCGCGATCAGCCGGTACACCTGTACCGGGTTGCGCTGACCGATGCGGTAGGCGCGGTCGGTGGCCTGATTTTGCGCGGCAAGGTTCCACCACGGGTCGTAGTGGATGACGATATCAGCGGCGGTCAGGTTCAGACCCGTACCGCCCGCCCGCAGCGAAATCAGAAAGACGTCCGCCTCGCCCTGATTGAACCGGCGCACCTGCTCGGCACGCACCGGCTTCGGGGTAGAGCCTTGCAGGGTGAAGTGGCTCACCCCGGCCTCGTCCAGCCGCTTTGCCAGCAGTTCCAGCATGGAGGTGAACTGGCTGAACAGCAGAATGCGGTGCCCGCCCGCCACTGCCTCGGTGACAAGTTCCAGACAGGCTTCCAGCTTGGCGCTGCTGCCGGTCCAGTTGTCTGCCACAAGACGCGGGTCGCAGCAAATCTCCCGCAGCCGCATCAGCACGGCAAACACGGTCATCTTGTCCTCCGGCTTTGCCGCCCGCAGCTTTTCCCGGGCGTCCACCACCGCTGCCAGATACAGCTTGCGCTGCTCGGTCTCCAGCTCAACGCGGCGCACGTTCTCGGTCTTGGGCGGCAGCTCCCGCAGCACCTCGGACTTCATGCGCCGCAGGATGAAGGGGCCGGTGAATTGGTTCAGCCGCCGCACGGCGTTGGCATCCTCGTCCTGCACGATGGGCTTTTCAAACCGGGCGCAGAAGGTCTTGTAGGGGGGCAGATACCCCGGCATCAAAAAGGAGAAGATGCTCCACAATTCGCCCAAGCGGTTCTCCACCGGGGTGCCGGTCAGGGCAAAGCGCACCCGGCTGTTCACCCGGCACACCGCCTTGTATTTCTGGGTGGTGTGGTTTTTGATGGCCTGCGCTTCGTCCAGAATGCAGGCGTAAAAGCTTTGCCCGGCATACAGTTTTTCGTCCCGGCGCAGCAGGTCGTAGCTGGTGATGACGATGTCCGCCTGCGCCCACCCATCGACCAGCGCGGCGCGGTGGGCGGCATCGCCGTCCATGGCAACACTTTGCAGCTGCGGGGTGAACTTCTGGCATTCCTCCTGCCAGTTCAGCACCAGCGACGCCGGGCAGACGATGAGGCTGGGCAGCTGCTGCCCGCCCTCCTTCATGGCCAGCAGGTAGCTGAGCACCTGCACAGTCTTACCCAGACCCATATCGTCGGCCAGAATGCCGCCCATGCCGTAGCCGTCCAGCGTGCGCAGCCAGCGGTAGCCGTCCCGCTGGTATTTGCGCAGGGTCTTTTGCAGCGAGAGCGGCGGGGTATACTCGCTGTCCCGCACGGCGTGGAAGCTGCGGCTGATGCGCCGGAAGGCATCGTCCCGGTCGAACCGCAAGCCGTTCTGCCCCGAAAGCGCCCAGTCCAGCGTGGGGGCACGGTAGAGCGGCAGGGCGGCGTGGCCGTCCTTCAGCTTTGCACCGGAAAGTTCCAGCGTGTCGTTCAGCTCGTCCAGCCCTTCCAGACTGTCATCCAGCCGCAGCAGACTGCCGTCCCGCAGGCGGTGGTAGCGTTTTTTCTGGTGCAGGGACTGCAAAAGCTCCCGCAGTTCCTCCACCGGGAACGCGCCGGTGTCCACTTCCAGATCCAGCACACTGCCGTGCACCGATACCCCTACCGAAATTTTAGGCGGGGCGGCTTGTAAGTTGCGGAAGGCATCGGTCTGGTACACCTCGCCCATGGCCAGCAGGGCGGGAATGCCCTCTTCCAGCAGCTGGAAAAGCGCCTCCTCCCCGGAAAGGCTGTAATGCCCCGGCTTGCCGGTCTCGGGTTCCAGATAGGTCTCCAGCAGGCGCTTTGCCCGGTTCTCGGTGCGGGCATCCCGCAAAAGGTCGGGCGGCACCGGCTCGCCGGGGGCTACCCTGTCCTCTCCGTACAGAAAGACCGGGTAGGCCGTGACGGTAAGCCCCCGATCGGCGTCCAGATAAAACTGCACCACCGGTTCCAGCGGGATCTGGTTCAGCAGCAGCCGGTCGGGGTCCACGATGTTGACCCGGTTGCCCAGTTCCGGCAGCACATAGCTGCAAAAAGCGGCGGCGTCTGCGCTGGTAAAGAACAAACTGCGCCCGCCAAAGGTGTCCAGTACCGGCAGCACCCGGCGGCATTCCTCCCGCTGCATCCGCCAGAGGGTACTTTCGCCCAGCAGATAGGCATAGTCCAGCCCCTGCACCCCGCTGAGTGCCGGGGTGCAGCTTAGCTGCACGCCGCCCTTGCGGCGTTCCACCTTCAGGCTGATGACCGGCAAGCCCTCTTTAAGGGTATAGCCGCCCACAACGCCCTCGGCGGCGTAAAGCTCCACAAGAGCATCCAGCCCTTCGCCGGTCAGCGGCAGACCACCCGCCGGGCCTTTCTCCCAGCCGGAGCGCACCGTGCCCTCGGATTCAAATTCCTGCCGGGCGCTCACCTGACGGCGCAGCAGCCGCAGCAATTGCTGCGCATCCGGGGCAAAAGCGTCCCACCGGTGCACAAAGGCCAGCGACTTCCCGTAGCTGACGCTTTCGCCCCGCTCGATCGCATCCAGAAACTGCGGGATGCTTTTTACCAGATACTGCCGCCCGCCGATGCCATCCGAGACCCGCAGTCGCAGCCAGATACGGCCATTGTGCGGCGTAAGCTCCGGTTCCAGCAGAGCAAAGCCGGTGCGCTGGGCAGCGTTCTGGGGCTGGGGCTGCGCATCCTCCCGCTGGTAGCGCTTCAACAGCAGCTGGGCCTCATAGTCGGTCTCCGGCTCCTCGCCCCGCCACTTGCGGCCGAACAGCATATCCAGCCCGGCGCTGTAACTGTCCTTGCGGGGTTCGGTGCTCAAGCCTGCCACGCCCCGCTGCACCCCGGGGATGCTCTCCGGCTTTTTTTCCGGAGCAGGCGGATTTTTTTCCGCGTCCTGCAGCAGCAGCGCGCCAATGTGCTTACAGTAGGTGCCGTCGCCGTTTTGATTATAGGGGCAGTCGCAGGAGGCGCTGACAAAGCTGCCGTTTTCCCGCAGCCAGACCTGCGTATAATAGCAGTCCGGCCCGCTGCCCTGCACCAGCGCTGTCAGGTGCCGCACCCCGTCCTCGTTGGTGGTGCAGCTGCTTTGCAGGATGCGCTTGCGGTACTTCTGTGCCCGCTCAAAGATGCTTTTGCCCAGCAATGCGCGGATCTCCTGTGCGTCCATGTGGTCTCCCTCCCCTGTGCTGTCGCGGTTCCGGTCTATTCTATAAGAATACCGCGTTCCACCCCGGGATGCAAGGGCAGAAGGGTAAAAAACGTTTAGAAAGCGCGGGCGGGATGATTTTGAATGGCTTCCGCTACGCTCTAGCCATTTTCAGCGGAAGAATTATTTTGATTTGCAGTTTCGAAACGCCTGCGGGCGTTTCGAAATTGCTTTTTCACAGGAGGGGTCGTAGAGGAAAACGGCATTTGCAGTGCCTGTTTCCTGCGGAAACATCCGCACTGCGGGGTTGCTTCTTGGCTCTCAACAGGTCAAAGAAAAAGCACCCGCGAACGCCTTCGGGTGCCAATGCACAGACGGGAAGGGTTGCAGGTGCTTTCTTTATTTTAGGAAATTCCGCGCTTGCGGGTCTTGAGGTGGTACATTTCCTGATCGGCCTTATCGATCAGGTCGTGCACGGTGGCGATGTCCGGCTCAAGGCGGGCGCAGCCGATGCTGATCTCGATCTGGTAGGGCTTGCCGGAGGCGGCGTTGGCGGCGTCCAGCTCCCGCTGGATGGAGGCGATCAGGGTGCGCACCTCCACGCTGTTGCAGCCGCAGGCGATGCAAAATTCATCGCCGCCGTAGCGCGCCAGCACGCCGTTATAGTTGGCGCACACCTTTTTCAAAATGCCCGCCAGCAGCACCAGCGCAGCGTCCCCCTCCAGGTGGCCGTATTCATCGTTGATGTGCTTGAAGTGATCCATGTCCATCATGAGGAAGTGCAGCGAGCGGTTGGGGTGACGGCGGTAGTAGGGCAGTTCGCTTTCCAGATACCGCAGCGCCACGATGCGGTTGCTGACGCCGGTCAGGGTGTCCACCGTGAACTTGGTCTGCAACACCAGCACATACACGCACACCAGCCCCAGCGTAATGCCGCAGCACAGCAGCCCGCGCCCGGGCAGCCAGCCTTGCAGCAAAAAGCCTGCCGCCGGCGCAAGCGCGAGCAGCAGCAGGGTCTTCAGTTCCTCTTTGGGTGTTTCCTGCTTCCAGTTGCTCAGCGTCCAGCTGCAGCGGAGAAAGGCCGCCGCCAGATAGGCAAGCCCCACCAGCTTCGCCCCCCAGAACAGGGTGCTGCCCCGCAGCCCCTCTGCATCCAGATAGCAGAAGCCGTTTTCGTCCCGCGCTGTCAGCAGCGCCAGCAAAAGCAACGCCACCGGTGCGGCGCTGAGCGCCAGCCTGCGGCCGTCCTCCATCCATGTACGCCCCAGCTCTGCCTCCACATACAAAAACACCAGCAAGCAGCAACACGCCGCCAGCAGGTAAAACAAAATGCTGCCCCCGGCGTTCAGCCGGTAGGTCAGGGGGATGCCCAGATCCTGCCACGCGCCCAGCTGCGCCAGCGCACTGCCATGATCTACGATCATCAGCGCCCCGGCAGACCACAGCAGCGCCGTGAACAGCCGCCCGGGCAGACTTTTATCCCGCATTTTCTGCTGCGCCCGCAGCAAGACCGCCAGCGTGACCAGACAGACCACACTGACCTGAGTATGGGCAATCGCATCCATGCCGCAACGCTCTCCTTTACCCTAGGGCGGCTTTGCGCCGTCCCGGCCCTTTTTCGCTCTTCCAACGTTCCTTTTCCGCACAGATTTATTGTACCAAATCCGTAACAGATATGCAACACAAACCGAAAATTTCATACAAAAAAAGACACCGGAACGTCTTTCGGCGTTCCGGTGTCTCTTGGAATCATATCACTTTGCCTGCGGATGGGCGGCGTCGTTGCGCAGGGCGCTTTCGCGGATCTTTTCCAGCGTCTGCTCGCTGAGGATGTGCTCTGCCTTGCAGGCGTCCTCGGCGGCGGTCTGCTCGTCCACGCCCAGCTGCACAAAGAAGTGGGTCAGCAGCTGGTGGCGGCTGTAAATGCGCTGAGCAATCTCCAGCCCGGGCTCCAGCAGGGTCAGGTTGCCTTCGCCGTCCACCGCGATATAGCCGTTCTCCCGCAGCTTTTTCATGGCGATGCTCACGCTGGCTTTGGTAAAGCCCAGCTCATTGACTACGTCAATGGAGCGCACTTTGCCCATACGCTGGCTCAGCATCAGGATCGTTTCAAGATAATCTTCTGCGGATTGGTGGATCTGCATGGTTTGTCCGGCCTCCTGCCTCATTCCCTCTGGGGGATTTTTCCGACAGGGGATGTGTACCCTCTGTCGTATGTTAAAGGATATCACACTTTTGCGGTTGATGCAAGTAATTCGCAGCAAGTTTTATTAAACTAACCATATTTTTCTGCACAGAACTGCTGTTTTGCCGGTTTTGTGCCGCGCCTGTTTTGTGCAAAGGGTGCAATTTAGAGCGCAGCCAGATAGGCCGCAGGGCCTTCCTCGTACAGGTCGCCGCCGTGGGCATCCAGCACAACGGTCAGGGGCATATCCTGCACGGTCAGGCGGCGCACCGCCTCACAGCCCAAGTCCGGCCATGCGATCACTTCCAGCGTCTGCACGCTTTTTGCCATCAGCGCACCGGCACCGCCCAGCGCAGCCAGATACACCGCGCCGTTGCGCACCACAGCTGCCTTGACGGCGGCATCCCGCTTGCCCTTGCCGATCATGATCTTGTTGCCAAGATCCAGCAGCCGGGGGCTCATGGCGTCCATGCGCCCGCTTGTGGTAGGCCCTGCCGAGCCGATGACTTCGCCCGGGCGTTCCGGGGTGGGACCCACATAATAGATGGCGCTGCCTTCCAGATCAAAAGGCAGGGTCTCGCCCTTGTCCAGTGCTTCCATCATCCGCTTGTGTGCCTGATCCCGGGCGGTGTACACCACGCCGGAAAGCAGTACGGTATCCCCCGCTTTCAGCGGGGCAAGATCCTGCGCGGTGCAGGGGGTAGTCAGTCTGTATTCCATCGTTCTCCCCTCCTTACAGCTCCGCGCTGGCGCGGCGGGTCACATGACAGGAAACGTTCACAGCCACCGGCAGACCCGCCACATGGGTGGGCATCTGCTCAATGGCAAGGCCAAGGCAGGTGGTCTTGCCGCCAAAGCCCTGCGGGCCGATGCCCAGTGCATTGATGGCGGCAAGCAGCTCCTGCTCCAACTGGGCGTAGTAGGGGTCGGGGTTGGGGATATCCAGCGGGCGCAGCAGCGCCTTTTTGGCAAGATACGCCACCTTGTCAAAGCTGCCGCCCACGCCGATGCCCAGCACGATGGGCGGGCAGGGGTTGGAGCCCGCCAGCTTTACGGTATCCACCACGAACTTTTTAAAGCCCTCCACGCCGTCGGCGGGCTTGAGCATCTGGATGCGGCTCATGTTCTCGCTGCCAAAGCCCTTGGGTGCTACCGTGATACGGCAGCCCTCGCCGTCCACCAGATGCACCGTGATGGCCGCCGGGGTGTTATCGCCGGTGTTGCCCCGGCGCAGCGGGTCGGCCACGATGCTCTTGCGCAGGTAGCCATCGGTGTAGCCCCGGCGCACGCCCTCGTGGATGGCGGCTTCAAAGCTGCCGTCAATGTGCACATCGGTGCCCAGCTCCACGAACACACAGGCCATGCCGGTATCCTGACAGATGGGCAGGTCTTTCTCCTTTGCAGCGCCAAGGTTCGACCACAGCAGGTCTAATGTGTTCTTTGCCAGCGGCCACGGCTCTTCTTCCCGCGCCTTTTCCAGCGCGGCCTGCACGTCCTGCGGCAGCTGGGTGTTGGCTTTAATGCAGAGCCGCGCCACCGTATCCGTAATGCTCTGTGCGGAGATCGTTCTCATGCCTGTATCCTCCGCTTACAGTCGTGCCACGCCGGTCTCGCGGGCAGCCTTTGCCACGGCATTTGCCACAGCCTCGGCCACGCGGGGGTCGAACGCACCGGGGATGATGTTCTCCTCGCTGCGGTCGGCATCGGTGATGAGGTCTGCAATGGCGTAGGCAGCAGCCAGCTTCATCTCATTGTTGATATCCCGGGCGCGGACGCTGAGCGCGCCCTTGAACAGGCCGGGGAAGCACAGCACGTTGTTGACCTGATTGGGGAAGTCGCTGCGGCCGGTAGCCATCACCCGCACGCCGCCGGCCTTGGCTTCGTCCGGCATGATCTCCGGGGTGGGGTTTGCCATGGCAAAGACGATGGCGTCCTTGTTCATGGTCTTGCACAGCTCGGTGGTCAGGATGCCGGGGCGGGACACACCGATGAACACATCTGCGCCTTCCAGCGCTTCCTTCAGGCCACCCTTGATCTGGCGGGGGTTGGTCACCTCGCCCAGCCAGTTCTTGTGGGCTTCGGCGCTGTTGCAGCCCTTGTACAGGGTGCCGAACTGATCCACCGCAATAATGTCCTTGGCACCGGCGGTCATGAGCATCTTGATGATGGCGGTACCGGCAGCGCCGGGGCCGTTCAGAACGATGTGCACGTCCTCCATCTTCTTATTCACCACCCGCAGGGCGTTGATGAGGGCAGCAGTGACCACGATGGCGGTGCCGTGCTGGTCGTCGTGGAACACGGGGATGTCCAGCTCCCGCTCCAAGGTCTCCTCGATCTCGAAGCACTCGGGACTCTTGATGTCCTCCAGATTGATGCCGCCAAAGGTGGGCGCAATGGCCTTGCAGGCGGCGATGACACTGGCAGCATCGTGGGCGTCGATGCAGATAGGGAAGGCGTCCACGCCGCCGAACTCCTTGAACAGCACGGCCTTGCCCTCCATGACCGGCAGACCGGCCTCCGGGCCGATGTCGCCGAGGCCCAGCACGGCGGTGCCGTTGGAGACAACGGCTACCATGTTGCCCTTGAAGGTGTACTTGTACACGTCCTCCGGGTTTTCCTTGATCTTGCGGCAGGGCTCTGCCACACCGGGGGTGTAGGCGGTGGACAGGTCGTCACGGGTGGCGACTTCCACCTTGCTCACGATGCCCACCTTTCCCTTGTGGGTCTCGTGCATTTCCAGAGCTGCTTTATTGTAATCCATGGTTTTATCCTCCAATTTCAGCAAAAGGCTTTCCCCCGCAGGGAAAGGCTCATACAGTTTTATTGTAACAGAACCGTCCGGGTATTTCCACCGGTTTTGCGGCATTTCCCGCCTCAAAGCGGGCAAAAGTGATACCTGTGCCGGACGGCATTTGTGGAATTTTCGCAAAAATCTTTTCTTTTCGCATTTTTCCGTTATAATAATAAGGTATGACATTTGCATTCTCCGTGAAAACGGTCTGCTATTTTTAGGAGGTATCTCTTTTGAAACGCATTACCAAGATCCTGTTGTGTGCGCTGTGCGCGGTGGCTGCTGTGCTGTGCGTAGCTGCGGCCTGCTTTATGCTGCTCAAAAAGCAGAGCGGCACCACGGCATCCTCTGCCGCATCCGGCGCAAGCGTGTCCATCTACGGCAAGGTGTCAGATTTCGACTACGCCAGCTTCGATTATTCTGAGGGGCTGGACGATAACGGCCACTGGACCGGCATCCGCGCACTGGACTATGTGACGTTGCCGGAGGATGTGTCCGCGCTGCCGCTTTCCAAGGCCGACATCGAGCCCACCGAGGCCGAGATCCAGACTCAGATTGACACTTTGCTGAACCAGTACGCCACCACCCAGAACATCACCGACCGGGCAGCCCAGAGCGGCGACACCGTGAACATCGACTATTCCGGCGCGGTGGATGGCGTAGCCTTTACCGGCGGCACCGCCACCGGCTACGACCTGACGCTGGGCAGCCACTCCTTCATTGACGGCTTCGAGGATCAGATCATCGGCCACAACATCGGTGACACCTTTGATGTGACCGTCACCTTCCCGGAGGGCTACGGCGACTCCACCGATGCCGAGGGCAACACCATCACCCTCAGCGGCAAGGAGGCCGTGTTCAGCGTGACCCTGAACGCCATCACCCAGAGCGTTGTCCCCACCCTGACCGACAAGTGGGTGGAGACCAATTTTGCCGCCAGCGACGACCTGCACACCGCAGACGCCCTGCGCCAGTACTTTGACAGCGCCCTGTACGCCAACAATCTGGACAACGCCGCGATGGACTACCTGCTCACGAACTCCACCTTTAAAGAAGTCCCCACCCAGATCACCAGCTACTACATCCGGATGTTCCTGAACTACCACTCTCAGCTGGCTACCCAGTACGGCATGGAGCTGGACGCCTACGCACAGGCCAAGGGCTACGCCGATGCCGACGCGATGCTGGCGGATTCCGACGCTTACTTTGAGCATCTGGCCAAGCAGGATCTGGTCTTTCAGGCCATTGCGGAGCAGCTGGACATCACTCCCACACAGGAGCAGATCGACAGCGCCAACAGCTCCTACGCCGACACCTACGGCGCACAGCGCAGTATGCTGAACGCCTTGCAGCTGGCAGTGTTGGACAAGGTGGAGGAAAGCGCCGTGCTTTCCTGACAGCATCTATAATTTTAGAAACCCGGAGCGTCTGCGGATGCACCGGGTTTTTCTTTTTCACGAGAGGGGCGTGAAGGGAAGCAGCAGATGTAGCGTTGCTGCTATGGCAACTTTCTGCTTGCTTTCAGCGTGCAAAGACGCTCCGCTGGGCCAGAGGCAGGGAGGGGTGTTCCGAGTCCCCCCTCCCTACCTCTGGACTCCACCCACCCCGCAACGGGCCAAGGGCTGCTC
>ERZ827186.1327-NODE-1327-length-21133-cov-3.793766_pt1 | contig 21133 bp, 16 predicted proteins | sample MGYA00519918_ERZ827186 | MGnify/ENA primary metagenome ERZ827186 (study PRJEB31778, sample SAMEA3449275) | human gut metagenome | biome: human gut; feature: human-associated habitat; material: faeces | place: United Kingdom | collected 2010/2012 ...
TGTCGTTCTTTTTTTGTGACACAACTTCTTTATTTTATCACATTCAGAAGTCTTTGTCAAGAACTTTTTTAATTTATTTTTTAATGTTTTGTTGCTTTTCTTGAGCAACTCGTACATTTTATCACATTCCCATTCATCTGTCAAGCACTTTTTTATTTTTCTTCTTTATTTTCCAAATAAGAGTGAAAAATATTACGGAGAAGGAGGGATTTGAACCCTCGCATCGCGCGAACGATCTACACCCTTAGCAGGGGCGCCTCTTCAGCCACTTGAGTACTTCTCCATAATGCCTAAATAAATGAAAATATTCAATTCCGTTGCACACTGATGCACAACGCTTTATTATATTAGCAAAAAGGCTGACAAAAGTCAAGCCTTTTTTTAATTATTTTTTCCATTTTTCTTTTGCAGTCTCATAAAGGTTGTTTCCATCTTTATCAATAACTACAATAACAGGTAGATTTTCAATCTCTAACTTACGGATTGCCTCTGTGCCAAGATCATCGTAAGCAATTACTTCTGCCTTCTTAATACATTTAGATAATAATGCACCCGCTCCACCTACTGCGGCAAAGTATACTGCACCATTTCTCTTCATTGCTTCTATAACTTCAGGAGAACGCTTTCCTTTACCTACCATGCCTTTTAATCCTTTATCAAGCATCTCAGGGGTATACTTATCCATACGACTGCTTGTAGTAGGCCCTGCAGAACCAATAACCTGTCCCTCTCTTGCCGGACTTGGCCCAAGGTAATATAAAACATTGCCATTTAGTTCTATAGGTAAAGATTCCCCTTTATGCATACTTTCATACATTCTTTTATGTGCTGCATCTCTGGCAGTATAAATAATTCCAGACAGGTATACATAGTCCCCTGCCTTTAAAGTATTAATATCTTCTTCAGAAAGTGGAACCTGAATTGTTTTATTCATAACTGTATCCTCCCCTTATAAAGTCCTTACTGCATGACGATTTACATGACAGCACATATTTACGGCAACCGGAAGTCCTGCAATATGCGTAGGATATGTATTAATGTTGACAGCAAGTGCTGTAACAGTTCCACCAAGTCCTGCTGCTCCAATTCCAAGATTATTTACCTTTTCAAGAACCTCTTCTTCCATTGCTTTAATAGAAGGAAACTCGGAATGAGTACCCACAGGTCTTGTAAGTGCCTGCTTTGCCATAAGAGCAGCCTTTTCAAATGTACCGCCAATACCAACACCGACAACAACTGGAGGACAGGCATTTGGTCCTGCTTCCCGTACAGCGGATACAATCGCATTCACTGCACCTTCCATACCATCTGCCGGTTTAAGCATAAATACACGGCTCATATTTTCACTTCCGAAGCCCTTTGGTGCTACAGTAAGCTTAATATTCTCTCCTGGAACAATGCTGTAATGAATAACAGCAGGAGTATTATCTTTTGTATTTTCTCTGATAAATGGGTCATTTACTACAGATTTGCGAAGATATCCTTCTACATATCCATCATGTACCCCTTTATTGATGGCATCCGTAAGAGAACCGCCCTCAATATGTACATCCTGGCCTACCTCTGCAAATACAACTGCCATCCCTGTATCTTGACAGATTGGAATCTGCTCTACTCCTGCAATATCAAGATTCTCTTTTAGCTGATTAAGAATCTGGCAGCCAAGAGGGTTCTCTTCCTGTTCTGCCGCTTTGTATAAAGCATTCTTCATGTCATCTGAAAGATAGTAATTGGCCTCGATACACATTTCTTTAATATTCTTAGAAATTTCCTCTACGTTAATTACTCGCATCTTTATACCTCTTTATCCGTTTAATCCACAGATGATAAATTATTGAAATAAAATCAAAATAATCAAATACATCTGTGGATTAGTCTGGGGCAATCCTTAGTCAATAAGAGCTGGTAATCTTTCTCCCTGCTTACTGACTTTTATTACCCTGTATGAAAAATTTAAACTTCTTCTGGTGCTGTTTCATTTTCTATGGCTTCATTCTCATCTGATACAGTCTCTTCAGATACTTCAGATATATCTTCTTCCATATCTTCAGACTCATCCTCTTCCTGGAATCTTACCTTTGCAACACTGGCAACTTCGCTGTCTGCATCAATATTAATCAGCTTAACACCAGAAGTATTTCGACCAATAACAGAAATAGAATCACTCTTCATTCGAATCACAATTCCCTCTGTCGTAATAAGCATAATCTCTTCTTCTGGCTTAATCGTCTTCACTCCGATAACATAGCCGGTCTTCTCCGTAATCTTATAACATCTAAGACCCTTTCCGCCACGATGCTGTACGGTAAATTCATCAAGTGGAGTACGTTTACCCATACCTTTTTCAGATACGATGAGTAAATCATCTCCTTCAGAATGAATCTGCATACCGACTACTTCATCTGTATCTCCAAGATTCATTCCGATAACACCCATAGAAACTCGTCCGGTTTCTCGTACATCCTGAAGCTTAAAGCGGATACACTGACCTTCTCTTGATACGAGGAAAATGTCTTCGTTCTCATCGGTCTGTTTTACTTCAATAAGCTCATCGCCTTCTCGTAAGGAAATCGCAGCCAGACCATTTTTACGGACGTTCTTATACTCATCAAATCCTGTCTTCTTTACAATACCATTTCTCGTAGCCATAACAAGATAATGCTGCTTTCCATCTTCTGATAATGGAATAATCGCTGTGATCTTCTCTTCTGGCTGGAGCTGAAGAAGATTGATGATATTCACTCCTCTTGCTGTTCTGCTGGATTCCGGAATCTCATATCCCTTTAAGCGATATACACGTCCCTTATTTGTAAAGAACATGATGTAGTTATGAGTGCTTGTCATGAATAAATCTTCGATATGGTCTTCATCGATCACATTCATACCTTTGATTCCCTTACCACCACGATTCTGACTGTGGAAGTTATCCGGTGTCATGCGCTTGATATATCCAAGTTTGGAGAAAGTGATAATCGCATCTTTTCTAGGGATTAACGCTTCATCACTTAAATCTTCCATATCCATTTCGATAGAAGTTCTTCTGTCATCACCATATTTGTCGCGAATGAGAAGGATTTCCTCGCGGATTACACCTAAGAGAACCTTTTCATCTGCTAAAATGGCTTCTAACTCTGCAATCTTTTTCTCAAGTTCATCATACTCGTTCTGAAGCTTCTCTCTCTCTAAACCGGTAAGCGCACGCAGACGCATATCTACAATCGCCTGTGCCTGTGCCTGAGAGAATTCAAAACGCTTGATTAAGTTATCTCTTGCCTCTGCTACGTTCTTAGAAGCACGGATAATCTCGATAACTTCATCAATGTAATCTAAAGCCTTTAAAAGACCTTCTAAAATGTGCGCTCTCTCTTTTGCCTTGTTCAGCTCGTATTTTGTTCGTCTTGTTACAACATCTTTCTGGTGATTCAGATAATGAACAAGCATTTCTTTTAAGTTAAGAACCTTTGGCTGGTTATCTACAAGCGCAAGCATGATAACACCAAAAGTATCCTGAAGCTGTGTATGTTTAAATAACTGCTTTAATAAAACATTGGCATTCACATCTTTACGTGTCTCGATACAGATCCGCATACCGCTTCTGTCTGATTCATCACGTAATTCTGTGATTCCGTCAATTCTCTTTTCCTTTACTAAATCAGCAATTTTCTCAATTAAACGTGCCTTATTTACCATGTATGGAAGTTCTGTTACGATAATTCTCTGCTTTCCATTCTTCATTGGCTCAATATTTGTTACGGCACGTACTTTAATCTTACCTCTTCCGGTACGATATGCCTGGTCGATTCCCTTACGTCCAAGAATAGCCGCTCCTGTTGGGAAGTCCGGACCTTTTACAATCTCTAAAAGCTCATCAATCTCGGTATCTCTGTCTTCCTCCACCTGATTATCAATGATCTTTACCACACCATCAATTGTTTCTCTTAAGTTATGTGGAGGGATATTGGTTGCCATACCAACCGCGATACCCTGTGCCCCGTTTACAAGGAGATTTGGAAATCTCGATGGGAGAATGCTTGGCTCTTTCTCTGTCTCATCAAAGTTCGGTACAAAATCAACCGTATCCTTGTAAATGTCTGCTGTCATCTCCATGGAGATCTTAGATAATCTTGCCTCTGTATAACGCATGGCAGCTGCGCCGTCACCGTCCACAGAACCAAAGTTACCATGACCGTCTACTAACGGATAACGGGTAGACCAGTCCTGCGCCAGATTAACTAACGCTCCATAAATAGAGCTGTCACCATGAGGATGATATTTACCCATTGTATCACCGACGATACGGGCACACTTTCTATGTGGCTTATCCGGACCGTTGTTCAGCTCGATCATAGAATAAAGAATTCTTCTCTGAACCGGCTTCAGACCATCTCTTACATCTGGAAGCGCTCTGGATACAATTACACTCATAGCATAATCTATATAAGATTTCTCCATGGTATTTTTCAAATCCACCTCATGGATTTTATCAAAAATATTACTATCGTCCATACTGTCCTCCTGAACTATGATACATACTCCCGAAATCTCAAATATTTAAGAGATTCCGGGAGTATGGAAATGTCAAAAAACTTCTTTTATCAGATATCCAGATTCTGTACATATTTTGCATTCGCTTCGATAAACTCTCTACGCGGTTCTACACGGTCACCCATAAGAGTATCAAATGTCATATCAAGCTCTGAAGCTGCATCATCATCCATATTTACACGCAGCAAAATTCTCTTTTCCGGATCCATAGTTGTCTCCCACAGCTGGGAAGCATCCATCTCACCAAGACCTTTATATCGCTGAATCTTATTGTTACCGTCACGTCCGATATCTGTAAGTATCTTATTTAATTCTTCATCACTGTAGGCATACCACACCTTCTTGTTCTTCTCAACTTTATACAGTGGCGGCTGTGCCAGATATACATGACCTTCTTTGATAAGATCAGGCATAAAACGATATAAGAATGTTAATAATAATGTGGCAATATGTGCACCATCTACATCGGCATCAGTCATAATAATAATCTTATTATATCTGAGTTTTGTAATATCAAAATCCTCATGAATTCCCGTACCAAATGCAGTAATCATCGCACGAATCTCATTATTTACAAGAATCTTATCCAGTCTCGACTTCTCTACGTTAAGAATCTTTCCACGAAGTGGAAGAATCGCCTGTGTTGCACGACTTCTTGCTGTCTTTGCAGATCCACCCGCGGAATCTCCCTCTACGATGTAGATTTCACAATTCTGTGGGTCTTTATCAGAACAATCTGCCAGCTTACCTGGAAGACTCATTCCGTCAAGTGCAGACTTTCTTCTTGTTAAATCCCTTGCCTTTCTTGCGGCCTCTCTGGCTCTTTGTGCAAGCACCGCCTTCTCACAGATTATCTTTGCAACATTTGGATTCTGCTCAAGGAAATAAGTGAGCTGTTCGCTGACTACGCTGTCAACAGCACCTCGCGCTTCACTGTTTCCAAGCTTCTGCTTTGTCTGTCCTTCAAACTGTGGTTCTGGAATCTTAATGCTGACAATGGCAACTAAACCTTCTCTGATATCATCTCCAGTAAGATTCTGCTCACTGTCTTTTAATAACTTATTCTTTCTTGCATAATCATTAAATGTCTTTGTAAGTGCACTTCTAAAACCAGCTAAATGTGTTCCTCCTTCCGGTGTCGTAATATTATTTACAAAGCTATAAACACCTTCGTTATAAGAATCATTATGCTGTAACGCAACTTCTACAACCACATCGCCTTTTTTACCTTCACAGTAAATAACCTGTGGGTAAAGTACTTCCTTACTCTTATTCAGATATTCTACATATTCACGAATTCCACCTTCATAGTGGAATGTGAGAGCAACATTCTCTTCTGGTCTCTTATCTTTAAGGACAATCTTTAATCCCTTTGTTAAAAATGCCATCTCACGAAGACGTTGTTTTAACACTGAAAAATCAAAAACAGTCTCTTCGAAAATGGTAGGATCAGGAAGAAATCTTACTTCTGTACCTCTCTTATCTGTATCCCCTACAATCTTTAACGGATACATAACCTTTCCACGTTCATATCTCTGACGGTAAATCTTTCCCTCATGGAAAATATCTACTTCAAGCCATGTGGACAGTGCATTAACAACCGATGCACCTACTCCGTGTAATCCACCGGATACCTTGTATCCTCCACCACCGAACTTTCCTCCTGCATGAAGGATGGTAAACACGACTTCGACTGCTGGAATTCCCTTTTTCTTGTTAATTCCTACAGGTATACCACGGCCATTATCTCTGACCGTGATAGAATTATCTTCATTGATGTACACTTTTACTGTATCACAAAATCCAGCTAATGCCTCATCAACTGCATTATCTACAATCTCATATACCAGATGATGGAGGCCCTTGGATGAAGTACTGCCAATGTACATACCAGGCCTTTTCCGTACAGCTTCAAGACCTTCTAAAATCTGTATCTGATCCGCACCATATTCCTGCGCTGCAGAAATCTGTTCTTCACTCATAATTCAACCTCCTGTCAAAACTTAATCAAATAATTATACCATAAATATCGCCATTTATTCAACTTCTTAAACCAGACCATCTGTTTTTTCTTCCTGTACAATCCCCTCTTTTACACGAAATACCTTGTCTAAGGAGATACGGCTGTTTACAAAATCATCAAGTCCTGTGCAGGAAATTAATGTCTGAATATCCTGAATACTTTCAAGCAGCCACGACTGTCTGCCTGCATCTAACTCTGATAAAACATCATCAAGAAGTAGTATTGGTTTTTCTCCTGTCACCTGCTCAATAAGGCGGATTTCTGACAGCTTTAATGACAGCGCAGCCGTCCTTTGCTGTCCTTGTGAGCCAAATTTACGAATATCAATTCCCCCGACTTTAAATCGAAGATCATCTCTGTGTGGCCCGACACTTGTTGTCCCTGAAGAAATATCTTTATTTCTTTTAGAATAAAGCTGCTCTCTAAATTTTTCTGCCTCCACATTTTTTTCGTATTCTACTTTAATCTGCTCCTTACCACCAGTAAGCTGTCCATGAATCTTTGCCATCATCTCATCAAGAAAATATACAAACTCTTCTCTTTTTTTAATGAGAAACTGTCCGGCAGCAAGAAGCTGTTCATCCCATCCATCCAAAGTATCGATGAGCGCCGGATATAAATTAATTTGTTTTAAAAGATTATTTCGTTCATTCAAAATCTTACTGTAAGCAACAAGCTGCTGCATATAGCCTTTGTCAATCTGGCTCAGCTCCATATCAAGAAATCTTCTTCTTCCCGCCGGGCCTTCTTTAATAATCGACAAATCTTCCGGAGAAAAAAAGACGATGTGCATCATTCCAAGAAGCTCTCCTGAGCGTCTTACCGGCACACCATCTACCGCAACTCCTTTGCTTTTATTTTTCTTTAAATGAACATCCAGACGATGGGATAATGAATCTTTTCTGAAAAAAAGCCGGATATGTGCCTCATCTTCACCAAAACGAATCAGTTCCTTATCCCTGCTTCCTCTATGGGATCTTAAAGTTCCGCTTACATAAATAGACTCTAAAAGATTCGTCTTCCCCTGTGCATTATCTCCAAAAAAAATATTTACTCCAGGAGAAAACTCCACTTTTAGCGAATCAAAATTTCTGTAATTATTTAATTCGATTGATTCAACAAACATGGAGTCCTCCCTTATGGTTATTTTACAACTTTAAATTCTTCGCCTTCGAATTCAAAAACATCACCGTCGTAAAGCTTCTTACCTCTTCTGGTCTCCACCTCACCATTCACTGTTACCTGTCCGTCCTGAATAAGCATTTTTGCATCAATACCAGAAGATACGATGCCTGCTGCCTTCATAGCCTGTCCAAGCTTAATAAATTCATCTCTTAATTTTAATTCTTCCATAGTTTACTTTAATTCCTTTCTGGCTTTTCAATAATCCGGATTATCAGGATAATCTGTAACTCTTGATAACTATTTGCATATTATCTCTATTTATCACCAGCTACACATTACCAGTAATCCGAATTATTAAATAAAAAAGTTTTCATGTCCGTCAACAGCGGACAACTTCGTTAAAATTTATACATTACTGTTACTTACATTGATTGGTAAGATCAAATATAAATAAGAGGATTTCTCATCACGAATGATACAAGGTGCGATAGAGTTGATAAGATAAATGGTAACTTCTTCTTCATCGATAACACGAAGCGCATCTACTAAAAACTTAGGGTTAAAGCCGATAACTAAGTCTTTTCCCTCTTTGCTGATCGCAATCTGGTCTTTCATGGAACCAATCTGAGAAGAAATCATCAGATTCATCTGTTCATTTTCAATCTTAAGGATAATTGGCTTCTTGTCAGACTCTTTTACAAATAAAGTGGAGCGGTCAAGACAGCGTAATAATTCCATTTTGTTGATAGTCAGCTTAGTTTCATAATCGTTAGAAAGCATCTGTCCGATATTATAAAACTTACCTTCTAATAATCTGGAAACTACTTTTGTCTCCCCAAACTCAAATAAAATATGCTTATCTGTTAAATATAAATTAATTGTATCTTTTGCTTCACCTGGAAGAATCTTACTAACTTCGGATAAAGTTTTACCTGGAACGATGACTTCCATTTTAGGATAAGATTCCTGTAATTCAATATTACGAACAGAAATTCTATGACCATCAAGAGAAGTTACCGTCATTTTATTATTTTCAATACTCAAAAGTTCTCCAGTCATTAATTTATTATTTTCATTATCGGATACAGAAAAAATCGTCTGTCTGATTACTTCTTTTAAGTTAAACTGAGAGAGAGTAATTTTGTTTTCTTTTTCAATTTCAGGTAAATGTGAAAAATCGTCTCCCTTTCTTCCCATAATGCTGCACTGAATCTGTTCACATTCAATATTTGTCTTTCCGGACTCGTCTGTTTCGATACAAACATCATTATCTGGAATTTTTTTGATGATTTCAGAAAAGATTTTAGCTTCAAGTGCAATCTTACCAGGTTCGATGATTGTTCCCTGAATAACTGTTTCTATACCAAGTTCCGTATCATTTGCAGTTAATTTAATGCAATCATCATAAGCTTCAATTAGTATACATTGAAGAATATCCATTGTTGTCTTATTGGACACAGCTTTAGAGACTGTATTTACTCCATATAAAAATTGATTCTTAGAGCATGTTATCTTCATAAATGTGTATAACTCCTTTCGGTGTAAAATATATATAAATATAATAAGTTATCCGCAGTAGTAGTAGTAGGGGGTGTGTAGGATGTGAATAACTAAGATAAGGCCGATAATACAAGGATTTTCGAAAAGGATAACTATGCGGATAAGTATGTGAATAAAAAAATAGTTATCCACATAGCAAAAATTGGGCAAAAGTTATCCACAGCTATCCACAGGCAATTCACATCGAATCTGAATAGAATGTGGAAAAAAATAAAGGGTTGTCCCCAGGGTGTGAAGACACCTTTATTTTTTTGTTTCTTCTATATAAATGTACTACGTTGGTGGGTTCAATTTCTTGATGATGATATCAAGATTGCTTTTAAGGTTTTCGTCTGTTTCAAGCATTTTTCCAATTTTATCATGACCGTGTATAACAGTAGTATGGTCACGGTTACCCATAATTTTTCCGATATTTTGGAGAGAATAGTCGGTATATTTACGGGAAAGATACATACAAATCTGTCGTGGATTAGCGATTTCTTTATTTTTCTTCTTAGAAATGATGTCAGAAACAGAAATATTATAGTGTTCGGCAACGACATCCATAATCAACTGTGGAGTTACCTCTTTTTGACATTCAATCGTATCTTTTAAAGCATTTTCCGCTAATTCTAAGGTAACTGGCTTCTTTTCGAGGTTGGCGAAAACATAAATTTTGTTTAAAGCTCCCTCTAATTCACGAATATTGGAATTTATATTTGTAGCAACGTACTGCATAACCTCCTGATTAATATCAAGATGTTCTAATTCAGCACGTTTTTTCAAAATTGCCATCTTAGTTTCGTAGTCTGGCGGTTGAATATCCGCAGTAATTCCCCATTCAAAGCGGGATCTAAGACGTTCTTCTAATGTTGCAATTTCTCGTGGATGTTTATCGGAAGAAATTACAATCTGTTTTTTTGCTTCGTGAAGTTCATTAAAAGTATGGAAAAATTCTTCCTGAGTACTTTCTTTTCCTATTATAAACTGGATATCATCAATTAAGAGGACATCAATATTACGGTATTTGTCACGAAATTCCTTATTTTTGTCGTGTTTTAAGGAATCGATCAGTTCATTTGTAAATTTTTCAGAAGTTACATATAAAACACGTAAATCTGGGCGATTATTAATGATATGGTGTGCAATGGAATGCATCAAATGTGTCTTTCCAAGTCCGGCTCCTCCATATAAAAAGAGGGGATTGTATGCACCACCAGGTGATTCGGCGACTGCAACGGAAACAGCATGAGCCATTTTGTTTGTCGGGCCGACTACAAATGTATCAAATGTATATCTCGGATTTAAATTACCAATATATTCTGCAGGAACGCTGACTTTTTTCGGTTCTGATTTCGGGGCTGCAGAATTGGAGTCGGTAAAAAGAATTTTAAATTGCTTTCCAGTAACCTGCTCAATTGCCATAGAGAGGTAAATGTCGTAATATTTGTGTTTTATAAATTCAATTCCTCGTGGTCCACGTACCATAAAAAAAGTAATACTGTCATCTGTAATTGTCTGAATAATTAGTGGTTGTATCCAAGTGTTAACGGCAACTTCGGATATTTCATGTTCTTTTACGAGAATATTCAGAATTTCTTGCCATTTTGACTCAATTAATTCTTTCATTGTTAGCTCCATTCTGGTTTAATATGTTGAACTGTTTTAGTAAAAATATCGAGATTAAAAAACAGCTCGGCTTTTAGTATAAGTGTATAACAGAACCGAAGTTTTTTCAATATACGAATGGTGAGAAAATGTGGATAACTTATTGTGGATAACTGAGAAAAATGCTGTTTTTTCAGAGAAAAAAATGAAAAATAACACATTGTGGATAACTTAAACGAAATTATACACATCAAAAATTGCAGATTAACAGTAGCTCTTGACGAATTTTTGCGGCGGAGTTGTGAATATTTCAATAGTTATGCACAAGTTATGCACATTTTGTGGATAACTCGTGCATAACTTCTGATTTGGATGTGCAAAAAATTAAAATTAAAGATTTAATAAGAAAAAACGCAGGAATTGCTTGACTTAGAGCACTTTTTTCAATATAATAGGAGTGATGTTTTTCAACAAGACAGGTATAATATTCGTTTAAGGAGGTGGCTTTCGCATGAAGATGACATTTCAGCCAAAGAAAAGACAGAGATCTAAAGTTCATGGTTTTAGAAAAAGAATGAGTACTGCTAACGGCAGAAAAGTATTAGCTAGAAGAAGAGCAAAAGGAAGAAATAAATTATCAGCTTAGGTCGCAGTGATGTGACCTTTTCTTTTCTCATTGATTTTTTGGAAAGTTGAGAAAGTTAAGTGAGTGAATTTAAGTCTTTAAGAAAGAATTGGGAGTTCCAGGCGGTATATCGTAATGGTAAGTCTAAGGCGAACCGCTGTTTTGTAATGATAATAAAGAAGAATGACACTTCTTCTAACCGCGTGGGAATTTCCGTAAGTAAAAAAGTAGGAAATAGTATTGTCCGCCACAGAGTAACCAGAGTAATCAGAGAGGTTATGCGTCTCCACTGGGGAGAAATCAAGAGTGGCTATGACATTGTAATTGTGGCACGCCCGTCAGCGAAAGATTCTGACTATGGGAAATTTGAAAGTGCCATTTTTCATTTGTTGAATTTACATCATTTATTGAAAGACGACGATTTGGAATGAAAATTATTTTGATTAAAATAATAAGATTTTATCAGAAATATCTGTCAGCTCTCAAAGGAAGAGCGACCTGTATATATACACCGACCTGCTCGCAGTATGCGATAGAGGCAATTGAGAAGCATGGTGTATTAAAGGGGGGATTGTTAGCAGCGTGGCGGATTCTGCGTTGTAATCCTTTTTCGAAAGGCGGATATGATCCGGTTCCATAGTTAAGGAGGAAAAGTATGTTATTGACGCAGTCTACCACTCCGATTATCGGATGGATTGCTACCTTACTTGGGTATGTCATGGAATTCATTTTCTATTGTCTGAATTTCATCGGCATTCAGAACATTGGATTATGTATCATCATATTTACCATTATTGTTCGATTATTAATGCTGCCTCTGACTATTAAGCAACAGAAGTTTGCTAAGATCAGTCAGGTAATGCAGCCTGAAATCAATAAGATTCAGAGAAAGTACCGTAATAAGACAGATCAGGCTTCTATGATGAAGCAGAATGAAGAGATTCAGAAAGTTTACGAAAAATATGGCACAAACCCAACGGGTGGATGTCTTCAGTTAGTAGTTCAGATGCCTATTTTCCTTGCATTATATCAGGTTATCCGTAAGATTCCTGCATATATCCCGCAGGTTAAGGCTGTCTACATGCAGGTTGTAACTGCAATCGCAGGACAGGCAGGCGCAATTGATGCGATTAATAAGATTGGTAAGGGATTAAAGTCTTCTTACGTTACAAGTCTTGCATCAGATGCAACAAAGAATCAGATTATTGATACACTGAATTACTTTAATGCAGATGCATGGCATAAACTTGCCAAAGCGATTCCATCAGCATCAGATGTAATTAACACTTCATCTACTCATATTATTGGAATGAATGATTTCTTTGCGGGAATCAATGTATCTCAGACACCAGGATTTCATCCTTCTATTTATTGGCTGATTCCTATTCTAGCTGCATTATTCCAGTATTTATCTGCAAAGACAATGAAACAGCCTGAGCTGGATGGTAATAATCCAGCAGCAGGAATGACAAAGAGCATGACAGTCATGATGCCTCTTATGTCTTTATATTTCTGTTTAGTTACTCCGGCAGGTCTTGGTATTTACTGGGTAACAAGTGCATTATTCCAGTGTTTACAGCAGGTTATCATTAATAAATATATGGATAACGCAGATATTGATGCTCTTGTTGCAAAGAACAAAGAAAAAGCTGCAAAGAAGAAAGCAAAAGGACAGAAAACATTTATGGAAAGACTCATGGATACCTCTGCTAAGGCAGATGCCGCAAAAGAGGAGATTGAGAATCCTTCCGCAAGAAAGACAATTAAGCAAATTGCTTCCATTAATACAAAGAAAATCGCTGGACCAGAAGGAACAGGTGCAGAAGATTATGCCAGTCTTGATTCTGTTGATATCAGCAAGCTTGGAGAAATTGGTAAAAAGGCTTATCTGGTATCTCAGTATGAGAAGGAACATGGACATACCAGGGGAGGTAAGAAGTAGTGGAAGTTAAAGAATTTAAAGCAAAAACTGTAGATGAGGCAATTACCGCAGCTACTCTTGAGCTTGGAATCAGCAGTGATAAGTTACAGTATGAAGTAGTTGATGAGGGAAGCAAAGGTTTCCTCGGAATCTTTAATAGCAAACCTGCAGTAATTAAGGTAATATTAAAGAAGTCTTTATTAGAAAGAACACAGGAATTCTGCGACGAATTATTTGCTGCCATGAAAGTGGAAACTACAGTAAATATTGATTTTAGAGAAGAAGATAATGTAATGAATATTGATTTATCTGGTTCCGATATGGGTATCCTTATTGGAAAGAGAGGACAGACTCTTGACGCATTACAGTATCTTATCAGCCTTTATGTGAATCGTGAGAGCGATGCATATATCCGCGTAAAACTTGACACAGAGAATTACCGCGAGAGAAGAAAGGCAACACTTGAAAAATTAGCTAAAAAAATAGCATATACGGTAAAGAGAACGAAAAAACCTGTTGCTTTAGAGCCAATGAATCCGTATGAAAGACGTGTGATTCATTCTGCACTTCAGAATGACAGATATGTCTGTACGAAGAGTGAAGGTGAGGAACCGTATAGAAAAGTTGTTATTATGTTAAAGAGAGACAGATAACATAAGTATGAGATTAGGGATGTTTAAAGATTCTTACGGGAATTTTTAAACATTCCTATTTTTATAGCATTTAAACTTGATTTTAAAGTTAAAATTTGAATAAATGGAGAGTGTGATAGGAATGATAAATGAATTTGATACAATTGCCGCGATTGCTACCGCAGTATCCAACGCAGGAATTGGAATTATAAGAATCAGCGGCAGCGAAGCAATGGAGATTTTGGCGAAAATTTTTGAGCCATATAATAAAAAAGTGGATGTTTATCAGCTGGAAAATCACCGTCTTTATTATGGTAATATTAAAGACGGCGAGGAAGTTGTGGATGAATGTATCGTGCTTATTATGAAAGGCCCGCACAGTTATACAAAAGAAGATGTTGTGGAAATCGACTGCCACGGCGGAGTAACAGTTGTGTATAAAGTGCTGAATCTGGTACTGAAAAATGGTGCGAGAGCGGCAGAGCCGGGAGAATTTACAAAAAGAGCTTTTCTGAACGGGCGAATTGACCTGTCTCAGGCAGAGGCTGTTATGGATTTAATTGATTCTAAAAATGAGATGGCAAGAAAGAATTCCATGACGCAGTTAAAGGGAGGATTATCCGACAGAATAAAACAGTTAAGAGAAGAGATTATTTACCAGATTGCATTTATAGAATCGGCCTTAGATGATCCAGAACATTACAGCTTAGACGGATTTCCAGAGAAGCTTTTAGAAGAAGATAAGAAGTGGATTACTATAGCAAAAGAGATGCTGGATTCTTACGATAATGGAAGAATTATCGCAGAGGGAATCCGCACTTGTATTGTCGGTAAGCCAAATGCAGGAAAGTCCTCTTTTTTAAATGCTCTTTTAGGAGAAGAAAGAGCGATTGTTACAGACATTGCCGGGACAACGAGAGATACGTTAGAGGAATCTGTGACAATTGATGGAATTACACTTAATATTGTAGATACTGCCGGAATCCGAGATACAGAAGATAAGGTAGAAAGTATCGGTGTAGAAAGAGCGAAGAAAGAGATTGAAAGCGCAGATTTGATTTTATTTTTAATGGATACTTCAGTGCAAATCAGTGAGGAAGATATCGAGATTCTTCAGAGAATCCGTGATAAAAAGAAAATTATTTTATTGAATAAGTCTGATAAAGCAACAGAAGAGAGTGGTTTTGAACAGTCTGCTCTAAAGGAATATATTTCAGAGGAAACACCTGTAATTTCTATTTCTGCAAAATATGGAGATGGAATAGATAATTTCATAATGGAATTAAAAAATATGATGTTTCATGGTAGAATAGACGTGAATCAAGAAGTCTACATTACTAATGCAAGACATAAAGATGCACTTGCCAAGACTTATGAGAGTCTTGAATGTGTAGAGAGAAGTATAGAGGCAGGAATGCCGGAGGACTTCTTTACGATTGATCTGATGAATGCTTATGAGAAGTTAGGATTGATTATTGGAGAGTCCGTAGAAGAAGATTTAGTGAATGAGATATTTTCCAAGTTCTGTACAGGAAAATAAAGAAACAAGGAGAATAGCATGAAAACAGTAGAAGAATACTATGACGTGGTTGTGGTAGGAGCGGGTCATGCTGGCTGTGAAGCGGCGTTAGCGGCAGCGAGACTTGGCTGTGAGACAATCATTTTTACCGTTAGTATGAACAGCGTGGCATTGATGCCATGTAATCCGAATATCGGAGGAAGTTCTAAGGGACATCTTGTAAAAGAAATTGATGCTCTCGGCGGAGAGATGGGAAAAAACATTGATAAGACTTATATTCAGTCTAAGATGCTGAATAAATCAAAGGGGCCGGCAGTACATTCTTTAAGAGCACAGGCTGATAAAGATGCGTATTCCATGACAATGCGTTATACACTTCAGAATACCGACAATCTGACTTTGCGTCAGGCAGAGGTTACAGAACTTATCGTGGAAGATGGAGTTATTAAAGGTGTAAAGACATTTTCTGGAGCAATTTATCATGCCAAGACGGTTGTACTGGCAACAGGAACGTATTTGAAGGCAAGATGTCTGTATGGAGAGGTTGTGAATTATACAGGGCCGAACGGTTTACAGGCAGCAAATTATTTAAGCCAGTCTTTAAAGGATAATGGCGTAGAGCTGTATCGTTTTAAGACAGGAACTCCAGCCAGAATTGATAAGCGTTCCGTTAATTTTGATGTGATGGAAGAGCAGTTTGGTGATGAGAAAATCGTGCCATTCAGCTTTACGAATAAAGAAGAAGATATTAAGAGAGAGCAGATTTCCTGCTGGCTTACTTATACGAATGAGGAGACACATAAGATTATCCGTGATAATTTAGATCGCTCTCCGATTTATGCGGGTGTCATTGAAGGAACAGGCCCAAGATATTGTCCGTCTATTGAGGACAAGGTCGTTCGTTTTGCTGATAGAAAAAGACATCAGCTTTTCATCGAGCCAGAGGGAGAATTTACAAACGAAATGTATGTTGGAGGTATGAGCAGTTCACTTCCAGAAGACGTACAGTATGCAATGTACCGTACTGTAAAAGGTCTTGAAAATGTAAAGATTATCCGTAATGCCTATGCGATTGAGTACGATTGTATCAATCCAAATCAGTTGAGATTGTCACTGGAATTTAGAAATATTCAGGGACTTTTCAGCGGTGGACAGTTTAACGGAAGTTCAGGTTATGAGGAAGCAGCATGCCAGGGACTTATTGCCGGAATCAATGCCGCAAGAAAATGTCTTGGAAAAGATCCAGTAATCTTAGACCGTTCACAGGCATATATCGGCGTATTAATTGATGACCTCGTAACAAAAGAGAACCATGAGCCGTACCGTATGATGACTTCAAGAGCAGAGTATCGTCTGTTATTAAGACAGGATAATGCCGATATGCGTCTTACACCAATCGGTCATGAGATTGGCCTGATTGATGATGAGCGTTATGATAAGTTCCTTTTAAAGAAAGAACAGATTGAGAAAGAAATCGAGCGTTTAAAACATGTAAATATCGGTGCTAATAAAACAGTTCAGGAGTTGCTGGAGAGCCTCGGAAGTACGAAGCTAAATAGTGGTTCTACATTAGAGGAGTTAATAAAGCGTCCGGAACTTAATTATGAATGTTTAGCTCCAATTGATCCAGACAGAGAGCCGTTAGACGATGATGTAGCTGAGCAGATTAACATTAACATTAAATATGAAGGCTATATTAAGAGACAGCTTCAGCAGGTAGAACAGTTTAAAAAGATGGAAAATAAATTAATTCCTGACACGATCAACTATGATGAAGTGCATAACCTGCGTACAGAAGCAGTACAGAAGTTAAAGGCAGTACATCCACATTCCGTAGGACAAGCATCAAGAATTTCTGGAGTTTCTCCATCAGATATTTCGGTGCTGATGATTTATATGGAGCAGATGAGACATAGGAAGTAAGGAGATTATATGGATTTTAAAGAAAAATTAAAAGCGAGAGCGGAAAAAGAGGGAATCAGCCTTACTCCAAAACAGTTAGGTCAGTTCGAACTTTTTTACAAAATGCTCATCGAAACAAATAAGTCCATGAATCTGACGGCAATTACAGACGAGGATGAAGTTATTGAGAAGCATTTTATTGATAGTCTGAGTTGTCGCAGAGTTGTGGATATGAGTCAGATAAGAACATGTATCGATGTAGGAACGGGAGCAGGTTTTCCGGGAATCCCACTGAAAATTGTCTATCCGGAAATTGACTTTGTACTCGTTGATTCACTGAATAAAAGAGTTAAGTTTTTAAAAGATGTAAAAGAAGCACTTGGATTAGAAGGCTTAGAAGCACTTCATGGAAGAGCAGAAGATTTAGCAAGAGATAAATCTTTAAGAGCAGCTTTTGATTTATGTGTTTCGAGAGCGGTTGCAAACTTAAGCGTGTTAAGTGAGTACTGCGTTCCTTTTGTCAGAACAAATGGATATTTTGTATCCTATAAAGGAAAAAAGGGTTTAGAGGAAATTTCTAATGCACAAAATTGTATGAATGTGTTAGGATGTAAGATAGAAAAAGTGGATGATTTCCGCTTAGAAGAGGATGAGGCAGAACGTCTTTTGATCAGAATTAAGAAATGTAAGGGAACACCAAAGCTTTATCCGAGAAAAGCAGGAACACCATCAAAAAATCCTTTATAGAAAATTTATAGAAGGAAACTTAAAGCAAGTTTAAAGAAGCATTTCTATGTGCTGTTTTATTGAATTTCAGTTGAGTAGTTGAGTAACCTGAAGTTGAACTCAATTAATGCAGAATGTCTTTTTAAACGTGCTTCAGCTGAGATAGGATTAAATATATCATATCAGAAAGATAGGGCAGATTAGTATGGATATAAAAGAAAAGAATGATATTTTTATAGATAATGCAAATTTACAGGGGAGAATGTCAGTTTTTCATGATAAACTAAGAAAGCATCTTTCTAATGAATATTTGTTTTTATCAGAGAAAAAGGATAATCTTGAAAATGAGATTCTCCAGTTAAAATTAGAAAAGGAGCAGAAAGATAAGACGTTATTTCCCCACATCGAAAAAAGGGATGTCAGAAAATATTTTTCACCATTAAATATAAATGAAATAGACGAAGAACAAAAAGATGAGAAGGAAAAACAGCTTACTGCGAATATAAGCCGCATCAGTGAGGAAGCAGAATTATTAGACAGCAGGATGCTTGAGATTAAAGATTTCCTGCAGGATATAGAATCTATGCTTCAGGAAGATTCCGAAGACAGTATGTCTACTCTTCTGATCAAGGGAGAGAAAAACAGGATTTCTGTAGAAGATTTTTATAAGAATCATGAAGTATATCCAGAACTTTTACTCAATTTAAAAGAGCTGACTACTTTTTTTCAGAATCAATATGAAGGACTTGAAATTCTCTTAGAGTTTGAGGATGGGGGAATTCAACTTGATACAAAAGTAGTGGCAAATATATTAAGACAGTTGACGATTAATATTATGTCTGCTGTGGAAGATTATAATATTTCTATGATTTTAATAGAGGGTAAAGTAACTGATGATAAAATTTTGCTCACTCTGAATTGTATGTGTGATGATGGTCCAGTGGATACGTTTAAAATATCTTATGATATAGATAGAATATAGATGGGTAAAAAAGTTTGAAAATGAGATTTCTATAAATCATATAAAAACTTGTGAGTCAGATTTCTTATAAATTATATAAGAAGCTTGCAAATGAGATTTTTATAAATCATATATAAAAACTTGTGAATCAGATTTTCACAAATCGTATAAAAAGATTCTAAAGATGAATGAAAAAGAGAAAGGAAGTAAAGAATGAAAAATAAGATTATTGATATTTTATCCAAAAATATTGAGCAGTTGGATAAAGAAGAGATTGCAGCAGCTTTAGAAATTCCTAAAAAAACAGATATGGGAGACTTCGCTTTTCCATGTTTTAAACTGGCAAAGGTATTCCGCAAAGCCCCAAATATGATTGCTGAAGAACTGACAGCACAGATTAATGAAAAGGGATACGATATTTTTGATAAAGTTGTCAATGTAGGAGCATACATTAACTTTTTCTTAGCAAAGGAAGCATTTGCAAAAGAAATTATGAATACTGTTGATACTCCAGACTTTGGCCAGGGAACAGAGGGAGAAGGAAAGACAGTTTGTATTGATTATTCTTCTCCAAACGTAGCAAAGAACTTCCATGTAGGACATTTAAGAACAACTATTATCGGAAACTCTCTTTATAAAATCTATTCCAAATTAGGATATCATGTAGAAAGAATTAATCATTTAGGAGACTGGGGAACACAGTTCGGTAAGCTTATTGTTGCCTATAAAAAGTGGGGAAGCAAAGAAGCAGTAGAAGAGAATGGAATCGACGAATTGATGAAAATTTATGTAAAGTTCCATCAGGAAGCAGAAAAAGATGATTCCTTAAATGATCAGGCAAGAGAATGGTTCGTTAAAATGGAGCAGGGAGACGAGGAAGCTCTTTCTATCTGGCAGTGGTTCAAAGATATCAGTTTAGTAGAATATAAACGAATTTATAAATTACTTGGAATGGATTTCGATCATTTCACAGGTGAAAGCTTCTACCGTGATAAGACCCATGAAGTAGTAGAAAAATTACAGGAAAAAGACTTACTTGTAGAGAGCGAGGGTGCACATATAGTACCTTTAGATGATTATGATATGGCTCCATGTCTTATTATGAAGAAAGATGGAAGTAGTATTTATGCTACCCGTGACTTAGCTGCATTATTATATCGTAAGAGAACATATAACTTTGATAAATGTATCTATGTAACAGGATTAGAGCAGAAACTTCATTTTGCTCAGGTATTCAAAGTAATTGAATTATTAGGATATGACTGGTATCAGAATCTTGTACATGTTCCATACGGATTAGTTAGTATGGAAGGTGGAAAACTCTCCACAAGAAACGGAAATGTTATTTATGCAGAGCAGATTTTACATGAAGCCATCGAAAAGATTCATGAAATCATTAATGAAAAGAATCCTGACTTACCAAACAAAGAAGAAGTATCCAGACAGGTTGGTATCGGAGCCATTCTTTTCAATGACTTATATAATCAGAGAATTAAAGATGTTATCTTTAACTGGGATAAGATTCTTAACTTTGATGGAGAGACAGGTCCATATGTACAGTACACTTACGCAAGATGTGCCAGTGTATTCCGTAAGGTAGGAGCGGTAGAGTTACCAGCAGAAATCGACTATTCCGTATTAACAGATGACGCAACAATGAATCTGTTAAAAGACCTTACAAGATTCCCAGAAGTTATTAAAGAAGCAGCAGACAAATACGAACCATTTATGATCGCAAGATTTGCAGTATCTGTAGCTCAGCACTTTAATAAGTTCTATCATGACTGCCAGATTAACGTAGAAGAGGAAAATGTAAAACTGGCAAGATTAAAAGTTGTAGATGTAACAATGAAGGTAATTAAATCCGCGTTAGACTTATTAGGAATTGAATGTCCAGAACAAATGTAAGGTGGATTACTATTTAATTCATTAAGAGACAGACGCCCGGGAAGAGAGAAGATATCTTATATTTGTGACTTTAGTCGCGGCGGTTTAAATGCTCGCTTT
>ERZ827186.1333-NODE-1333-length-21077-cov-4.453763_pt1 | contig 21077 bp, 17 predicted proteins | sample MGYA00519918_ERZ827186 | MGnify/ENA primary metagenome ERZ827186 (study PRJEB31778, sample SAMEA3449275) | human gut metagenome | biome: human gut; feature: human-associated habitat; material: faeces | place: United Kingdom | collected 2010/2012 ...
ATCTGCAACCATTGAGTCATCAATGCTTGTAAGTTCTGTAATCCGAAGTGGAATCGGGCGCTGCGGATTGACAAACACACTGTAATGGTCACTTATTTTCCCCTTGCTTACCTTAACGGCACCAATTTCGATAATCGCATCATGAATCGGACTAAAACCTGTTGTTTCCAAATCAAATACAACATAATCATCTAATAATGTCTGTCCTTTATCATTCGTGACAAGCTTCTTTAAATCATTTACAAAATAACCTTCCACTCCGTAAATGATCTTAAACGGTTCATCCATCGTAATACAATGATTCGCAATCGGGAATGCCTGCAAAACTCCATGATCTGTGATTGCCATTGCCGGATGCCCCCAGGCTTTTGCCTGATTGATAACCTTTTTAATGTCAACCACGCTGTCTAAATCACTCATTACGGTATGAAGATGCAGCTCTACACGCTTTTCCAAGCTCTTATCCATTCGCTTTTCTGTAAAGTCAGGAATCGGTTTAATTCCAGAAATTGAGGAAAGGGTCAGGTCGTGTTCAAATGTATCCATACGAGGCATTCCCTTTACTTTATAGAACTTTCCCTTTTCAAATAAATCCAAAAATTCCGGCAGCTGGTCATTGGCAATAAAAATCTTCCCAACAATCGTATCGGTAAAGTCTGTAATATGAAAACTTACAATCGTACGCTCTCTTCGGATTTCTCGAAGTTCCATTTTAAGAATCTGCCCGCGGACAACAACCTGTCCGATCTCATCGACAATTTCTTCTAATGGCACAACTTCTCCATCACAATCCTTACCGTAAATAACATCTGGGTCCTTTGAGCGGCGTCTCTGACTAAATTCCTGTCTTCTTGCCCGCTCCTCAAAGAAATTCCCAGAATAGCTTCGTTGCGGTTTTTTCTCTTCTTTTGAACCTTCTCCATCTTCCGCATCAGAATCTTTTTTCTCACTTTCCACCTTTTTGATCTGACTCATGACCATATCTACTTCCAGATTCAGCTTATGGTTTCTCGCCTTATAAAATGCCTGTTTTGCATCATCGGTAAAGTCAAATCCTACCTGAATTTCCTTTCCAAAGCGATGAGAAAAAAGATGTTCAAGATATTCTTTTAAAACACGGGATTTATCCCTTGCAAGGAAAGAATCTTCTAAAAGGATCGTCATGATGTTGCCTTCAAATCCCCACTCTCCATTCGAAAGAAGACTATACTCCACCCGGCCCATTTTTTTCACTTCATGAAGAATACTATTCCAGTAATCATTCGTTATGCTCTCTAACGTATAGGCTGAAGACAGTTCATACGTATCATCAAAAGAAATAAACACAGAAGTCTTTCCAAACAGCTCTTTTTTCATATCGTAGGCAACTTTATTCAATACTTTTCTAGGAATAATATGTTCACTTCTCAAATGAACAACCAGCTGTCTTGTCTGCTGTTTCATGACAACCTTCGAAACAATCGCATTGGACAAAACATACTTTAAATTATCTGGAACGGTATAGTCTGGAAATACTTCTATAAAAGTCTGTCCTTCAAGCATCTTCTTCTCCTTTCTTCCTCAATCGATTCAATATTGTACAGGCTATAAATTTAAATATGCTCAGAGCGTATTTAAAAAATACCCTAAAGTGTGTTTCAAACACACTCTAATGTATCATATATTTTTATTTTCAGAATACACTTTAATAAATATGAATCGGAAGGACTGTTTTTTTTGAGTGCAAAAACAAAAATCGTTGTCGTAAAAGCAAAAGAACTTATTTATACTGCTCTTTTCGTCTGTTTAGGTATCATACTGATTCTTCTTCTAATCTTTATGTTTGCTCCAGAAGAAAAAAGCACCAAAACCAGCGCAGGTGTCTACACGCCCGGAGTCTATACTTCTACGATTACTCTTGGCGATAATACATTAGATGTGGCAGTTTCCGTTGATGCAGACCACATTACCTCCGTCAGTTTGAACCATCTTTCTGACAGTGTAAGTGCTATGTATCCGCTCCTCGAGCCATCTCTTGAAGAAATCAATGCGCAGCTTGAGCAGATTTCTTCAATTGATGACCTAAAACTAAATGCAGAAAATAAATATACTGGCCTGATCTTACAGCAGGCTATCAAAAATGCACTTTCCAAAGCCAAGTCTTAGAGCGTGTTTGAAAAATGCTTTCTGCAAGATGTGCGTCGCAATTTACGGTATATTTTCTATTACATAAAATACTGATATCACTCTTTTTAAAGCCCCAGCTTCTCTTTTAACTCATCTAATTCACTCATCCACACAGCAGAACTTGCATCACTTGGCATTCGCAAATCCCCTCTCGGTGAAACCGCAATAGAACCAACCTTTGGTCCATCCGGGAGGCAGGATCTCTTAAAATGCTGTGCAAAGAAACGCCAGCAGAACGTACGAAGCCATTTATAACAGGTTGCAACATCATATTCTTCTCCAAATGCCTGTCTGGTCAGACGGAAGATTTTCTCTGGATGGAATCCAAAACGAAGCATATAATATAAGAAGAAATCATGCAGTTCATAAGGGCCCACCAAATCTTCTGTTTTCTGGGAAATAACACCGTCTACCGGTGGAAGTAATTCAGGGCTTACCGGTGTATCTAAAATGTCAAGCAGTACCTCTTTTAATTCCTGTTCCTCGCTCGTATCCGCATAATAACGTACCAGATGTCTTACCAAAGTTTTTGGTACAGAACAGTTCACAGCATACATGGACATATGATCTCCATTATAGGTTGCCCAGCCAAGCGCCAGCTCTGACATATCTCCCGTTCCAATAACCATTCCATTTATCTGATTGGCAATATCCATCAAAATCTGTGTTCTCTCACGCGCCTGAGAATTCTCATATGTTACATTATGAATTTCCGGGTCATGTCCAATATCTGAAAAATGCTGCTCTACCGCTTTATTAATACGGATTTCACGCAGGCTTGCGCCAAGCTTCTTTGTGAGCGTTACTGCATTGGAGTACGTTCTGTCTGTTGTTCCAAAACATGGCATTGTCACACAGATCAGGTTTTCTCTTGGAATGTCTAACAGATCAAAGGCTCTTGCTGTAACTAAGACTGCTAATGTGGAATCTAATCCACCTGAAATTCCTACGACTGCATGTTTGCAGTTTGTGTGTTCCAGACGTTTCTTAAGTCCCATAGACTGTAAAGATAAGATTTCATCGCATCGTTTATCTCTTTCATCTTGATTATCTGGTACAAATGGTGCTTTCGGGAATGTTCTTGTGATCTTGTTTTCTTTGACTTCTAGTGAAAATTCCTGTTCAAAATAATCATCTGTTTGGCCTCCTGGGAAAGAAGTCATCTTTCTTCGTTCTGCTGCCAATTTCTGCACATCGATATCTGCATAGATAATCTCATTTGTAAATCGTTTTGCTTCTGCTAAAACTGAACCATTTTCACAGATGAGATGGTGTCCACTGTATACAACATCCTGTGTGGATTCTCCTTCTCCTGCATCTGCATAGATATAAGCCGCTAACAATCTTGCTGACTGATTTGATACAAGGCTTCTTCGATAAGATTCTTTTGTTGTTGTCTCTACACTTGCAGATGGATTACAGATTACCGTTGCTCCTGCCATTGCGTGATATGTGCTTGGTGGAAGTGGTACCCAGAGATCTTCACAGATTTCACATGCTACCACAAGTTCTGGAATCTCTTTGCATTTGAATAACTGATTCACGGCTACATTTACATAACCAAATTCTTCTCCAAACCAAAGATCTTCTTCTAATCCTTCTCCAGATGTAAAATGACGTAATTCATAAAATTCTGAATAGTTTGGTAAATGTGTTTTTGGCACGATTCCTAAAATACTGCCATCACTGATCACAACCGCACAGTTATATAATTTTTGTTTTATAACGATCGGACATCCTACAACAACTAACATACTCTTATTTTCAGTTGCTTTCACAATTCTTAAAAGCTGATTTTTACATTCTGTTAAAAGTGGCTGCTGCAAGAATAGATCACCACATGTATATCCACTGATCGTTAATTCAGAAAATACCAGAATACTTGCTCCATTTTTTTCTGTCTCATCGATGATCTTTAAAATTTCTTCTGTATTGTATGCAGGATCTGCCACTTTGATCTTTGGTGTTGCGGCTGCAACTTTGATAAATCCATCTTTCATTTTGTATACCTCAATTAAATATATGCAGGGGCCAGGTTTGATCACCTGACCCCTTATAAATCTCTTTGTATTATTCTTCTTCCATGTTACTTAATTTTGCTGCCTGATCTGCTGCTGTTAAGCTGTCGATCAATTCATCTAAATCACCGTTCATGATAGAATCTAATTTGTGAAGTGTCAGCTTGATTCTGTGATCTGTAACACGACCCTGTGGATAATTGTATGTTCTGATCTTTTCAGAACGGTCTCCTGTACCGATCTGGCTCTTTCTCTTTGCTGCTTCTTCATCATGTGCTTTCTGCTGTTCTAATTCATACAGACGGGAACGTAATACCTTTAACGCTTTGTCCTTATTCTTTAACTGGGATTTTTCATCCTGGCATGATACAACGATTCCTGTTGGAATATGTGTTAAACGTACCGCAGAGTCTGTTGTATTGACACACTGTCCACCATTTCCTGATGCACGGAATACATCAAACTTACAATCATTCATATCGATCTCTACTTCCACATCTTCCACTTCTGGCATGATCGCTACCGTAATTGTAGATGTATGGATTCTTCCTCCAGACTCTGTTGCAGGGATTCTCTGTACACGGTGTACACCGCTTTCGTACTTGAATCTTGAGTATGCACCCTGTCCAGATACCATGAATACAAGTTCTTTAAATCCACCGATTCCACTCTCATTAAAACTTAATGTATTTACTTTCCAACGTTTGCTTTCTGCATAATTTCGATACATACGTGCAACGTCAGCGACGAATAACCCAGCTTCATCTCCACCGGCACCGGCACGCATCTCAACGATGATATTCTTGTCATCCATTGGATCCTTTGGAATTAAGAGAATCTTTAACTCTTCTTCTAATCTTTCCACATTTGCCTTAGATTCATTCAGTTCTTCCTTGGCAAGTTCTTTCATCTCTTCGTCAGACTCTTCTTCTAAAAGCATCAAACTATCTTCGATATTCTGTTTCTCTGCTTTGTATTCTTTGTATTTTTCCACGATCGGTGTCAGCTCATTTTGTTCTTTCATCAGATCACGGAAACGATTCTGGTTACCTGCTACATCTGGATCATTCAATTCCTGCAGTACAGTGTCCAGACGATCTACTAAACCTTCTAACTTATCAAACATCTTATTCTCCTTCTCTTGCAAATCCAAAGACCAGCCGGTCTAATCCTGCCAGGTCCTTTTTTATCTCAACACAGGCAAAATCCTGTGCTTCCATCAAATTCTTCACTGCTTCTCCCTGATCATATCCGATCTCAAATGCGAGCATTCCTTGTGGATTTAAATAGTTTTTCGCTTCTTTGATGATCTTCTTATAAAAATAAAGTCCATCTTCCTTCCCATCGAGTGCTAACATCGGTTCATAGTCTTTTACCTCCGGCATCAGCTTCCCACATTCTTCCGTTGTAATATAGGGCGGATTCGAAATGATCAGATCATAGCTTCCTGTGACATTCTCAAAAAGGTCACTTTGAATAAATTTTACCATAGGTGCGAGATTTTCGCCATTAGCTTTTGCAATTTTTAATGCTTTTTCACTAATATCCGTTCCAACACAAACTTCTGGCTTTAAAATCAATGCCAGACTGATCGCAATACAGCCAGATCCTGTACAGATATCCAGTATCGTATCTGGTTTCTTTGACTGTTTTAACTGATCAAGCACTTCTTCCAATACTGTTTCTGTATCTGCTCTTGGGATCAGTACATCTGGTGTTACCTTAAATGTATATCCCATAAATTCCTGTGTTCCTAAAATATATTGCAGTGGAACATGTTCTTTTCTCTTCTGAATCAGTTCCTTATATCTTTCTTCCGCTTCTTTATCATTGATCTCATCGGTCATCCCAAACAGGTAGTCTTCCCTTGATATATGAAAACATTCGGAAAATAAATACCATGCATCACCGGATGCATTCTCAATCTGTGCTTCTTCTAATTCCTTTTGTCCATAGAGGACCCATTCTCTTCTATTCATCTTCTTTTTGTTCCCCTTTATGAAGATTTTCTAAATATTCTCTCCAATCGAAGACACCTTCCACCGATGCGATCGCAACTTCGATCATGGAGTGATCTGGTTCTTTCGTTGTCAGTCTCTGAAGTGCCAGTCCTGGTTTTGAAAATATCTGAACAAGCGGGTGGTCACTGCTTCCTGCCAGCCGGATAAATTCATAGGAAACACCAGCTACCAATGGTAAAAATAATAATCTTAATACGATTCGTAACCAGATGGTATCCACTCTGATAAAGAAGAAAAATACCATACTGATGATCATAACGATAAAAATAAAACTTGTTCCACATCTTTTGTGTAATCTTGAAAAGTTATCCACATTTTCAGGAGTTAAAGGAACACCTGCTTCTAAACAGTTGATCGTTTTATGTTCTGCACCATGATACATGAAGACTCTCTTGATGTCTTCCATTCTTGAGATCAACACAATGTATCCAAGAAATATCGCTATTCGGATAATACCTTCCATAAATAAAATCACATATTCATTCCTGATCAGCTTTCCGAGTGCTTCGGATGCGATGTATGGAAGGATCATAAATAATCCGATGGAAATTGCCAGTGAAAATACCAGTACGATTCCCATGATGATCTTCTCTGCTTTCTCTCCAAGAATCTTTTCTAAGAGCTGTTCTGTCCTGCTCTCTGTTTGTTCTTCTTCGTCTTCGTAAAAAGATGCAGAATAATTCAGTGTCTTCATCCCGATCACCATAGATTCCAGGAAATTTGCCATTCCTCGAAAAACTGGTAATTGAAATAATGGATGTTTCTCTGCGAAGCTTACGCATTCTTCTACTTTCGTCTCTATCTTGCCATTGGGCTTTCGCACGGATACTGCATAACGATCCATATTCTTCATCATTACGCCTTCGATCACTGCCTGCCCGCCTATACGAACCGCCATTGTTGTCTCCTATATTTCTATGAGATTTTTCTCGTTACATAAAAAAAAGGTTGAGATTTCGATAACCTCAACCTGATTTCTTACTTTTCTACTTAACACCATATTTACGATTGAACTTATCAATACGTCCACGAGCCTGAGTAGCTTTCTGCTGTCCTGTGTAGAATGAATGACATTTTGAGCAGATTTCTACATGGATATCTTCCTTTGTAGATCCTGTTACGAATTCGTTACCACAGTTGCATACTACTTTTGCCTGATAATAATTTGGATGGATTCCTTCACGCATGTTCTTTCACCTCTTCTAAAAAATTTGTTGGATTTTGCCAACATTTACATACTTTGACTTTCGTCATTTCTTGTTTTATAAACAGCTTTTTTATTCTATCACAATTTATTTGAAATTGCAATTACTTTTTTTATTTTCTTAATAATGATCGTTTGGTTAGTGCTACAAATTCTTTGTTGTTTTGGGTTCGTTTAAATAAATCTAACATCTGTTCCATAAATTCTTCCGAACGGTTTCCGGATAATTCTTTGTGAAGTGCTGTGACAACTTCTCTTTCATCTTTGGTAAGCAACAGCTCTTCTCTTCTTGTTCCTGATTTAGCAATATCAACCGCTGGGAAGATTCTTTTTTCTGCCAGACGACGGTTTAAGACTAATTCCATATTACCTGTTCCCTTGAATTCTTCAAAGATCACGTCGTCCATCTTGCTTCCTGTCTCTACGAGTGCTGTGGCAAGGATGGTAAGACTTCCGCCTTCTCTCATATTTCTGGCTGCACCGAAAAATTTCTTCGGCATATAGAGAGCGGCTGGATCAAGTCCACCAGTTAATGTTCTTCCGCTTGGCGGTACTGTAAGGTTGTAAGCTCTTGCAAGTCTTGTGATACTATCTAATAAAATTACGACATCTTCTTTATGTTCTACGAGACGTTTTGCACGTTCTAATACCATCTCTGACACTCTCTTGTGGTGTTCTGGTAATTCATCAAATGTGGAATAAATAACTTCAACGTTCTTTCCTTCGATAGATTCTTTAAAATCTGTGACCTCTTCTGGTCGTTCATCGATCAATAATACGATTAATTTGATATCTTTATAATTCTGACTGATACTTTGTGCCATTTGTTTTAACAGTGTTGTCTTTCCTGTCTTTGGAGGCGATACGATCATTCCTCGCTGCCCTTTTCCAACGGGTGATAGCAGATCAACCATTCGCATTGGTATGGATGATCTCTCTGTTTCCATTCCTAATCTTTCGTTAGGAAAGATTGGTGTCAGATCTTCAAAATGCTGTCTTCTTGCTGCCATTTCTGGCTTATATCCATTGACAGATTCTACGAATAATAAGGCACTGAATTTCTCACTCTGGGTTTTGATACGGATCGCTCCTGTTAAGATGTCTCCTGTTTTTAAATTGAATTTGCGGATCTGAGCCGGAGATACATAGATATCATTCTCCCCTGGAAGATAGTTTTCACATCGGATGAAACCATACCCATCTGGCATAACTTCCAGAATCCCATGTGCTTTTTCTCCGCTGTCCAGACTTTTTATATTCTTTGGAAATTCTTTCTGGTGATGTTTTCTTTCTTGATGCTCTGAATAAGATTGTTTTGGTTCACGTTGTATCTGCGGTTCTTCCTTTTGTTTTGATTGTTCCTGATCATAGTTTTCTAATACTTTGATCAATTCTTGTTTCTTTAAGGTCGAAATGCCCTTTATTTTTCTTTCTTTGGCAATTTCACGTAATTCAATTACCGACTTTTTTTCATATGTCATTCTATCTTACTCCTTTTACCTGGGAAAATGGATGAATTATCCTTTAACGATCGATCCAGATTTGTGTTTTCTTTATTCTAGCATAGTTTTTCAGATATTTCCAATCATTTGTCTTCTTAGTTTTTTTAAGATCCTTTTTTCTATTCTTGAAACTTGTACCTGTGAAATATGAAAGATCTTCGCAATTTCTTGTTGAGTTTTTCCTTCAAAATATCGGTAATAGATCATTTGCTGTTCTTTCTGTTCCAAATGTTTCATAGCTTCTTTTAATAGAACATGATCTACCACTTTCTCAGATTCATTTTCTCCTTTTGATAACTTATCCAGCAGAGAAATCTCACTGCCATCCTTCTGATATGCACTCTGATGAATGGATTCTACTTCATTGCTTGCCTCTAAGGATGTTACGATCTCTTCTCTTGTGATCTTCGTGATTTCACTGATTTCTTCGATCGTTGCTTCCCTTTGATACTGCTGGCAAAACTTTTCTCTTGCTTTCATGATCTTGTATACATTTTCTTTTAAAGATCTGCTAACTTTGATCATACCATCATCTCTTAGGAATCTACGAATCTCTCCTGTGATCATCGGTACTGCATAAGTCGAAAATTTCACGTCATAAGACAGGTCAAACTTGTCCACGGCTTTCATAAGTCCAATACTTCCGATCTGAAACAGATCCTCAGACTCATATCCTCTGTTTGTAAATCGTCTCACAACACTCCAGATTAATCCAACATTATTAAGAATGATCTGCTCTCGTGCTGCTTCGTTTCCTTCTTTGGTAAGCCGTAACAGTTCCCTCGTCTTATCCATTCAGCTTGTCTTGATCTCCTATTTTCTTTGTCATGATCACTGTCGTTCCTTCTCCTTGTTTTGAAATAACTTCTACTTGATCCATAAATGCTTCCATAAAAGAAAATCCCATTCCAGTCCTTTCTTCTTCTGGTTTTGTTGTAAACATCGGTTCCATCGCTTTCTTGACATCTGGAATTCCGATACCCTGATCTTTAATCTCTATTCGCAGGATTCCATTCTGATCGGAAAGATCCATGCTGATCTTTCCATCTGGGTTGTGATACGCATGTACAATACAGTTTGTCACTGCTTCTGACACTGCGGTCTTGATATCATCCATTTCTTCCATATCCGGATCAAATTTCATGATATAAGCAGCCGTCACAATTCTTGCGATTCCTTCATTTTCTGAGTCACTGTTAAATTCTAAATGCAACATTTCTTATCCTCCCATTTCTCTATATTTCTTCTATCAGTTGATGCAATCCTGCCATATGAATGATCTTTCTTACTGATGCACTCATATTGCTGACTTTCACCGTTCCTCCCATCGCCTGTACCTGACGATATCTTCCTAAGATCACTCCAATCCCTGAACTATCGATAAATCCTGAATTTTTAAAATCAAACTCAATATCTTTGATCGGATATGATTTTAAAATGATATCGCATTTATGTTTTACTTTCTTCGCTAAGTGATGATCTAGATCACCATCCAGATAAATATATAAAACCCTGTTTTCTATCTTGTATTCTGTTGCCATATTCTGATCGCTCCTTCCTGCTCTTTGCTGTGATACGTTCCTTTCCAAGATCATCTTGAATTTCCTGATAGAAAATAAAAAAGAAAGAAGTTCAAACTTTCGCTTGTTCTTCTTCCTTTATCTTTTGTTTGTAAACTTGTATTCTGTGTAATATTAATTATAAACTTTTGGCACTCTTTTTACCCATTGCATCAATTCGACTCTTCGCATTGATCGCCTGAGATGTTCCTGGGAACTTTTCGATGATCGTCTGATATGTCTTCTTCGCATTCTTCTGATCGGAAGCACCTTCATAAGCTTTGGCAAGATAATCATATGCATAACGGTTTGTATCGCTGACTTTGATCGCTTTCTTTAAATAAGAGATCGCTGTCTTGTAGTCTTTTGCCCAGTATGCATTCTTTCCTTTGCTGTATAATCCAGTTCCTGCACTTGGATATACCTTTGCTGTCAGATCTTTGTAGATCGCTTTCATATTCTTTGTTGTTAGTTTCTGACTGTCGATATCTAATAACGCATCTGCAGATCCTGTATAATCACGATCGCTGTATTTCTGTAAGGCACTTAACAACAGATCATAGACACCGTCTTTCTTGCTTGTTCCAATGTACTCATCTAATTCATCTTCTGCTTTCTTCTGTGCTGCCTTTGCTTCTTTAACTTTCTTCTCGCTTGCTTTCAACTGTGTGTCTTTGGCAAGGATCTGTTCTTTATAATCTTCTACCTGTGTAGAGTTCTTATGACTGAAGCTTGCACGTACTGTTGGATAGATCAAAACTGCTGCCACGATCACACCGATCACAATTCCTGTTACCATGTAAAACATCGGGCTCTTTCCAGCTTCGTTTTCCTGAATTGAAGAAATATTAAATGGATTCTTCTTTTTCTTTGGTTCTTCTGGCTGGCTCACAACTTTTTTCTTCTCTTTTTTCTTCTTGTCTTTCTTCTCTGGCTCAGTTGTCTGTGGCTCTTCTTCGACTACTTTTGTCTCAAATTCTTTGCCATATTCCACTGCTGATTCGTTGTTTGGATCGATCTTTAAGATCGTATCAAGGAATGTTCTTGCATTATCATAATTCTCTCCCTTGATGGATAATAATGCCATTAAAAGATATGCATCTACAAAATTAGGAATAGCTGCCACAACATTCTTTAACTGTAACATCGCAAGGTCATCATTCCCTTGCTTGGCGTAGTTTAATGCCTGATTGTATTTCTTGATCATCTGGTTGGCTTTATATAATTCTGTCTTATTCTTCTTGATCTCTTCTAATTCTTTCCCATATATATTCTCTTCCGCTTCTTCCAAATCTGCACATGGTTGAAACTTGGCTAATTCTTCGTTAAAGTCTAACATTCTCTTCCTCCTGATTTATAAACTCTTTGGCCATGCCTGCCAGATAAAAAGATCCGACAACAAAGCATACCGTTGTTTCCTGATTCCTGTCTATCATCTTACGAAAAGCATCCTGAAATTCTGCTTCATCGATTCTTCTCTTATGAATCCCCACTGTATAAAAGGCTTCAATCTCTGGAATCGTCTTCAGAATGTTCTTCATGTATTCTTCTTCATTCTGATGAGATGCTGCAAATAAGATCCGCTTCTTCATTCCATGGTAGTTTGCCTCCACAGTCTGTACAAAGCCTTGCATTCCTTGGATATTGTGCGATACATCCACAATGATCCCTGGTGCGATCTCTTCCATCCTTCCGCTGATCCTGATCTGGCTCAGTGCTTTATAGATCTTGTCTTCATCGAGTCGTCCACAGATAAGTTCTGCTGTCTGCAATGCTGCTGCAAGATTGGACTTCTGAAATTCTCCTGCAATGTTGGTCCGCACATCTCTTTCCTTATCATACGCATTGGCATTTAAAAAATCAATATATTTTCCTGCTTTTTCTTTAAAATTAAGATTATCTTCAGAAATGTCATAAATTCGTGATTTTTTCTGCCTTGCTTCTTCAGAAAGGATTTCTTTTACCTTGGGTTCCTGTTCTATTGTCACAACTGGAATTCCTGGCTTAATGATCCCTGCTTTGTGTGTTGCGATCTCTTCCAATGTTTGTCCCAGAAATTCCATATGATCTTCGCTGATTGAAGTGATCACACTGACCTTCGGACAGATAACATTGGTAGCATCATATCTTCCACCCATTCCTGTCTCGATCATACAGATATCTGGTTGTTCTTCCTGAAAGATCACCATCGCCATCAGAAATACTGCCTCAAAAAATGATGGGCTGTTCTTTCCTTCTGTTATTCCAGTTTCAATGGCATGTCTTACCTTCACCGCAGCTGATGCAAATCGTTCATCACTGATTTCTTTCGCACACAGCTTGATTCGTTCATTGATCTTCACAACATGTGGCGAGGTAAAGGAAGCTGTCTTCTTTCCATGCTGGGTAAGGAGTGCTTCTAAAAATGCACAGACGGATCCTTTTCCATTCGTCCCTGCTACATGGATCATATGCAACTCTTTTTGAGGATTTCCCAATCGTTCTAAAAAGTATTTTATATCTTCGAGAGAAGATTTTGTGGCGAATCCTGCGATTTTGTATAAATATTTTACAGACTCTTCATAAGTCATGGTCATTTCTTCTGTTAGCATAATTCACCACTCAGTACTGCTTTCAATACCTGAAGCACCCCATCTTCTTTGTAAGATGGTGCTACAAAATTCGCTGCTTCTTTTACTTCATCTCTGGCATTCTCCACTGCAAAACTGTGACTTGCACGTTTTAACATCTCGATATCATTTAAATTATCTCCAAATGCCAGTGTTTCATCTGGTGTGATTCCGTATTCTTCCTGAAAATGTCTTAAGGCACTTCCTTTGTTCGCACCTTTGTTGGCACAATCAACCCAACATTTTCCGGATACTACAACATTCATCTTCTTGCCCCATCGTTTGATGAACTCATCCCCAACTACATCTTCGGCGCAATTGTGATGAAAAATACTCATCTTACATACACCTTCTGGATTCCCTAAAACATCATCTACAAGATCACCTCTGTAGCCATAGTCTCCGACCAGATGCTGGTAAATCCCGATATTCTCCATATATGTCATGTTATCTTTATTGATCGCAATCTCACATCCTGGGAACTGTCTTGCTTCTTCAATATAAGTTCTTACGATCTCTGGGTCGATCACATCTACATATTGATAATCCTTGGAATGAATACAAGTTCCATTTTCTGAAATAAAACTGATGTCATCAAGTACTGGCGTGAATACTTTCTCGATACTTGCTCTCTGACGGCCGCTTGCCGCTAACACGATCGTTCCTCTTCGTTTCAGTTCTTTGATCACGTCATAATATTCCGGATTCAGATCCAGTGTCCCATCTGCCACTAATGTTCCATCAATGTCTGTTGCGATTAGTTTGATCATTTGTTTTCCTTTCTTTTCTCCATATACATGCGGTATCATTATTTCAAAAAGGCTGCCATACTTTGTACAGCAACCTTTGTTTTATTTGTCTTTTTCCAGATCGTATGGTGTCACCTGATATACATAATAATTCAGCCAGTTATAATACATAGCATTTGCATGACATCTCCATGACTTCACTGGTTTCTTCGTTGGATCATCATCTTTGTAATAATTCTTTGGTATATCTGGATTCAGTCCTCGTTTCACATCCCTTACATATTCATAATGCAGTGACATCACATCATATTCTGGATGTCCTGTGACAAATACCTGACTTCCTGTGGAATTCAAAATAATGTATGGTCCTGTCTCATCTGATTCTGCTACGATCGTTAATTCTTTATTCTTGCGAATGGCTTCTCCGTCAACTCCTGTATTTCTAGAGTGTGGCACGTAGAACTTATCATCAAATCCTCGAATAATAGGAAGTTTATTATGTAATGGATGGTGTTCATAAACACCTGAAATCTTCTTATTCAAGATATGTTTCTTGATTCCATAGTGATAATAAAGTCCTGCTTGTGCTGCCCAGCAGATATACAAAGTTGATGTGACATGTGTCTTGGACCATTCCATGATCTCAACAACTTCATCCCAGTAATCAACTTCTTCAAATTCTTTTAACTCTACTGGTGCTCCTGTAATGATCAGTCCGTCAAAACGTTTGTCTTTGATCTCTGAGAAATAATTATAAAATTTCTCCATATGTGACTCTGATACATGAGTCGGAACATAAGATTCTGTCTGTAAAAATGTGATATCTAACTGTAATGGTGTATTTGATAAACTTCTCAGCAAATGAAGTTCTGTGTCTAATTTGTTTGGCATCAGATTTAAAATTGCAATCTTTAAAGGCCTGATATCCTGTGTACATGCCCTTTCTTTATCCATCACAAATACATTTTCTTCTTCTAAGGCTGCCTTCGCCGGCAGATCGTTGTCTATTCGAATTGGCATTTTATCAAATCTCCTTCTCTTTTTTTCGATTGCTTTTTAAGCTGACAGCATTTTTCCTGTCAGATATTTATTATAAAACTCTTGCATTTTTTATGCAATCTATATTTATTATCGTCCGATCAGATCAAGGAAATCTTCTTCGCTCAGTATTGGAATGTTTAATTCCATCGCTTTCTTATTCTTTGATGACTGCGACATTTTGTCATTGTTGATCAGATAGTCTGTTTTCTTTGACACTGATCCTGTGACCTTGCCTCCCATCTGCTCAATCTCTTCCTTTAGTTGTTTTCTGTTATCGAAATGATCAAGTGATCCTGTCACAACAAATGTTTTTCCTTCTAAGATCTGTTCTGTCTTACTTTCTTCTTTCTTCTCAAACTGCACATATTGTAACAGTTGTTCTAAGATCTTCTGATTATGTGGTGTATGAAAATATGATACCATAGCTTCTGCGATCATCGGTCCAATCTGATCGATCGCAATAAAATCCTCTGCATCGGCTTCTCTGATCGCATTAAAATCTTCTTTAAAATGTTTGCAGATCAATTTTGCATTGGAAAGTCCTACATTCGGAATTCCCAGACTATAAATAAAGTTTGCCAATGCAGGCTGTTTGGAATCATTGATCGCATTGATCAGATTTTGGTAGGATTTTTCCCCAAATCCTTCTAATTCCAGAATCTCTTCTTTGTGATCTTTTAAAGTGAAGAGGTCATAAATTTCATTTAATAGTCCAACATCGATCATCTTCTGTAATGTTGCTTCGGATAGTCCATCAACATTCATTGCATCTCTTGATACAAAATGCGAGAATGATTTGATCTTCTTTGCACTGCAAAATTCATTGGTGCAGACCAAGGTTCTGATTCCATTTTCATCTTCAATCTTTGTCTCACCACCGCACGCAGGACAAGTATGCGGAATCTCTATATTGCCGCTCTTTGTTTTATTCTCTGCAAGCTGTGGAATGATCATATTAGCTTTGTATACAACGATCTCATCGCCGATTCCTAACTGCAGTTCTTCCATCACACTAATGTTGTGGAGACTGGCTCTGCTGACAGTCGTTCCTTCTAATTCTACTGGTTCAAAAATTGCCACTGGATTGATCAGTCCGGTTCTTGATGGGCTCCATTCAATCTCAGTTAATGTTGTCTCCGCTGTCTCATCTGCCCATTTAAATGCGATGGAATCTCTTGGGAATTTGGCTGTTCTTCCAAGACTTTTTCCATATGCAAGATCATCATAGACTAATACCAGTCCATCTGATGGCAGATCAAATTGTTCGATCTTCTTTGAGAATTTCTCAATCTCACCTCGGATCGTATCTTCTGTGACTCTGATATGTTCTACCACATCAAATCCAAGGCTTGCTGCCCAGTCTAATTTCTTCTCGAAGGAATTATCAAAATCCATGCCTTCAACATCACTGACACTGAACGCATAGAAATGAACGTGGCGTTTGGCTGTGATCTCATTGTTTAACTGTCTGACGGAACCACTGCATAAGTTTCTTGGGTTCTTATACTGACTGTCAACATCTTCGATTTCTTCGTTCATCTTATAGAAATCTGAATATGGAATGATTGCTTCTCCACGAATGACCAATGTTCCCTGATATGCAATGTGTCTTGGAACATTTTCAAAAACCCTTGCGTTGTTTGTTACAACTTCTCCGACTTCCCCATTTCCACGGGTCACGGCTTTGAGGAGTTCTCCATGTTCATAGGTCAGAACGATCGTTAAACCATCGAGTTTCCATGACAGGATTCCTTCCTGGCCGTTCAGCCATGTTGCCAGCTGATCTGGCTCCTTTGTCTTGTCTAATGATAACATCGGAGATGGATGTGCTTCCTTTTCCAATGCTGTCATCAATTCATACCCTACATGGATCGTTGGGCTGTTTGATAAAACAGTGTTTGTCTTTTTCTCTAGTTCTAAAAGTTCATCATACATCTTATCGTATTCGAGGTTGCTCATAACTTCTTTATTCTGCTGGTAATAAGCTTTCCCTGCTTCATTTAGTGTATGAATGAGTTCTTTCATTCTGTCTAAATCATTCACTTTTTAGCTCCTTCTTTAACTCTCGTAATTCATCCGGAGTTAATTTTCGATATCTTCCTTCTTTCAGATCGCCGAGTTTAATGTTCATAACACGGACTCTCTTAAGTTTTGTCACACGGTATCCAAAGTGTTCACACATTCTTCGGATCTGCCGGTTTAATCCCTGTGTCAAGATGATCCTGAACTCGTTTGGTCCTTCTTTTATAACTTTGCATCTTCTTGTTACTGCATTAATCTCATCTAATGGTACTGGATTCCTCATATCATGAATGAATTCATTCGTAATTCGTTTATTCACTGTTACTTCGTATTCTTTTTCATGATAATTTCTTGCTTTCATGATCTGATTGGCTGCTTCACCATCATTGGTAAGCAGGATCAATCCTTGAGAATCCTTATCTAATCGTCCTACAGGATAGATCCTTGTTGGATAGTTAATATAGTCGATAATATTATCTTTCTCTTCTTTGCTTGCTGTGCATACGATTCCTCTTGGCTTATGAAAAGCCAGAAAGATCAGATCTTCCTGAATCTTTACCGGCTTTCCATCAAATGTCACGCTCTGCCCCGGAAGTACTTTGGTTCCGCTTACTGCAACTTCTCCATCGACTTCGACTCTGCCTTCCTCGACATAAGTATCTGCCTGTCTTCTGGAGCAGATTCCTGCTTGACTTAAATATTTATTTATACGCACTGCATCTTCTGTTTTACGTTTTGTCTCTTGCATTGTTACCTTTCCCACTTGTCACAAAGGGCGATGATCTGGTCAGCAAATTTGCCCAGGTCTTTGTTCGTTCCACCCTCATTGTGCTCAATTACAGATTTCAAACGCTCACTGGCTGTAAGAAGTCTGATATAAGCACTGCTCTGTTTTGGTTTCTTCTGGATGCGTTCTCTTGATCCCCATTCAGTCCATTCGCCTGCAATAAGGTCAAACACATCTCCGCTGTATGGTGCTCTGGCTTTGAATTTGTATTCATCTTTTAAGCATGATGTAAATGCTTCACAGACCGCATCTTCTCCATGAACTACAAATACTTCTTCTGGTTTCTTCTCGAAACTATTGACCCATTTTAATAACCCGTTCTTGTCTGCATGTCCGCTTAAACCTTCTAATTGTACGATATCTGCTGCCACTTTGATCACCTCACCAAACAGTTTTACTTCTTTGGCTCCTTCGATCAGTGATCTTCCCAGAGTTCCATATGCCTGATATCCTACAAATATGATCGTATTCTCTGATCTCCACAGGTTATGTTTTAAATGGTGTCTGATTCGTCCAGCTTCACACATTCCGGATGCTGAAATGATCACCATCGGTTCTGTTTCAAAGTTGATCTCCTTTGATTCTTCTGTCGTAATGGATAAATGAAGATTGGAAAATGTGATCGGATTAATTCCTTGTTTCACTAATTCCATAGCTTCCTCATCATATGTTTCATCGATATTCATATTAAAGATCTTCGTTGCTTCCACTGCCAATGGGCTGTCTACAACAACTTTGAAATCTCCATGATTCTTGATCCTATCTTCAGCCTTGATCTGACGGATATAATATAACAGTTCCTGTGTTCTTCCAACTGCAAAGGATGGAATCACGACATTCCCACCTCGATCAAAGGTCCTCTGGATCACATCGGTCAATTCTGTCACATAATCCTGATGTTTTCCATGATAACGGTCACCATACGTAGATTCCATAATAACATAATCTGCTTCTCTCGTATAGCTCGGATCTTTGATCAATGGCTGGTTAAAGTTTCCGATATCTCCAGAGAATACCAGTTTCTTTTCTACATCTGCTTCTCTTAACCACACTTCAATGCTGGAAGATCCTAACAGATGTCCGATATCTGTAAATTTGATCGTAATGCCGTCAGCAACTTCAATCTGTCTGCCATATGGGCATGGCACGAAATACTGCATGACATTGATCGCATCATCCATCGTATAGATTGGTACAACTTCTGGTTTTCCAGATCGCCTTGCTTTCCTGTTCTTCCACTCCGCTTCAAATTCCTGAATGTGTGCACTGTCTTGCAACATGATCTCACATAGATCGGTTGTTGCTCTTGTCGCATAGATCTTTCCTCTGAACCCTTTTGCATACAACAGCGGGATCAGTCCTGAATGATCGATATGTGCATGTGTCAGCAGGATAAAATCAAGATTCCCTGCATTCACTGGAAGATCAACATTCTCGTATACATTTAACCCTTGTTCCATTCCATAGTCAACAATAAATCTTTTGCCGCAAGCTTCCACATAATGGCAACTTCCGGTCACTTCATGATCCGCTCCGATAAACATTAACTTCATGGCTTATACCTCCTCTGAAATATAGATTGGGCCAGCCGGCACGATATCTTTTAGATACTCATGCTCTTTTAATATCTGTCCTGCATTGTAGTCAAAAAACACCTGTGTCAGCTCGTCGATTGAAATTTCATCTTTCCATCCCTGTGCATCCGTTGTGTGTATGTCTAATGTCTCATCTTGTGGTATGTCTGCACGTTGAATGGATATCTTATGATTCAGACATTGAAACTGGAATACTCCATTCTGATCCTTGATATATGGATCTTTCACCAATATCCTGAATGTAAAATCGTTCTTTCCTTGCAAGATATCTCCCCAAGCAGTAAGGTTCGTGATCCTTGCCATGATCTTTGGTACTTTTTTGCTTTGTATAAAATCCTTTCCTGTTGAATTTCCCTTGAATAAATTTCCTTCTGTGATATAAATCTTCTTACCTTTGTGTCGTTGTTTGATCTGGTTAATCATATGTTCTGGCTCTAAAGAATACGCCCATCGGATATATACTTCATCTTCTTCAAAACTTTCTGCAAATACGCCTTGCAACAGATCGTCTTCATAATAAGCTAAGAGGCTTCCATCTCCACTCTGGCTTTCTTTTTCTAGTCGTCTCAGGTATGGTTCATCCGGAACTGTATATATCTTGTATTGTTCCATAAACCGCTCTAAAAAATTCTGGATCGTCTGATAATCTTCTGCCATTATATGAACGATCTTATGATTTCTATCCGTTGTATCATCTGTATATAAAATGTTATGATCATCGATCATTGTTTCTTCCCAGTCCATCACAAATCGAAACTGGAATGGTTCATAATATGCTTTATTCGCAGGCATCAGATACGTAAATGGCTGTTGCTGCTCATGCATATCATTGAAACACTTCTTAAGCATCTCTGCCATGATGCCTCTTCTTCTATATTCCTTCCACACCGCAACTGCTACAATATAATTTAATGTATATGTCTTCTTTCCTGCTCTTATGTGATATGGATTTAAATGGAGCATTCCTAAGATTTTGTTGTCTTCTTCTGCCAGTATCACCTGATTCGTTGCATATATCTCTTCAAAATAATATTGTGCAAACGGCTCTGGATCTTCAAAAATCTTCTGATACATGTCATATACTGGCTGTTTGTCTTTGTTTTTCTGATAAATGATCTCCATGCTATTTCCTTTATTCTTATTTTGTTTCATTCAGCAGACACACTGCCTGTGCACTGATCCCGAGTCCCTCTCCTGTGAATCCTAAATGTTCTTCTGTCGTTGCTTTGACATTCACCTGATCTGGATCTACTTTGAGGGTCTTACTGATATTTTCTTTCATTGTTGGAATATAATTTAATAACTTTGGTCTCTGTGCAATGACTGTCGCATCCACATTCCCAATCTCGTATCCTTTTTCCTCGATCAATCTTACAACTTCTGCTAACAACTTCATGCTGTCTGCATTATGATATGCAGGGTCTGTGTCTGGAAAATGCTTTCCGATATCTCCTAATGCTGCTGCCCCAAGGATCGCATCTGTGATCGCATGCAGCAGAACATCAGCATCTGAGTGTCCTAATAATCCTTTCTCATATGGTATATTTACTCCGCCTAAGATCAAGTCTCTTCCTTCTACTAACTGATGGACATCATATCCCATTCCTACACGCATATTCTTGCTCTCCTTTTTTTGTTTTTATTATAACATGATTTCACTCTTTTATCATGATTTTTAGCAAGAAAGAATCCTACTTTGTAGGATTCTCCGCCGCAGTGCGATCCTGCCCAGAGGGATTTTTTATTTCATAGGGGATTTCATCGAAATTTCCTATGAAATAAAAAAAGACATATTCATATCGAA
>ERZ827186.1334-NODE-1334-length-21031-cov-6.555397_pt1 | contig 21031 bp, 19 predicted proteins | sample MGYA00519918_ERZ827186 | MGnify/ENA primary metagenome ERZ827186 (study PRJEB31778, sample SAMEA3449275) | human gut metagenome | biome: human gut; feature: human-associated habitat; material: faeces | place: United Kingdom | collected 2010/2012 ...
CGATGGTGACGCTGCCCTCTTCGGCGTCGAAGTCGGAGATCGTGAGCGGAATGCGCTCGCCGTGTTCGTCGCTGCGCACGATGACGAACTGTCCGGGCTGCGCCGAACGCGCTACGCGCGGTGCGAGGACCTTCATCAGCCAGATGCCTTCCGCGAGGCTTCGTTTTTCAAGAATGGGGTACATTGTGTCGTATTAAGCGTTTGTGTGTCACTCTTCGATGATCGCCGTGATCCGCAGCCGCCGCATCGGCCGCACGGGGTCGTTGGTCACCACCACGAGGTGCTCGGTCAGGACGCCGAAATCCTGCGTCCCGGGGTCGAGGAGCACCTCGGCCCGGTAGGAACCTCCCGGAGCCACCGTCTGGCCCGGTGCGAGCGTCGTGGCGATGTGTCCTTCGCCCTCCACGGCCCGGACGATCAGTTCGGCTTCGCCCGTGTTCGAGAGCGTGAACGACAGCTTCCGGCGCGGGCCCGCATGCTTCACCGGTCCAAATTTAAGGATATTTTCCGAAAATTCGGCCCTCGGGGTCTTTTGTGTCGCGTCGGCAGGCCGCGGATCGACGCCGATGCCGTGCGCAACGATCGTCGTGCCGTTGCTGCGGCCGTCAACGGCGACTTCCAGCGCGTCGCGCAGGGTGCCGTAGCGGGGTTTGTCGGCCGGGATGAGGTAGGAGAGGTTGATCTCGCCCCGCTGGCCTGGCGCGATTCGCTGCGGGGCGTCGATGCTGAGCAGGCCGCTTGCGCTCTGCGGACGCAGCGAGAGGCGGATCGTGCGGTCCGAAGCGTTGGCGTAGCCGATCGCCCCCTGCGTCTGCCGTCCCTGATATATATAGGAGAAGGCGCTGAGCGTCGCGGCCAGCCGCAGGCCCCCGCCGGCATCGACCGGGTAGAGCTCTTCGAGGCTCTTTTCGCGGGGCGTGACATTGCCCTGCACGGTGATCGAGGCGATTTTCTTCCGTTCGTCGGAATAGATCCACAGCTCCTTGGTGAACTCATCTCCCCTGCCCTTCTTCACAGCGTATATGTAAAGGGCAAGCCGGACATCGTCTTGAATTTGTATCCCTGAAAAGCCACCACGCACTTCCAGAGATTTACTTCGCAGGGATCCTTCTTCAGCGCATCCACAGCTCGATAGTGACGCTGCCGCTCTGCACCGATGCTGATATTGGCAGCGTCAGCTTCCTCCGGGAAGTACACGCCTTTCTCATACGGCAAATAAGAGGTCACAGAGGGGCGGGACAACTGCAAAGCCGACATGGTGGAGGTGACAGCAGCAGAATAGCTTTGTGTGCTTCTAAAAGAACAGAATGTCTGCTGGACGAGCTTTGCCGTGTCCGACTCGTAGACCCCGGCTGTAATGAGCAGCTTCCGAACCTTGATGGGGTTGAGGGACAGTGCTTCTGCGATGGCTTGTAGACTCATTTTGTCCGTATAAAGCACAGCAGCCGCTTCCATCTGCTATGCTAGGTTCTTAGCTGCACTATACTCTGGTTTTGATGACTTCCGCCCACCGCCGGGCTTGCGTGTGTCACTCACTGACTTCACCTTGATTTTATTTCCGTCACAATCTATATGGTGCACTCAAAAATACGCCGTGTGAACTTCTGGAATTCAGTCCACACGGCTACTATGCTTACTTCAGCATGAGTTAATATCCGTCACCTTCTTGGATGATTTGCCGCCAATGTTTGTTCTTCCAGATTCCACTGTGCTTCAATTTCAGACAGTTTTCTCTGAGTTTTCTCTGAAAATGTCCCCCGCATTTCGCTAACCTCATCCCACAGCGATTGCCCCCATGTTACGTCGATTATTTTCTCATGGTGATATGTCACTTCACTTGTACACCTCGAGAGTAACGTTGTCCCAGACTCATCTAATATCTGGTAAGGGTATTGGAACGTCAAAACAATTTTATTACTGTTCAAGTCCTCTTCTGATATATCTTTCTCCCAGCAGAGCATTAGAATCTGAACGCTATTAAACCTGAAAACATAAGATAATGCGCACTTTTTAAATTGTTCTCTCTCAACCTTATCTCTCAAGTATAATTTACCAGTTGCATAATCTATATTCATTAAAAGGCTATTTGAAAGAAATAGTGGCGAGTCACCCCACCTCAGTTTTCTGTTTCCAAACATGAAATCAGGTGCAGGTGACGTATTTACTGCTAGTCCTGCCAGCAATGTAACATTTCTTAATGGAGTATTTTTTGTTTCGTCCAATAGATAATTCTTTATCTCATCATCAAAAAAAGAAACGTCTTTTCTCCGCGAGCGCATATCGTTAAAAGCATATTTAATACACATTTTTTGAAGAAGTGTATAGTTATAGTCAATGGACAGCGTATCGTCTTTATTATACTTTCTTACAAAATAGGTTTCTACAAAACCCTTTGCGTATGTATCAATATACGAAATTCTATTATTGTTACAATCAGCACATACATCCCTAACCATCGGATCATTTTCATATACAGCGTCTCGTTCAGGATCTATGGTTGCAAAACATTCAGGAAAGAGCCCAAGAACACCACTGGAGATTATGTGTTCTCTCGTTCCTCTTGCTTTCCTTCCACAATAGGCACAAATCATAGTTATATTCCTTTATGTATATTGACCCTTGCATCCTTAGCCACAATCACTTGTGTTGCCTGCCACTCACCGCGTAGAGGTGTGCAAAGTTTCGAGCGGAAAAACCGTGAGAAATTTCCCACGGTTCAAATACAACCCTTTAAAAACTAGTTTTCAATGGCACAGGTGAAATATACATTAGTCCGTATACTTTATCAAATTACGTTCAGACTGCGTAGCCCTTGTTCTTGATGACCTCCACGACCTGAGACACATACTTCTGGCAGGTATCGTGGTCAGGAGCTTCCACCATCACACGGACAAGCGGCTCGGTGCCGGACTCGCGCACCAGAATACGACCGGTATCGCCCAGTGCCTCAGCTACGGCCTTGACTGCTGCCTGCACTGCTTCGTCATCCTGTGCAGCTTTCTTGTCGGTCACACGGACATTCTCCAGAACCTGCGGGTAGATCTTCAGCGGCTCAGCCAGCTTGCTCATGGGCAGTTTCTTGGCAAGCATTACTTCCATCATTTTCAGACTGGTCAGGATACCATCACCCGTACTGGCGTACTTGCTGAAGATAATATGACCACTCTGCTCACCGCCGATACGGCAGCCGTTCTTAGCCATGTACTCATAGACGTACTTGTCACCCACTGCGGTCTTGGCGTAGCCGATGCCCTTCTCATCAAAAGCCTTATACAGGCCAAAGTTGGACATGACCGTGGTAACGACGGTATTGGTCAGCAGTTTGCCACGCTCCTTCATATAGCAGCCATAGATGTACAGGATGTGGTCGCCAGTGATGACATTACCCTTTTCATCCACACACAGGCAACGGTCAGCATCGCCGTCATAGGCAAAACCGATGTCCAGGCCCTTCTCTACCACGAACTTCTGCAGACCCTCAATGTGGGTAGAACCAGCATTGTTGTTGATGTTCAGACCGTTGGGCTGTGCATTGATGACATAGGTATCTGCACCCAGCGCATCAAACACAGACTTAGCGATGTTCCAAGAACTACCGTTGGCGCAGTCCAGACCAACCTTGACGCCCTTGAAAGAGTAGATTCCGAGGCTAATCAGATAGCCCATGTAGCGGTTGCGACCGGACACATAGTCCACAGTGCACCCGATATGCTCACGATGGGCAAAGGGCAGCTCAGGCCAATCCTTATCAAAGACGTGAAGTTTACCGTCGATATAGTCCTCCACCAACAGCAAAATCTCCTCCGGCATCTTCTCGCCATAGCAGTCGATCAGCTTGATGCCGTTATCGTAGTAGGGATTGTGGCTGGCAGAGATCATGATGCCACAGTCGAAGTCATCGACGCGGGCGATGTAAGCCACAGAAGGGGTGGTAGTGACATGGAGCAGGTAGGCATCTGCACCGGAAGCGGTCAGACCTGCGACCAGGCTGTACTCGAACATATAAGAGCTACGGCGGGTATCCTTACCAATGACGATGCGTGCAGGGTTATTATCACCGTTGCGCTCACGCAAAGCGTTATAATACCAGCCCAGAAAACGACCAACCTTGTAGGCGTGGTCAGCGGTCAGATCAATACCAGCTTCACCACGGAAGCCATCGGTTCCAAAATACTTTCCCATTCTTGGTTACCTCGTTACAAAAGTAAACCTTCGATTAAATGCAATATGTGCTTTAGCCGGAAAAATCGTTTTCTGTTACTCACTGTGGTCGTCTCGCATACATGAGCAACACAGCCTTGTTCCCAGCCATATCTGTTACTCCTTCGAAGGTTTGTAAGCTATACAATATACTCAGCAATAGGGTCTATCGGCTTAGCGTATTTTTTGCCAAATAACACCAGATTTTGTCTTTTTGTCAGACATCTTTCATTCCATCAGCTATCCATTTACCGAATTCTGTCCGAATTCCTGTAATAGCGGCATTCATATTCGGCATCCCCGTGTAATTTATATAACAGCCGGACAGAACTTCTCGGCTTGCGGAATCCTCTATAAGGCAGAACAATGCGAAATTTTGTGTTTCCTTCCGGAACACTTTGCTCAATGCCATCGTCAAAATTGATGGTATATGCATAGGGCCAATCTATTTCATGCAGGAAGGCTTTTAAGTTGCCCCCCCATTTCACATCTGTGAAATTGTCCTCAAAATATCTCGCACGTTTGAGTTCCGGAACATCATTATAAAATTCACCTGCAATCCCCGTAAAATCAAGCTCTGCAAGATAGTCCGCACACTCTGGATTTTCCTCAATGAGTGCTTTTTTCATATATTCCTGTGCTGCGGCACAATCTGGAACGCTTCCATTAAGAGCTTCTGCACCTGCGGAAAAACCAGCACCAAAGAACGGGATCAGGTTTTGCGCAACAGCATAAGACGCTAATTTTCCATGCCTTCCGCGCCCTCAAGGTATATCAAATCTTTCATTTTTTATTCCTCGTGTTTTATTTCACATTTTACGGCTAACTTATTGAAGGTCTTTTTTCTTCTTAAAAGCTCTAAACGCTCTGAAGAGTAACGCCCCTGCACATGCGCCGATTAGATTGAATAGCACATCGTTGATATCTGCCACACCTCTATGCGTGAAATACTGGATTATTTCACAGAGAACGGATGAAAGCAATGCCGCAAACGCAGTACCTTTTATGGAAGCAGCCATGTTATATATCGTTCCTCCAAGTGGAATATATAAAATAACATTCAGCAGATTTCCTGTCCAAACTTTCACATCGGGCAGGAACGATATATGATAACGGATTTCTTCATTATACTCTGGTGTTCGACGCAGAAGCGTGATATAGAGAATCAAAAGCATACTATATCCAACCGGAATCACCCGACTTTTGTCATGACACCGTAATGACCCCAAAGCGGTCATCATTAAGACAACAGCTTCATACACAGTCAGATTACCACGAATATCCTCGCAAAGCTGCTGAATGATTTTCCACATTGGCTCCAGATACCCTTATCCCAAAGTTCCGAAATTTTCCACTTAGCTATTCTCGCTGATACAATCATAATATATCTTCATCAGATTTGCAATATCGATTGACTCAGAATACTTATTTTCGTATTCGTTTCGGGCGATTTTCCCATATTGACTGCACAAATCCGGATCGTTCCAAAGTTCCATGACTTTGTGGCTCAGCGCGTTATAATCCTTCATAGGGAACACAGTATTCATGCCGACAGCGGATATCGCTTCGTGCATAAAGCCAATATCTGTTGCTATAACAGGTTTCCCAAGACTGAATGCCTCAATGACTGTCATGGAACAGCCCTCGTAGCAAATAGACGGAAGCAGTACAAATTCTGCGTTCCCCATAATACCCTGACATTCATCATGCGGCACATAGCCTAGGTATTGAATCTGCAAATCGGGATGTGTTTTGATGAATTGGTTCAGCATGTCCTCCTGAGGACCAGCGCCCATAATCACCAACGGCACATCAGGAAGCTTCTCCCATGCACTGCATAATACAGAGATTCCTTTTTCCTGACCGATTCGACCACAATATACAGCATACCGCTGTGGAAGGTCTCTCTCCGAATTTACAGGCGTGGGTTCCGGAACACTGTTGTATTTTTTTACCAACTTGCGAGAGGAAAATCCGGCTTTCAAAAAGAGAGCTTTTTGAGATTCATTCAGATAAATGTAGCGGTCGATATTTCGATAGAAGGTGCGGTTCCAACGATGAACCCCAAAAATCAATGCTGCCGCCAAAGATTGGACTTTGGAATTCTTGAAGCATTTTTTTGATACCATCCGAAAATACTTTCCATCTGTACACAGCGTACACAATTCACCATTACAAATAGAAGATGCGTTCGGACAGACATAACGGGTATCATGCAGTGTTTGTATCACTTTTACGCCGCTTCGGTGTGCAGCAACAAAAACAGCAGGAGAGAGCAACGGAAAAAATGTGTGTACATGGACAATATCGGGCTTTTCCTCTTTGCAGATTCTCTGAATGTCTCGATATGTTTTGGGGGACCAGAACATATCAAGACTTGCCAACAGCTTTCCCGCTTTGTTCTTCTTGTCAAATTCATCTGTGTGAATCGTATACCTTAACAGCTCGATTCCAGCGTTTTTCAGCATAGCAGTTTCGTGCTTGAAAACCTGATCATCTCCGCTTGCTGAACCGGAACGATGAAAATTATGTACAACTAAAACTTTCATTGATGATTTTTTCCTCCAGACAGAGCTGCTTCATTTTATTTTCTCCAGAACATCTTCAAAGAACAGTCCTTTGTTTTCCCATGTCCATTTGCTTCGGACCGCCTTGTAACCGTTTTCCCCCATTTCAGCTGCCTGCTCCGGGTGTTCCAGAACCCAGAGCATTGACTCTGCAAACTTTTTGACCATTGTATTGTAGTCTGCGACCGGAAGTTTGATGCCTCCATCATCTTCCACCAAAATGTGCATTCCTGATGTATCCATACAGATAATGGGGGTCTTGCACATCATCGCTTCGTACAGCACCCATGTGCCGCCTTCTCTTCCGCTCGTTACGACCAATGCCGCCGCATTTTTGATTTTCTGAATGCTTTGCTCTTTTTTTAGCATTCCGGTAAAAACAACATTCTGCTCCAGCGAAAGCTGCTGGGTCAAGCGTTTCAAAGCGGATTCACATTCGCCGCCGCCTACAATACGCAGAGAAGCCTCCGGATGTACCTTTACGACCTCTGCCATTGCCCGTATCGCAACATCGACCAGCTTCAGTCCAACTAACCGACCACTGACAACAAAATCTTTCCCTACCTTTTTAGGAAGCTGCTCAAGGGCATCACATTGTTCCTGCGAAACGCCTGTCTCGATCATCATGCTGCATTTGCTCCGATATTTCAGCGGGATACAGTTCAAGGAATCTTCCGTCCGCAGAATCAATGCCGAAGCGTGTTTGCAGGCAGAATGGAACCACGGGTTTGTCAGGCAGATATACTTGTTGATTTTTCGCACCCGCTCAATCAAGGCCTGCTTTTTTGTAAGCTGCGGCCATAACACTTCCGGAACACCTTCGCCACCGCCCAATGGACCCCAGACAAAGGGTACATTTAGTTTATACATCAATGTTGGAAGCCACATCGTTCCGAAAGTGACTGCAAATACCATTGAGAATTTATGCTGTTGGTTCAATCTTTTTACATACCGGTATGCGCCGATTTGCCATAGCGCGTAATAAAGCTGGACACCTTTTTGCCCCTTTTTGTATTTTTTGATACTTTCCGGAAGATCATAGTAAATAAAAGACATATTGGGTCTTGGATTTACCTGAAGTTCCTTTTCAATGGAGCAACGATTGTTTGCCCGCGTCAGCACGGTAACTTTGTGACGCTTCGCCACTTCCACAGCCCAATTCCAGCCGGCTCCCGGCTCAGAACCTTTGTCCGGCTCACAGCCATATGCGGAGATCAATATATTTTCCATAGTATCAAACACCTTTTCCACTTTGACTCAGTAACATCAGATACTTCTTCCATAAATCCAGTTGCTCTTGTTCTTGAGTCGTTTTTTTCTCTGAGCGGAGTGTATATAGTATATACTGGTCGAGCAGATAGATTGTAAGAAGTGCCTCACTGGATATTGCTGCGCATCCTACTTCTCTCAGATAATCGGAGATTTTTTTGATTTCACCAATCAAAGATCCGACTTCAGCTGTTTTTTTGAGAAGAATCGGTTTCAATATAAAATGAACTGCGTCAAGGAAGGCGGGTTTCGGGGCAGATGCGTATTCCCAGTCAAAAACTGCAAGTTTTCCGTTTTCAACAACACAATTCCAAGGAGAAAAATCACCATGGTTCAAATCAAATTTTACATTGGCCAAGAATTCCGGAGTTGCTGTGTTCAGGAACATCGTTTTCATCCATGAAAGAGCGGAGCCGAGGCTTCCTAAATTATTTTCCATCTGTGCGGCCCATTCTGCAGCTCCATTTTCGACAAAAGTATAGTCGGCCAATTCTAATAAAAATTCTTTGTGCTGACTGCAAAGTTCAAAGGATGGCTGTGTGCGATGATCACATACGGAAGATGTCTCAAAGAAATACACGCCATTTTCATGACTGCATTGCAAAACCTGTGGCAGCACTGCCGACTGGATGCCAGAGACCTTATTGAGTGTTGCTGCCTCTCTTTCAAATAGAACTGCTATTTGCGGATTTTCCGTAAATTTGATATACGAAAATGGCACTCCATTTTTCAGCATCTGAATCGTTGCCTTGCTGTCACTTCCCTCATTTCCGACATAAAATGCCGGCTGGCATGCTTCATTATGCGGAGCAAAAAACCGACCATTTTTGTAATCCAACCGGACAATTTTGGCTGAACACCGGCGCAAGAGAGGGAGCGGCAGATGCTCCATCGAAAATTTATAGAGTTTTCCTTTTAATGTATTGGGAATATAAAGCTGAAGTGCCGACCGAAAACTATGCTTATCTTTCAGCGGAACAAGCCATCGGACATTTTCAAAAGAGGGCAATGCCATATACAGAGCACCATCTGTGATTTCTGTCACACCAATGCTCTGAAGCTGTTTTTTAAAATCGATCCATTTCATTATACTGGCACACCCTCATCATCCAATGTGCAATGCATCAGTTTGGCTGTTTGTTCTGCCTTATAGCGCAGAACTTTTTCTGTAATAGAATCTGCAACCTGCTTTGCATCCTGAGTGGCATCAACTAGAACCGCGTTTCGTTTGTTTTCAGCAAATGTTTTGAACGCTTCGCTCTGTTTCCGAAGTTCCTCTATTGGCAGCTCTTGTTTTCTCTGGTACAAAATCTCAGCCGGAGCGTCCAAGACAAAAATCAAATCCGGAGAGGGAATGCACCATGCAAACATTTTAGCGACCCAGGTGGGCAGCGAGTATTGATATCGAGCCATGTCTGCATAGTAATCGTAGTAGTACCGGTCAAAAATGACCAGCTTTTTCTTTATTTTAAGCGGAATTATCTTCATCCATGTGCCGATGATGAAATCAAGATTATAGAAAGAAAACCGGAGGAAGGACTTGATTTTTCCATTCAATTTTTTTCCGTGCGGGTCAGTGTTTGTTGTTTCTTCTGAGGTTTTATTGTATAGCTTATACGAACCCGCATTCGACAGATAATGCGGGCGGAAGTAAAGCTCAACATTTCCATAAAAACTTCCGGACACTTGCTCCGAAACCGCCTTGATCGCCGTCGATTTTCCACCACCATCCGGGGATAAGAATGCCACACTGATTCCGGATTTGTGTATCACTCGTTTCGGGATGACCTCGAAGATTTGGAATTTACGATACATGATTTGGAACTTGCTGCTTGCACAATTTTTTTGAGAGATTGCCTTCACGCTTTTCCGAAAGACTGCCTTGTTCTCCTCAAAAATATTGCAGTCGAGTGTATCAACACAGCGTTTGATCAGCACTGCTGCTTCCTTGCCAAAAACATGCTCCAACCGTTTATCATATTCTTGTGGAGAATGCAGGTACATCTGACGCGCGATTTCAAGATGTTCCGGCTTCATATCATTTTTGATGGTTCTGCGGATAAACATATACTGAAGTTCATCAAAATAATCGGGAACATAAAAGCATTTATAGAACCGCTTATTCTCCAGCATCACTGCTGCCGGCATAACATTGGGATAATCCTTGCGGGAAATCGCACTGTAAAAATCAAGTTGCAGCTGGAATCTTTTTTGAGGAATCGGATACGAAAGGATATAAGTATATTCATAATAGCCTTGTACGATTTTCTGTGTGACCAAAAGCCGGGTCTCTTTAGCAACTTTGATAACCAGCTGATCCAAAAAAGATTCGTCCGCATTGCGATACATCATATCGATGTCCGACGGGATTTCTTCGGGCATCATTTCATATTTATTCTGGATACAATAGTCAAGTCCGCTTTCATTGATAGTCTGAAATACTTTTTCCAAAAGAAGCATACTTGTCCTCCCTCTGATGTGTAGTTATGTTCTTGTCTTTACAACTCGTCCTGCATGGCCGGTAACTACAGAGTTGGCCGGAACAGATTTTGTCACCACAGTATTTGCGCCTATGATGCAATTATCTCCAATCGTCACGCCCGGAAGAATGACAACTCTAGCACCGATCCAGACATTGTTGCCTATCGTTACCGGGTTGCTCTTTTTCATGCCCTGCTGGTTGATGGGGATATTCACATCTGCATATTCATGCGAATTGGAGTAAATGATAACATCTGGTCCCATCACAACATTGTCACCAAGTGTTACATCCGTGCTCAAAACAGCATTTAATCCAATCTGGGAATTTTCGCCGATCAATATACCATGTCCGTCTCCAAAATAAGCATTCCGTTTAATCAGCGTACCCCCCCCCATTTTCAAAAACAACTTTTTGCAGATAGAACGACGAATGGAATATGCCAACTGATACCCCGGAATCGGGTATGCGGGTAAAAATCTCGCAAATCCATAATATAGCATTAGCCAGAATTTTTTCATGATCAATTCCTCCAGATTCAGTACTGTTCTTGTGTATGGCAGAGTGCGCAGATTGCAAAAAAGCAGATGAGAACATAATACGAATGCACCGCCAAAGTCGTGACAGTGAAGGTTCGCACAAAAATAATAAGGAGGACGCCAACGGTTTCCGCCAGAATAACATTTGATCTATCGATACGGTAGGCCGTAAAGATTTGCTTTATTGTTGAAAGCCAAAACATCAAATAAAGAAAAGCTCCCAGTAAACCATTGGAAATCAAAATAGCAAACCATTCAGAGTCCAAGGTATACATAACTGCATTACTCTGTGCGGCCACGAGTTTCTCACCTGCTGCAAATCCGTTTCCAAAAAATTTGCAGAACCATGACGATTTCAAAAAATAGTTCCATGCATATGTCCACCACTCTGCGCGCCCGGAAAGAGAAAACAAAAGGTCCCGGCTTTGTCCACGGAGAAGAAATGTCATAATTGTGGATGCGCCGAAAACGACTACGACTATTCCAAGAAAAAACAGAAGCAGTTTTAATACAGCACCACGATAAAAAAACAGGAAATAAACTAAAAAAGCGAGCGCGACAGAAAAAATCGCAGTTCTTGACTGCGATAGAATGATACAGGCAATCAGGCAACCTTCCCAGATACACTCTCCTAAGCTGGCTCGTTCCCTTATCGATAGCTTTTCCACAATTAAAACATAAAAGAGAATGCCAGAAAGCATACCGACGCTCGTAGAACTTAGTGGTATAATCCATCCACTAAGCAAAACCGGAAGCAAGGCATTCCTGATTGCAGAATAGGAATTTTCTCCTGTGTAGAGAGCTTTGGTTGGACTTACAATGATTCCCACAAGAACCGTTAGAATCAGGAATGAAACAAACAGTTTTATAGCGTTTAACGCTTTTTCGGAAAAATCATCGTCAACTTGAGTCATGCTTGCAACATAGACAGCACCCATAAAGGCCACAAAATATTCAACCCATTTTACAAAGGAGTACGAGAGCCAGTTGTTGTTCAAAAATGCAAATGCGGATAAGAACCAGAAAAGAAAGATCCATGTCAACGGTGCCGGTATGATCACCCTTCTGAACAGGTTCCACTTCCATGAAAAATATAGGATGGAGAAAAAGGCAAGTGGAAGAAATGCCATTCGCAATAAATTATCCGAGCTGAACAGTCCCGCCTGAGCCTCAGAAACAGTTCGGGAAGCAAAACTGAGGCATGTCCCAAAGAGACATAGAATAGGAATCATATTACGTGTCCAATAAAGTCGATTCTTTTTCATTTTTAATTATTCTCGTTGCAAATTTTCCATATTTCATATGCTTGTAAAGTAGTTGGAATAATGTAAACGATCAGCATTGCAATGCAAACGCCCATAATTCCACCCTTCCAAATCATTGCTGCCCCTGCCGTTGCCAAGAAAAGTAATCCAAGTAAAAGGGTGTAGAAAATCATTTGCGGCTTCCCATAAGCTTGTAATACAGCATTCTGGATATTGTTCAGGGATACAAAGATCCCACGAATGCAGCAAATCAAAAGAGGAGCAACACCAATATAATAGCTTTCTCCATACAGCATTCCAATCAAGCTCTTTCCTAGAATGCCAAGTCCTATACACCAGAGCAGATTGGCAACGGCTGCAATCAAACATGCGCTATACACTTTTTTAGAGACTGATTTCGAACTCTCTGTTTGGATACTTGCCGATAGATTAGGAAGTAAATATTGAGACAGTCCAACAAACACTGGCTGAGGGAGTGTTGCCAGAGTATTATTGTTATTATAAATTGCAACCGATTCTGTTGACTGAAAGAAATTCAGCATCCATACAGACATCTGTGATTTTACCGAGTCGGACATACTGATACCGATACTCCACTTTGCAGTCCACCAATTTTCTTGCCAAGTTTTCAAGATATCTTTCAAATTCAAGGTCATCTTAAAAATCGACGCAATAAAGAGACTGCTGCATACAAGGCAAGAGCCGCCGATAATTCCGAGAACCGTATTCAAAGACAGATTTGAACGGAAAAAAATCAGCATTCCAAGCTGGGCAACACATTGCGTGATACTCATAATAAGGCAATTCCCAATCCGACCAACTCCAAAAAAGAGTTGTCTGGAAAAATCTTTGTATAAGTATCCGACGAAAAAGATAAAGAATGCGATTCCATTTGCAGAATGGCTTGCTTTTCCTCCAAGGAACAGCGAAATAATACCGGCAGCTATCAGAAAAATAAATTCCAAACTGAATGTTGAGGCATAGTATCTTTTCTTTTCGCTTCCTTCAGCATACTTGGGATAATGCACACTAAAGGGAACGGCAATAATGACTCTTTGCAGCCCAAGAACAATTAACGAGAGTGATAAAATCAACGCATATTGACCCGCTGTTTGCATACTGCAACTATGCGCAATAATAATTGTTGTCAAAAAAGAAGTGACGCTCGAAAACCCCTGCTCGATCATTGATAAAAGACTGCCAGACAAGAAGGATTTTTTATACATTAAATACCCTTTCGTACTCACTTATGATTTTCTCCCAGCTATAAGCATCCTGTACCCGAGCAGTGCTCTTTTCATCCAGTTGCTCAATTATCTCCGCATCCAGAGCATCCGCTTTCTCCAGTAAAGCAGACAGATTCCCCGGCTCTTTGCTCCAGTACAGAGCGCTGTCTTCGCCAACTTCTTTGTTAAAGCCAACGCCCAAAAGCAAATTCAACCGGGTACTGGCAAGTGCCTCTAGCAGACTGGGATTAGTACCACCGACTTCGTGACCATGCAGATAACCGTAAGCTTCCTCACGGATTTTTTTCAGCAGGTCCTGATCATAAACCGTACCAACAAATTTGATACGCTTATCTTTCTCAAAACCGGTTTTTTCACGAAGCTGTTCATAGAACTTGTTATGCTCTACGTTCGTGATAATAACGAGGTCTTTTTCAGTCTTGCTGCGCATAAACTCTGTGATCATAGTCTCATAGTTGTTCTCCGGAACAAAACGGCCAACAATCAAATAATAATGCCCACGTTTGACATTGAACTGCGTATACCACTCGTTCAGCTTTTCCTCATCGCACTGAGAGCGATCAGTATACGCGCCATACGCAATAAACGTGGTATCCTTCACCCGACTGCCATAAGTATCTTTGATATATTTCTCGATATTGACAGAATCGCAGATTGCCAAATCGCTGTTCTCGACCAGACACTTTTCGCAATACCGCAGAAAAGCTTTGGCCGGAGCGCTCCACTTACTGCGCTTCCACTCCAACCCATCTGGGTTGCAGTAGACCTTTGCACCAAGTTTGTGCAGCTTTTTGGCGTGCGGAATCAGCAAAGGTCCAATTCTGCATCCCAGAATACAGACGATTACTTTCTCCTGCGGGTGCTGCTTTGCCCATTCCTCCACCTGACTCAGAACCAAACCCACATGGAAAATACGTCCGGGGGCGCCGGGTAGCGGAACGCGAACATTAAAGCAGTCTGCATCATTGTGCTCGAAATGTTTTTCATCGTTGTTCATACAGGAAACATGATACTTTAGCTCCTTAGACTGTTTACCTGCTGTCAGATTCTCGACAAAGGTTTCAAATCCGCCATACTGTGCCGGAATGCCTTTGCTACCTACAATAAAAACATGTGTCATACTCTATTTATCTCCTTACACGATCTGGCAATTGCTATACATCGGTTCGCTTTTCCTAACCTTTTCGCTTTCCATTAACAGCACAATACTTTCTCGCCGGAACTCCGGGTCGATTTTTCCATCTACCACACCTTTGCGTCCCAGCACGACCTGAATGCTCTTCCAAATGACCTTCAAATCAAATTTCAGGCTAACGTTCTGGACGTATTCCCGGTCATAGTAGACTTTGTCGTACACATCCACCGTGTCACGGCCGTTGATCTGTGCCCAACCAGTAATGCCCGGTGTTACCTGATACACCCCGTACCAGCGGCGCAGAAAACGAATTTCACGTTCCGTATACACCAGCGGACGAGGGCCAATCAGGCTCATTTCGCCACGAACTACGTTTGCCAGCTGCGGCAGCTCATCAATGCTGGTGTCGCGTAAAAAACGTCCCACTTTGGAAATGTACATCTGCGGATTTTCCAAATCTCCCGTAGCCACATTTTTAGGTGCGGAACTCTTCATCGTCCGGAACTTGATGATATTGAAGCAATGAGCCCCCTTGCCCACGCGCTTCTGTAAAAAGAAGATAGGCTCATCCGGTGCACTGACTTTTTGTGCAATACTTACCGCCAAAAACAAGGGTGAAAGCAAAACCAAGGCTAGCACCGCCAGAATGCGGTCAATTACGGATCGCACCGCAAGGTATTTTTTCTGTTTCCGGGTCAAATGAACATAGTACGGTCCAAAATCAACGTGATAATTCAATTCTTCCAATTTTTCCATATTTTCCTCACACTTTTAACCTGTTTATGCGTATTTTTGTTCGTCTCTCTATAAGCCCAAATCGTCCCCCAACAACACATAAAGTCCTTGCTTCTGTTTTTCATTTAACTCTGCTCATCCAAGTTTTGCCACAACAATTCCGACTTGTGCTGCCTGCTTAGGCGAGTACTCCGGGTTGCTTTTGTCCCACCGCATCCCAATCTCATCCAGCTTTGCAATACGCTCCTCTGTCAGAACAGCACCGCTTTTTTCGGGATTCAGCCGTGTGTAACGCTGCCGCTTGACCCATTTACCGAGGGCATATCCCTCCGGCGAAACATAGTTGACCGGGACCCTCAGATCACCGTGGGCTTCAAAATAACGTTTTGCTTCCTGATATCCTTGGTTCCACTGGCGGTCATTGCGGTTGCCCCAGTACATCCCGATCCTGTTGAGCCGTTCGATCTGCTCCTCCGTCAGCTTTCCTTTCGGGTACGACCATTGCTGATTTGCGAGCCATATTCCAAGCCGTTCCCCAGCCGCTGTCACATAGGAGCGGGGAATATTCAAGTTCCCGTTTTCCTCGTAATAGGCCACAGCCAGGGCATAGGCCTTTTCCCACTTGGCGTCGAAGATGCTCCACACCATACCGATCTCATCCAGCTGTGCGATGCGTTCTTCCTTCAAGCAGCCATTCAACTTCTGCTGCCGGGTCTTGAGGATCCATTGGCCCAAGGGATAGCCCTCCGGGTCCACATACTTTCCAGCCACCAGCAGATCTCCGTAGGTGTCATGGTATTTCTTTGCAGCCTCGAACCCGTGCTGCCATGCAATTTCCTTCCGGTTGCCCCAGACCATGCCGATGCTGTCCAGCCGTGCGATCTGCTGCTGGGTCAGATTGCCCTGGATCTGCCCTTCACGCACACGGCGCTGGGTGATCAGCCACACCCCTAGGCTCAGACCCCCAGGCGTGGTATACAGTTTCGGGACATTCAGGTCACCGTGTTCCGCATAGTAGATGCTCGCCTCAGAGAAGTAGTGCTCCCAGCCGGAAGAAAGGCTCGCCTGCAGCTGTTCGAACAGCACCCGGCAGTCGTGCACCTGCTCGACGACCTCGAACCGCTCGGTCACGATCTTATCGCCTTCGCCGTTGGCGTAGAGCCGATGAACAGCCTCCTGCATCTCGCTTTGCAGGCCGGAAATACTGGTCAAGCCCTCGAAATTGTTGACCACATCCAGAATCAGCGGGGCTGCGGTATCTCCAGCAGTTAGAGCGCGTCCGATCTGCTGCTTGTAAATAATGGGCGAAATCGTTGGTCGGAATAGGATGACCCCGGAAATGCCTTCCACATGGACGCCCTCGTTGAGCATATCGATGCAGAACAATAGCTTCAGACGGTTGGTCGTATCCGTCTTGAAGTCCGCAAAAGCCTTGTCCGTATTCGGATCATCCGAGTAGGCTTCGTACACCACCACGTCCGGGTTGACCCCGGCGAACCACTCCGGCACATGGGACACCATCTCGTCCATGTGCTCCTTATTGGCGCAGAACACAATGTACTTTCCCGATTTGTTTGTGATATGATGGGCAAAGACCCTGTCCAGACCGTCCGCCTGCTCCAGTGCGCGGCGCAGTGCGTCCAGGTATTTCTGATTCACATCCTGAATGCCCGGTGCTCGCAGGTTATCCACCCGCGCCTGATACTTCGCAAGCGTTTTCTGGTACTGGTAAACCGTGGTCACATATTTCGGGGCAGGCAAAATGCCCCTGACGACTGCTTCGCCAAGGGTCATGTCGCTCGCCGTATGCCCATCAAAGAGCTCTTCGGCCATGTCACGGTTATTATCCAGATACCGGATGTTTGTTGCCGTCAGCCCCAGAAGCTTTGCCTCCGGGCACAACTTTAATAAAGCCACCGTGCTTTCGCCCCAGCATTCCGCACCGGCACGGTGGAATTCATCGAGTATAATATAGGCAGGCTTCTGCGCTGCAATTTTCTCCAGCTGCGCCTGTGTACAGCACATCAGTTTGGCATAGGTATAAAAGAGAACGTTTGCCAGCGGAAAATCCGGGTCGTTCCTTTTCAGGCTCTCCAGCTGGGTCTTAAAGATATATTCACTTGGAGAAAGCCAGATTACGACCTTCTCTGGGTTGTCCTCGATCAGCTTGAACGCAATGTAGCTCTTTCCGGTGCCGGTGGGATGAACAATGGCAGCCTTGCCGTACTGCTCCATCATCCGGACTGCCGCATGATATGCTTTTTCGTTGTGCTCAAACAGGCGCAATGCCACCTTGTTCACCCCTTCCCGCATAAAGGGGTATCTCTCATTTGGTTAATGGAAGAAAGCACTCAATAAATTGCGATTTATCGAACGTTTCACAAGCGCTCGACCACGAATCGCCCCCTTAAAAGTTTTCGAAAACACGATTTATTTCTCGTCGTTTGCGTGTCATATCAGAGTGAACATATTTTTTCAACGTGACTGCTGCATCTGCATGACCCAACAGTTCGCTCAAGGTTTTAATGTCACAATGCGCCTGCAAGCAGGTCGTTGCAAAGGTATGACGGAGCGCATGAGGGTGCGCCTGATGGACACAGGCTTTTTTCAGATAGCCGTGAATGCTCTTACGGTAGCATCGAGGTTCGACTGGCTTTTCCTCGTTGCCAGATAGAAACCAAGTTCCGCTGCTGAAATCTTCCGACAGCTTCTTCAGAACACGAAGCAGCGATTTTGGAATGGGAATCTCACGATGGGAGTTTTGGGTCTTGGGGGATTGAACGACGACTTTTGTGTGGCCATTTCCACAAGAAATCCGAGTCACTGTCCGTTGGATCGTCACAGTTCCTGCCGATAAATCAAAATCGCCCCATTTCAATCCGCAAATCTCGCCGATACGCAGCCCTAACTGAAAACCAAGCAGTAGACCTATTTTCCGGGGCGTAGGAGAATCCATCACGAACGACTGTAATTTCTTTTGTTCTTCTATGGTAAACGGCAGCAGTACTTTTGAGGATTTTTGTGGCAGTTTTACCGTGATCTCTAAAGGGCGAATGAGATGAAAATGTGCTGCATACTTGCAGATGCGCCGCAGCATCGACAAGCACTCCTGTGCCATTGTTACCCCTAAAGGCTTTTGCTTTCCGTTGGCTGGTGTTATCACTGCCAAAAGTCCCTGCTCCAGAATTTTTTCGCTTAAAGCACTCACTTTGAAATTCCCGAAAACAGGCTGGAGATAATGTCGCAAAGTATACTGATAGTGTGCGAAAGTCGATTCTTTTACACCCTGCCGGACAGAATACAACCATTGCTCTGAAATTTCCGAAAAAGTAATATCGGTGCTGTTCAGGTTATAAATACCGTACTCTGCTTTCTTGCGGGCAGAGATTTCCCTTACTTCGGTATAAGTCGCCCCATATACATAGCCCCAGCGGGGCTTTCCGTCCGCAGAACGGCCTTTGATATATCGACCCTCCCACCGTCCATCGCTGCGCTTTCGGATGTTTTCACCGCGTCTTGCCATATAAAGCCTCCTGCTGACACCTTATTGACCACTAATGATTTGAAAATTGAAGTTGTGGTTGATTATCTGAACAAATTGGACAACAAATCACAAAAAGATTGACTATATCGCTGAAAATTCTCCGGGGGGGGGTACAAAATGATGCCGAACCCTCTTTACTCAATGGTAATTCAATGGTAAAATAGAATGGTTAAAATAACAAGATTTGTCAAACACATGGTATCTTCCATTAACCAAATGGAGGATACCTTTTCTTGTCTTTCTGTCGGTTGATTTTCGTGGCAAAATTTCGGGAATATCATTCTTGAATATACGGTGCGCCGTACACAAAAACAACCTATTTCCGCTAATATCTACAAAAAAGGAGAACAGACATATGATATTAGCGACCGATGAGGATACAAAAGTAAAAGATGCCGTTGCATTACGTTTCAAAGAGCTTTGCGAGGAACGCAACATAAGTCCCAATGCCCTTGCTGTCCGTTCCGGTGTCACTCCGTCCACCGTTTACAGTATGCTTGATTCCTCTCAACAGAGCGTCACCGTTCCAACCGTCAAAAAATTGTGTGATGGCCTTGGAATTACGCTTGTAGATTTTTTTAACGCCTCGATTTTCACTGCAATCGATCAGGAAATCCGATAAATAACACATTGACATCGGTTTATGTACCCTATTGGAAATGCACCAGCATTGTACGAAGCCGCTGCTATTTATCAATGCCTGCATTATAGCCCTGACGTTTTTCTTCTTGCCCTATAACATAGAGATTTTTCTCTGTTATTAAAGATGCACTGCGCTTTTTGCGCTCTGCCCGCCTTCCACCATTGAAAACGAAAGGACAAAAACATGAAAAGGAGAATCATCGAGTACAAACCAAGTCCCGGCAAACAGAATCTGACCCGCCGACTGTATCTTTGCGCTCTGACCTTGTGGCGCAGCTTGTGGCTGCCTACCTGCTTGGTCGGAGGGCTGGCATATGATGTATTATGATCAGTTCAACACCGGAAAGCGTATTCAAAAGCTGCGCAGAGAGCGCTACCTGACGCAGGAAGAACTGGCCGTCCGCTTGAATGTCAGCGACCGCCACCTCCGCAGTCTTGAGAGTGGGGAGTATATTCCTTCTATTGACCTTTTCATCGAGATCGCTGCATTTTTTGATGTAACACTGGATCATTTGATTATGGGAAAGTCGTTATCTGACCAAGAAGAAAGCTTACGAAACAAGTTGCAGCAAAAGCGTTTGACAAATCAAAAGCTCCGTTTGAAATTGCAGCGTATTATGCAGAAACTGTCTGCAATCGCTGAAGAACTTTAACTCTATATAAAATCGCGCCCCTCCGGGCAGGCAGCATTGCGCTGCTTGTTCAGAGGGGCGTTTTTTGTTTTTGTGCTCAAAAAACTTTTTTGAAAAATTTCAATTTTATCGTATTTTTTGCAAAAATGAAACATCGACTCAACGTTATTTTTGTGTCAAAACCGGAAGCATCACTTCCGGTTTTTAAGCCAAAAAACCGGAGGTACGACCTCCTAAAAAAGCATTCAGTTTTCAGGTACACTATGGTCACAGCAAGGGCAACACCCCAGACGGGGAGAAGCCCGAAGCTGTAAGACGTACCTTGAAAACTGAATATCATTCCCTCGGACAAAACAATGAAACTTCCGTAATTCGCGGCCCGGCCATAAAGAAGGCGGGGTGGCTGAAAGGCCAATGAGAGGAAGGGTGCAGTCCCCCTCACCGAGGTGTATTCCAACCCCACCGGGCGTCGAGGACAAATAGGGTGGGACACTTAAAACAAAAACTTCAAAGCCCACCACCGGAATTCTTTCGAATCAAGGCAGTGGGCTTTTTCCATACCGAATATTCATTCTGATGACACGGAGGTAATGACTATGAGCCGTACTTTTACCCACAAGATCGACGAATCGACCCTGACCACCCTCTGCCCCCACTGCCTGAATGCGTTCCGCAATGCACGCGGCATCCGCGTCCGCCGTGCAGACCCCGGTCAGACCGTAAAGGAGCCTTGCACCTACTGCCAGACCAACTTTGGCTACGACTACTACATCCAGC
>ERZ827186.1336-NODE-1336-length-21013-cov-3.730699_pt1 | contig 21013 bp, 17 predicted proteins | sample MGYA00519918_ERZ827186 | MGnify/ENA primary metagenome ERZ827186 (study PRJEB31778, sample SAMEA3449275) | human gut metagenome | biome: human gut; feature: human-associated habitat; material: faeces | place: United Kingdom | collected 2010/2012 ...
AACGGCAAAAGCCTCTTTGGAACCACCCGCTTAGCGGGTGGTTTTCGGATGCCAAAAATACAAAGCCCATCTCTCACTTGAGATGGGCTTTGTCAGTAATCTGAGGATGACCTTGGTCGTCCTTTTGTTGTTGAAGAAGCACAGAATAAGTCGAATCCCCTCAAGCCCGTAGTAAGGGCTTGAAATGCTTTGCATAAGATGAAGAATGAAATCTGAAGTTATGATACCGCAAAGCGGGGTTCAGACTCCTCTCGCCTGAGAATATTATTCGCCCCTCAAGCCCGTAGTAAGGGCTTGAAGAGGTTTGCGCAAGAAGCAGAAAAAGCTCTGTACGTATTTTGCCGCAAACAGCGGTTCAAACTCCCCGACGTTCCTCAAGCCGCTTGTTCATTTGACGCCTCCGTGGATCCTTATAAATTCAATCAACCGTTGCCAGTCCTCGCGGCTGAAATAGTGGCGTCCTGCTCTCAGGTGATAACCGATGTCACCGCGCGGCAAGAAATCGCCTGCCTTTGGCAGGCAATCGGGACATTCAAGCCCTCTTGAAAATACCGGAGATGCGGCGAGTGCGGAAAGAAACTCCGATGGCGGGTCTGCCCATGCATCATCCGCAGCGCTCCCGATAAGCACTCGGCGAGGAGCTATTGCAGCGAGGAGAAAATGCTGATCGCATGGCAGTTCATCCTCATATTCCGCATATTTATAATAATTTTCGCAGAACCAATAGGGGAATCTGCTACATATATCCTTTATGTTTTCTCCGCTTTTTCCGCGTGAAAGCGCGGCGCCGCTGCATCCCGAATCGTTTGAGTACGCATAGGCAAAGCGTTCGTCATCCGCGGCGGCAAGAAGCGCCGCTTTGCCGAGTCGTGAATGACCGCAGACTGTTGCACAGTCGAGGTCAAGCATATCGCCGCGCGTTTCGGCATGATCCATGATGCGGCTTGCAGCCCAAGACCACATTGCAATTTTTCCGGCATCGTCCGGGCGTCGGCTGCCGTTGTACAGAATGCCCGCCAGACCGTCGGTAAAATCGTTATTGTCGCGTGTTACGTCATTATAACAGAATGACAGCACCGAAAAACCGTTATCGACCAATTCTTCCGTGGGCATATATCTGTCCGGAACGCTGTCCCGGAAGTTTATATGTACAAAAAACGGATGATGCTTACCGTCATAGATCAGCGTCTCATAAAACGGAAAAGAGAATTCCCTGCCCGCTGTTCTGCATGTCACAGTCACCTTGTTGAGTGTCGCTTTGCCCGCGCAAAAGTTTGGCACGATGTTCTCTTTGACTGTGAAAACCGGGGTATCCCAAGTGGCACGAACATATCCGTATATTTCCCGGTGAAGGATATCAAGCATTTCACCGCGCGGGCGCAGCGTTGGAAGATCACGTTTTTTCATAAGTGTATCAAGCATCCGAAGCCACCTCACATATTTGATATTTCTATTATACTATTTTGTGCGGAAGAATTCAATTATCTGATCGAAAAAAACTTGATAACAGCGCGCGCACATGATATAATTATAAACATTCTAATATTAGAATATATGGAGGGTCCGATGTCTGCTATAAAAATGATCACCATAGGGCGAAAACTTGCCAACATCTATAATGAACTGTCAATGCCGATATGCCGCAAGTACGGTGTAAATCAGACATGCTTTGATGTTTTAATGTTTTGTGCCAATAATCCTGAAAACAATACCGCGCGGGACATCTGTGCTGTCCGCGGCATAAAAAGCGGAATTGCATCAGTGGCTGTGGAAACGCTCATATGCGGTGGATACATGACGCGGGAATGTGACCCGCACGACCGGCGTATACGCCGTATCGTGCCGACGGAAAAAGCCTCCCCGCTGATAAATGAAGGACGCAGGATGCAGCAGAATTTTGCCCGAACACTGCGCCGCGGCATAACGGCGGAGGAACTGCTGACGTTTGAAAGCATAACCGCAAAGCTGGAGGAAAATATGAGTGCATTCGATACGGGGGTGACGAGCGATGATTAAGATCCTTGTGTGCATTATCGCGGGACTTGGCGCGGGACTCGGAACCGGATTTGCCGGAATGAGCGCGGCGGCGGTGATTAGTCCCATGCTTATCACGTTCCTTGATATGGATCCTTACATGGCTGTCGGAATAGCGCTTGCCAGTGATGTGCTCGCAAGCGCGGCGTCTGCCGTTACATACGGTAAAAACAAAAATCTCGATATCAAAAACGGTATCATAATGATGATATCGGTGCTTTGCTTTACAGCGGTCGGAAGTTATGTTGCCAGCATAGTGCCTAAAACTACCATGGGCAATATGTCTGTTATCATGACGTTGCTGTTAGGTATCAAGTTCATCGTTAAACCGGTGGTGGAGCCTAAAAAGCGCTTTGAAAATGCCACGGCAAAGCAAAAGGCGATCCGCTCGGTGCTCGGCGGCGTGTTTGTGGGATTGATATGCGGTTTCGTGGGAGCGGGCGGCGGAATGATGATGCTGCTTGTTTTGACGACAGTTCTCGGCTACGACCTTAAAACCGCTGTCGGAACGAGCGTATTTATAATGAGCGCGACCGCGCTTGCGGGCGCCGTGAGTCATTTTGCGATAGGCGGCGCGCCGGACACAGAGGCGCTCGTAATCTGCGTGATAAGCACGCTGGCTTTTGCACAGCTTGCCTCATTTCTGGCTAACAAGGCAAGCCCCAAGACGCTCAACCGTATAACGGGAGCCATACTTGTGGTACTCGGTATAGCCATTCTCGCCGTGAACTGTTTTTCAAAATAGGCAGGTTCTTTTCCGCAGAAAAAAACTATGGGCTGTTAAAAAACTCATATAGAGTTTTTTAACAGCCACTTTGGGTTTATTCAATACCGTTGACTTTATAGCCCTTGGCTTCGACTGCCTTTTTCAAAGCACGGTCGCTTATATCGCCGTCGAGCGTTACACGTGCCGTCCCGGCTTCGTGGCTCACTTCAGCCGATATAACGCCGTCAAGCGCTTCCAGCGCTCCTTTTACCGTCGCTTCGCAATGGGAACACATCATTCCCGTTATTTTCAATGTTTTTATCATTTGTCCTCCCTGTACCGTATTTGCTTTTTTGATACGACCTGCATGTTTGTGATCATGGCGCGGATCGCGTAATTTGAAAAGGTTTAGCCGCAGTGCGTTTGATACAACGCAGAAGCTGGAAAGGCTCATTGCCGCTGCGCCGAACATAGGATTCAGTGTCAGACCGAGCGGAATGAACACGCCTGCGGCGAGCGGTATGCCGATCGTGTTGTAAAAGAAAGCCCAGAACAGATTTTCGTGGATATTTCTGAGGGTCGCGCGGCTCAGACGTATCGCGGCGGGAACGTCAGACAGCCGACTCTTCATAAGGACCACGTCGGCGGCGTCGATCGCCACATCGGTTCCGGCTCCTATCGCTATACCGATATCGGCACGTGTGAGCGCGGGCGCGTCGTTTATACCGTCGCCGACCATAGCCACCTTGCCGCGCGCGGCAAGACGTTTGATCTCCTGCTCCTTGCCGTCCGGAAGCACGCCGGCAATAACCTCGTCAACTCCCGCTTCTTTACCTATGGCGCGGGCTGTGCGCTCGTTGTCGCCTGTGAGCATGACAACATGTATGCCCATTCCCTGCAATTCACGGACAGCCTGCGGGCTGTCCTCCTTTATTATATCGGCGACGGCGATTATGCCGAGCAGGCGGTCGCCCCTTGCGAAAAACAGCGGCGTTTTACTGGTCTCGGCAAGCGCCTGTGCCTGTTCTCCGACCGATTCCGGAACGTTTACCTTTGACGAGACGAAGGCGAAATTGCCTCCGAGCATTGTTTCATCTCCAAGTCTGGCTTTGAGTCCGTTCCCGGGGAGCGCTTCAAAGTCGGTCACTTCATCCGAGGAAACATTCCGTTCTTCCGCATAATGCAGTATAGCGCGTGCCAGCGGGTGTTCGCTCTTTTTTTCAAGCGCCAGTGCTCCGCCGATAAGCTCTTTCTCGCTTACACCGGGCGCGGGGATAATATCCGTAACGCGAGGCTCGCCGGAGGTTATCGTTCCGGTCTTGTCCAGTGCAACGATAGCGATCCGTCCGGTCTCCTCAAGTGAAGCTGCGGTTTTGAAGAGAATACCATTTTTTGCGCCGAGACCGCTGCCCACCATTATTGCCACGGGAGTTGCAAGCCCCAATGCACACGGGCAGCTTATCACGAGAATGGATATTCCGCGTGCAAGCGAATATCCGACGGGGTGACCGAGAAGCAGCCACACTATGGTCGTTACCGTTGCTATCGATATTACCGCCGGAACGAATATTCCGGATACGCGGTCTGCGATCTTGGCGATAGGCGCTTTGGTTGCCGCGACATCGCTGACCATTTTGATTATCTGCGACAGCGTGGTATCCTCGCCTACTCGTGTTGCGCGGCAACGCAGAAAGCCTGACTGGTTCACCGTAGCAGCCGATACTGTATCACCGGGGACTTTATCGGCAGGAATGCTTTCACCCGTCAGAGCCGCCTCGTTGACCGCGCTGGTGCCTTCTATGACCACGCCATCGACCGGAATGCTTTCGCCGGGACGGACCGTGAAAATATCGTCCTTCATCACCTGTCCGATCGGAACGGTCACCTCCGCATCTCCGCGCACAACAGTCGCTGTCTTGGGGGCGAGCTTCATAAGTCCCTTGAGCGCATCCGTGGTTTTTCCTTTTGAACGAGCTTCAAGCGTTTTGCCCACGGTTATGAGTGTCAGTATCATGGCGGCAGACTCAAAATAAAAGTCCATCATATAGTTCATGACCGCCTCTGAATCTCCGCGCACCTCCGCGCCTGTCATGGCAAAAAGCGCATAGGTGCTGTAAACGAACGCCGCGGTCGCTCCGAGAGCTACGAGCGTATCCATATTGGGCGAGCGGTGCCACAGACTTTTGAAGCCGCTGATGAAGAATTTCTGGTTTATCACCATGATTATAACGGTGAGCAACAGCTGTGTAAGTCCCATAGCAACGTGATTGTTGTCATAAAATGATGGCAGCGGCCAGCCCCACATCATGTGTCCCATTGAAAAATACATGAGTATGGCGAGGAAAGCTATTGACCACCACAGTCTGCGGCGCAGAAGCGGCGTTTCGTGATCCTCAAGCGCTTCCTCTGCATCGGAAGGTGATTTTTCAGTCGCGGCGCCTTTCGGCGATGCGCCGTACCCTGCTTTTACAACAGCATTTATTACGTCTGACGGTGCGGCGCTTCCTTCTACGCCCATTGAATTTGTGAGCAGGCTCACGGAGCAGGATGTTACTCCTTTTACCTTCGATACAGCCTTTTCCACCCGTGCGGAGCAGGCGGCACAGCTCATACCGGTTACATTGTATTGTGTCATTTTTATACCTCCGGCGACTTGCGCCGTATATATTATCTGTCGCAAAGACTCATTTCATGAGTTTTTGCAGAGTTGCGACAAGCTCATCGATAACATCATCGTTGCCTGCGCGTATGTCGTTGGCTACGCAAGTGCGTATGTGACTTGCGAGCAGTTCCTTGTTGAAAGCATTTATTGCAGCGTTTACCGCCGCGGACTGCATCAGAATATCCGGACAGTACGCTCCGTTTTCCACCATGCCGCGGATGCCGCGTATCTGACCTTCTATACGGTTAAGCCTGTGAATGAGCTTTTTGTATTCCTCGGGAGTTCGTTCTTTTTTTCGCTGCGAACAGCAACAGCATTGACTTTTATCCATTTTTGTTCACCTCCGATACCCCTATAGGGTATTTATATTATATACCCCATAGGGGTATTTGTCAATTGTTTTTTTGCATAAAAAACGCCCATCGCAAAGAATACACTTGTGCGTTCTTTGCAATGGGCGCGGTTTATTTGATGCTTACGGAGCTATATTTATTATTCTGCCGCCTGTATGTTCAAACAGTCTGTGTGATATCGAAAGCACTGTGCGGCTCGCAGAAGCACGCTTCAGCGCATCAAGCACCTTTTCCTCTGTTTCCGCGTCAAGATTGGCGGTTATTTCATCAAGCAGCAGAATGCGGGGATCTGCCGCCACGGCGCGTGCTATCGAAAGAAGCTGCCACTGTCCCTGAGACAGCATTGACGGTGTACACGGCGTATCATAGCCATGCTCGAATGAACGTATCGTATCGTCAAGGCCAACAAGCTTTGCCGCTCTGACTACATCCGCATCGGTTATCTCGCGATCGAACAGCGTGATCTGATCCCGTATGCTTCCGGGAACCATGTGAAAGTTCTGCTCAACGCAGCCGTAGATTTTTCTTCTTTCGGAATCTGCAACGGTGTATGCATCCTTTCCTCCTATCGTTACATGGCCGGAGCACGGCTTGTAAAGACCGAGTATCAGCTTGAAGACAGTGCTTTTCCCTGCTCCGGTGCGGCCTGCCAGCGTGACCTGTTCACCTTCGTTGACAGTAAACGAGAGATCGTTCAGCACATTTTTTTCGTCGTATCCGAAGGTCACGTTATGAAGCTCGACCGACGGATTCCCGGGTTGTGCCTTTGATGAGTCGGAGGCGTATATTTCACGCTCCGGAAGGGCGAGAAAATCGTTTATTCTCTTTACGCCCGCAACGGCAGACTGCACGGTCTGTATCTCCATGCCGATGCTTTCAATGGGGGTGAATATCTGCGATATGTAGTTTATTACCGCCACTGCGGTGCCTACGGACATTCCGAAGAATTTAAGCACGATCGGATTACCGGAGGCTGACATAAGCATAACCACCGCTACCGTAACGGCGTTGAAGATAAGTATTATGGGAGAGTATATTGCATCGTAAAAATTGGTTTTTTCGATAGCGGCATAGCTTTTGTCGATATATTCTCCGTAGCGCTTCTTCATGTATTCTTCCTTGCCGAGCATGCGTATCGTTCTGAGGCAGTGGATAGTCTCGGGAACGTGACCGGATACACGCGCGACTGCCGCACGGTTGGCAAGCTGAGAGCTGAGCATACGCTTTTGCACGGTACGGGTGATGAAAAACACCGGTGGGATGATCGCAAGAAGTATGACCGCAAGACCGGTGCTGCGCGAAAGGATTATCGCCATAATGCTTATGACCCTGCAAACATCCGCAAACATGCTTATGACGCCGGATGTGAACAGCGATTCAACGGTATCTACATCTCCCGTAAAACGCGAAACGACAGTGCCGGGATCGGCAGATGTCAGTTCGGCAGCACTCATCGCGTTGAGCTTGTGTTCAAGGCTTTTACGCATTGCGTGGGTTATTTTCTGACCGAACACCGTAAGAAGCCCCTCGCGGACCGATTCGAATATTCCGTCGCCTGCGACCGCGGCAAAATACAGAAATGCAAGACCGATGTCAATATCGCCTCCGTCGGTAAGGGCGTTTATGACTGCTTCGAGCACAAGCGGCGGCAGGAGCGATATGACGATAGACGCCGCCAAAGATGCCAACACGCCAAGAGAAAGAAACCATTTGCGTTTTACGGTATCAATCACAATACCCAAAGCATTATTCTTTTTCATTTTCCTCACCGTCCTTCTGCATATTGTAAAGCTCACGATACTGCGGTACGCTTTGCATCAGCTCTTCATGTGTTCCGCAGATCGTCTTGCCGTTATCCATCCATATAATGAGGTCTGTTTCCGGGAACATATACAGTCTGTGCGATATAAGAAAAACAACGGAATCTGAGCATTCCCGGCGGAGATTGTCAAAGACCTCCTCCTCGGTGTGGCGGTCAAGCGCCGAAAACGGATCGTCGAGCACCATTACCGGACGCTTGTGATAAAGTGCCCGTGCGAGTGCCAGGCGCTGTGCCTGACCTCCGGAGAGCCGCACGCCGCTGTTGCCTACGCAGGTAGCTTTGCCATCAGGCATTTCGGCAATCTCTCCGTCAAGGCGCACATCGTGCAGATATCTGTCGGTAGGGATACTGTCGCCGAGCGCTACATTGTTTTCGATATTATCGCTTTGAAGTTCCGGATCGTGTCCGAGATATCCGACGGTACCGCTCAGCTCGGTAGCAGACATTTCGGAAAGCTCCTTGCCGTTAACGCGGAGCGAACCGCCGTAAGGATCCTCATTGAGAAACGCCCTTCCGAGGGTGGATTTTCCGCATGCAACGGGACCGGTTATGCCTATCACCTCGCCCGGGGCAGCGTCGAGCGAAAGCCCGGAGAATATTTTCTTTCCGTCCGGATATGTAAATGAAAGGTCCTTGATCTTTACATCGCAGGGCGGCATGACGGTAACATCATCGCGAACCGCGGGGTCCTTCATAAGCGGCTTTATACGCTCCCACGAGACCTCTGCCTTGTGTACTGAATTGAACAGTTTTGCAGCCTTGGACGATTTGACCGAGAGCTTGGTATAGCATGAAAGGAATGTTGTGAATGCGGCGATATCCCATGCTCCTACGCTGCGGTGCATATTTTCCGAACCGAAATAAATGATAAAGATGACGCCTGCCATGCATATCACACGGTAAAGCGCCGGCATGGACGAGACCCAAATGTTCGGCATTACCGCTTTTTTCTCATAATCGGAAAGATACTCTTCGTAGTCTTTGCCGCGTTGATTCTCACAGCCGAAAATACGGTAGGTTACGGCGTTTGAAACACGGTCGAGCGTTGCCGCATTGAGACGTGAGGCTGATTTTTTGAATTCAGCGCCTGTGCGTTGGACCAGAAACTTCATTTTCTCGGCTATGATATATGATATCGGCGGGAAAATGAGGCATATCAGCGCAAGCTTCGGGGCGTAATAGATGAGCATGCCGATATATCCGACAAGCGCCACACCGGTATCAAACACCTCGGTTGTGAATTTGCGCATGCCCTCGGCGCAGTCATCAACATCCGACAGCGCTTTGGTCATAGCTTCGCCGGTACCGTCCTTGCCGAATGCCGAACGGTCAAGGTTGATAAGATTGGCGTAAAGAACTTTCTTCATGCTGCGGTTTATGTTGTTGGCAAATCTGCGTACGTAAAATCTCTTTACATAGCGCGCACCCTGCACCACACAGACCGTCAGTATGTAGAAGATGACCAGTGTGAGCATATCGACGGTCTTTTTGGTCCCGCCGAGAATATCCATAAGGCATCCGGCGAGCTTCCCTTCAAACCACGGTGTTGCAAGCAGACCGAAGTTGTACATAAGACCCGTAATCGTCGTGAATAAAAGCGCCGTCCGCTCCATACGGAAATATGATATTATCCAATCCGGCGAATGTGTTGTATGCTCCGATCTCATATCACATACCTCCGTTCTTGTCCGTTATGTGCATTCTCACATCGCTGAAGCCTGCAACGCGCTCTGATTTTGTACGGCGGTAGAGCTTATCGAGCGTTGCGCAGAACGCTTCTTTTTCATTTTCGTCAAGCACGCTCGTCAGCCACTCATAAAACGCGGATTCTATGGTCGCTTTAGAGTTCTTCAGCTTATCCGCTTTTTCTGTTGCGTAGAGCAGGCGGCTTCGTCCGTCGGCGGGATTTACATCTCTGCGTAGATATCCTTTGGCTTCAAGACTCGCTGCGCGCCGCGCGGCAGCGCCTTTGTCCATGCCCAGCTGCTCGCAAAGATCTGATTGTGTTGCGCCGGGATTGTGTCTTACGAAGTGGATAAAATCAAATTCCGCAGTGCCTATGCCCTCTTCGCGCATCATCTGCACGGTGAATTTGCTCACGTCGCGGGCAATTTTTGTTATTTTGCGTTCGGTCAAGTCCAATTGTATCACCTCCGATTAGTTGAACCATCAACTAATATATATGATACTACAACTAAATGCGCTTGTCAATAGTTAAAAAAACGACGAAATTTCTTCGTCGTTTTTGGGGGTCTGTGATCTGTCGTCGGTCGGTCAGCAGCGTGCTGGGCACTCAAAGAAGCGCGTAGCAGATCACCGTCATTATGATGAGAAAAGCAAAATTGAAGGCACTGAAGTGAAGCAGATACTTTTTTGCCCCGCCCGGCTCGGCGGCACAGTACTGTCTGAACGTTATAAGGCTTGCGAGCGAGGCTATGATAGTTCCCGTCCCGCCTATGTTGACTCCGTAAAGCAATGCACGGTAGTTTTCGGTGAATTCCGAAAGAAGGATCGCCGACGGAACGTTGCTTATAAACTGACAGGATGCGATGCTGACGAGCAGTGTGTTTTTTGCCAGGAGTGTCGAAATAATATGATTTACGGCTTCGATACGTGACATGTTGCCGGAAAAGATGAAAAAGCATACGAATGTCATAAGGAGTCCGTAATCAACACGCCGCAGCGCGTTGCGGTCGGCAATAAGCAGGATGGCAGGAATGACGACCAGTCCCCAATAATACGGAATGCTCCTGAAAACTATGGCTATTGAGAACGCGAACAAAACCAGATAAAGAACAGTCCGCCACAGCGGAAGATGAGCCTCATCATCCTTCTGCACCGAGATCTTTTCTTTTTTTACAAAGATAAAGCAGCATGTAATTATCAGCGCAATGGCGGATACGAACGGCACCGACATTATCTTCATGAACTCGCCGGTAGGTATTCCGAACTTGTTGTAAAGATACAGGTTCTGGGGATTTCCGAACGGAGTAAGCATACCGCCGAGGTTGGCGCCGATGTTCTGCATGATGAAAGTAAAGATCATATACTTCTGCTGTCCGGAGGATCTGAGAACAAAATATCCGAGCGGCAAAAAAGTCAGCAGTGCCATATCATTGGCAATAAGCATCGAACCGACAAATGTTATTATGACTATCGTTATAACAGCGCGCCGTATGTCTCCCGTGAGCGCGACAATACGCCGTGCAATAATTGTGAAAAAGCTGATATCTTTAAGGGCGCATATTACAGCAAGTGTGCAGAAAAGGCAGGTCAGCGTTTTGAAGTCAAAATAGCTTATATATCGTTCATCGGGTGTAACTATGCACGCGGTGATAACTGCCGCCAGAAAAGCAACAACGAGTACAACATTCGATTTTATAAAGGATATGATTTTTTCAGCCGCAGTGCTGTGCCTGCGGCGTTCTGCATGTGTGACCATAATATCTCCGTGATTTGATTTTTAACACCGGAGTATTATACACCCAAACGGGCGGAAATGCAATAGTCTTTCATTTGAAAAGTACTTTTTATCGCACAGTCTTGCGGCAGGAGCGGCTTATTATTTTATTATAAGCTCCATTTGCGTTTCCTTTACGAACATTCCCATCTTTTCATAAAAGGCGCGGGCGCCGTCGTTCCCCTCCCACACATTAAGGGTCACATCATAACAGCCGTTTTCGCGCGCAAAGCGGACGACATGGTCAAATATCTGTTTGCCAACATGCTGTCCGCGGCAGTTCTCGTCAATGCAGATATCGTCTATAAACAGCGTTCTGAAATCATGCATATTTGTACTGAATGGCTGATGTCTGAATATGCAGAAAGCATATCCGACCACCTCACCGCTGTCATCTGTCGCGACAAATACCGGAGTATTGCTGTCTGCAAATATATCTTCAAGCTCTTTTTTGGTGTATTTTGTTGTTCCGGATATAAATATGTCCGGTCTCAGCTTTGCGTGAAGCTCCAGCACCTCGTTCAGAAGAACGCTCACCTTGTCTATGTCGCGCGCCTCTGCGCGCCTGATTTCAATACTCGTTTTTCAGTCTTTTAGTCTCACTTTCATATTACATAAGCATTCCGAATATGTCGCTCTCGATTTTGCTGATATCATTGATCGGTATCTTTTTACCGTCGTTCATGACCAGAATGTGTTCATAGTCGTTTATTTCCGCCACTCTGCCTATTGCATCAACATACATACCGCCCGTTTTTGAGGCATCTGGTACGAAATATATCACTGTGACCTCGGGCATATCGGCTATCATATCCTGAATTATTCGCAGCTTGCCGTCAATGGCGGCAATGGCGTATTCATCAAGCTCCGCCTTCCGTTCTGTGGTTCGTCCCGCTTCGGTTATATCGGAGCCGTACCCCGACAGTGCGGCAAACGGCGCGAACTGAGCCGCACGGTCGGCGAGCGGCATCTGCCGGTGCTTTTTTGAAACATGATGCGGAAGATCTACCATATCGTCATAAAGTCCCGTGTTCTTCATGCTTTGTGCCCACCTATCTGCCCGTTGCGTGCGATTGTTGTTGCGCCGTCCTCAAGGTCGAGTCCCTTGATTATCGCATTTTTTCCGAACTTCTTTTTTATGCCGATAACGGCATGCTGTATTTTCTTTTCGCGTTCAATGGCGGCAACCTCCTCTGCATGGCGGCGTTCGGCGGCTGCGCCGTCGGTAAAAATGTCAAGCTGTTCGCCGTAAGATGACACGCTTACCGATCTTTCATCTGTCAGATTGTTGAGTGTCAGATTTATCCGCCGTACCGACAGTCGTCGGTCTGCTATCCTCTCGAACACCGCTACCGCAGTATCGGTAACTAGCTTTGTTGATGATGTCATCCGCCCGATGTTGCCGGTCCCGTGTGCGGGCTTGGGTACCCGCCTGCCATACCGGTCGTCGGTCGCCGATATATCTGCCGTACCGTCTATGCTTTTGATGTTTTCGGTGTCGTATCCTATGTCAAGCACGAGCTGATCGGTCACAAGACCGCGTTCAACAAGGTCAAGCACAGCCAGCTCGGTCATCTCTTTTACTATTATCAGAGCTTTTTCGTAAGGATAAGGGCAGCTGAGCACCTGACCGGAGCTTGTACTGCTTGATTGCGGGCGGTATGCTTTGATTTCCGCTATCGTACACGGCTCCCACCCCCATGCATGGTCTATCAGAAGCTCTGCATTCACGCCGAACAGGCTGTAAAGCAGATCTTCGTTCCTTAGCGAGCACCGCGCAACGTCACCCATAGTGTTCATGCCGTATCCGGCAAGCTTGGAAGAATATCCTCTGCCAACCCGCCAGAAATCCGTTATGGGACGGTGTCCCCAAAGCTCGCGGCGATATGACATCTCATCAAGCTCGGCTATTCGAACGCCGTATTCATCGGCAGGAACATGCTTTGCCATAATATCGAGCGCGACCTTGCAAAGATAAAGATTGGTGCCTATGCCGGCTGTTGCGGTTATTCCGGTCGTCCTCAGAACATCAAGGATCATAGCTCGCGCCAGTTCCCTGGCAGACATTCCGTAGAATGAAAGATACTTTGTTGCATCTATGAAGACCTCGTCCACGCTGTATACGTGTATATCCTCCGGCGCTACGTACTTAAGGTAAAGCTCATATATCTTTACGCTCGTTTCCTTGCAAAGTGCCATGCGCGGCTTTGCCACAATGTAATCGAGCGCAAGCCCGGCATCGGTTCTGAGTTCGGTATCCTTATACGAAGCGCCCTTGAACCGGTGCCCCGGCGCCTTTGCAAGTCTCTCACGGTTCACTTCCCTTACCCGCGATATCACCTCAAACATACGTGCCCTGCCGGATATACCGTATGCCTTCAGCGACGGTGTAACGGCAAGGCAGATGGTTTTTTCGGTTCGTGATGCGTCGGCTACAACAAGATTGGTCGTGAGCGGATCAAGTGCGCGGCGCGTGCATTCCACAGACGCAAAAAAAGACTTGAGATCTATTGCGATATATGTTTTCCCGTCCATGATATGCACCTCCGTTCTGCCATCATTTTAGCACAAGCGTTTCATGTTGTCAAGTGGAACAGAATGTAAACAAGCTCCGGACTGCCGCCGTTCTTTGGGGTGGCAGTCCGGAGCATCACTGAAGATCAGGCTTTTCCGGCACAGCCGAAAAGCCTCATTTTACGTTCGGCTTCTGCGCTGATGGCATCGACCTTGCGGTTTCTTATATCGAGGTACCCTTCGCCGGCGGCGAGTCCTTCACGCATTCCGCGTTCGCCGGCAAGACAAAGATCGGTAAAGATATTGATCTTGGCGATACCGTCGCGGACGGTATTGCGGAAATCGTCATCGGACAGTCCGCTTCCGCCGTGAAGCACGAGCGGAAGGTCTATGCGGTCGCGTATGGCGCGCAGTCTGCCGAGATCGAGATGCGGACGGGTTTTGTACGCGCCGTGTGCCGTTCCTATCGCCACGGCAAGAGCATCCACGCCGGTCTTTTTCACAAATTCTTCCGCTTCATCGGGAGTGGTGTACATATCGCTCGTGTCGCCGTCTCCGTGAGCTGCCTCTCCCACGTGTCCGATCTCACCTTCGACAGTAGCGCCGCGCAGATGTGCCATACGTACAGCCTCGCATGTGAGGCTGATGTTTTCTTCACGTGTTGCCTTGGCGCTTCCGTCAAACATTATTGAAGAGAAACCGAGTTCAAGCGCTTCAAGGCAACGCTCGAGGGTGAGTCCGTGGTCGTAGTGCAGAACCACCGGAACGGTAGCGCGTTTGGCGGCGGCAAGCAGTGACGGCGCTATCAGCTTAAGCTCACCGTAAGGAAGAAGCACCTCGGCGGTTCCGATGATCACCGGAGAGTGCGTGCGTTCGGCTGCTCCGATAACCGCCTCGAGCATATCTGTGTCGGTGGTATTGAACAAGCCTACCGCGTATCCTCCGCGGCGCGCCGGAATAAGTACGTCATTCAGATTTGCAAGCATTTTTTAATTCCTTTCCCGGTATCAGACCGTTTCAACGGCAAGCCCCATGACCTCGCCGAAAAATCTCAATTCATCTACCGTAGCGCCCATTACAAGCGCGCTGTGATGGATCGCACCGCGTCTGCCCAGAGCTTCGAGGAAGGCTGCGACGTCAAGCGTATCGTGGCGCATCCAGCCGCGTACACGCGAAGTGAAGTTGTCACGCTCGGCAGGTATATCCATGAGCGTTACAGGCGAGAGAATGAAGCGGAATCTGCCGTCTCCGCCGCGGCTGAGATTTACGTATACTGCGCTTCCGCCGCGATAGCAATCGTAGAATACGAGCGGATTTTTTGCATCGCCGTAGATGAAGTCCATTTCCTTTACCGTGGTTCTTCCTGCGGTAAGCCGAGGGTTGTATTCGCCCATATGCGAAAGCAGAATGGAGTTGTTTTTCCAGTCGGGGCAGAATATCTCCACAAATGAGGTGTCGGGATAGCTTCTCATGAGCGCGCCAACCAAAGAGGCGGTCAGCGCATCGCCCTCACCGGCGTATCCGCGTCCGCGGGACATCTGATAGCACGCCTCTGTAAACGGCATAAGCTCAAGTCCGCAACCGGGACGGATCTCACGGAAGTTCACGGTAAATGCATCGACCGAGTTTTTGTCCATCCAGTGGCGGAGCGCCAATGAGTTGCGCGCCGTGTCTGCATATACGCTGTGCGCGATCTCTCCAAGCTCGGTGACATCCGATGAAAGACGGCTTATCTCTGCATCGATCTCCCCTTCCGTAAGTGTGTGACGCTCATGTTCAAGTTCCTCGCCTGACGGATAAAGCATTCTGACACCGAATATGTCAGCCATTTCGTCATCGCTGACGAGGAAATCGCCCATACCGTCAAAGCAACCGCCGACCGACGCGGTTTTACTGCCACGCATAGCGCGTGCCGCAGCGGCGGCGCGAACATACCCCGCAGTGCGTTTTATTACCTCCGAGTGCTCTGTATGTCCCGCGGCGACAGTAAATGGGATATGCGCTCTGAGCATGAGGTTCGAGAGGTCCATAACGCCGTGTATTCCGTGGCAGTAGCTGATCTCACCGGGATCCTGCGTGCTTGAAAAATCATATGTTTCGGTCGTATCGAGCATGACAACGGGCAATCCTGCATCACGCAGTGCGCCGATGCTTTCGAGCGACGGCGAATATGCCGCATGCCATGTAACAATGACCTCGGCGCCTTCAGCCTTGATTCTTTCCGTTTCGCGGCGGAATTCCTCGTCAATGCGGCAGAACGGAGCGCGGATAACCTCAAGCCCCTCAGCCTCCAGCATTTCAGCCAGCTTTTCATAAAACGGTTCGAGCCGTGGACGTGCGCGTGCTCCGCTGCCGCTGTCGTCGTACAGCTTTATGTAAAGCGGTAAAAAACCTATTTTTATTTTTTTCATCGTAAGTTCCTCTTTTAGTTAATACCGAAGAATCGAGAAGCGTTTGAGTGCATTACACGTTCAATATCATCGCGCGAAAGACCGAGCTTTTCCGCGGTGGCACGTAGGGCAAGAAGCTCCTCGTACATGAATGTGGTAATGTTTTTCTCGTCCGATTCACGCATATGCGGATCGGTGTCCACGCCGCCGTAAAGCCCGCGCGGAACAACGTTTACATACTTTCCGCCATCGTCGATGCGGTACATACGCATTGCGGTGAACGGCATATCCGAGCCGAACATGATGCGTTCGGTGCCGATGTTGGTAAACAGCGCTTCCATGGCATCGCGCGAACAGTTGGCGGAGAAATCGAAATACAGGTGCTTTGAGTGTTTCAGTGTATCAAATGCATTTCCGAGATCCTCGGGTACATATGCCCGTCCTATGTGCGCTATTATGACTTTGGCATTGGGGTACTTCTCGTCGATCTCCATCATCTGATGGAGATTGATGGGGTCTCTCAGACGCAGAGCGCGCGGAATGTGCAGCATTACTATACCGCCGATGCGATCCATAAGTTCAAGCTGACCGGGAGTGAGGAAATCAAATATGCGGACGTCCTGCGCGGGTATCCATGAGGGCGAATTGTTCTGATACGGCTTTATACCGATAAATCCGTCATGCAGCGCTCCGAGTATCTCTTTCTCGTCGCTGTCCCAGTTGGTGCAGTAGTATGCCGGAAGTCCGTGCGCTTTTGCTTCCTCGAGAGCATATTTGTTCCCGATATCAAGATAGCAGCTCGGTGACGCCATTACAACGGGAGTGACATGCTTTCCCGGGAAAAAGCGCCTGTACGATTCGGCAAGCTCGTCATATGTCTGATACGGAGCGACAGTTGCTGTCCATGTAACACAGCCCTTGTCCCCCACCTTACGCGTACCCTTTTGCCAGATGTGAGTGTGGCAGTCAATAAACCGTTCGGGCAAAAAATCGGCGAGCTTTTCCTCGTATACCCGACGGTCATAATCGGTGATATCAATAATCGGCATGTTATGATTCTCCTTATCCTATCAGAATATTCTCTTTCCATACACGGAACGCCCTGCCGAGATATTCGGTATATGCGGCGTCCGGCACGGTCGCTTCGTTTTTCGCGACATCCGATATATCTGCGCCGTCAGCGGCGGCTGCAATAAGCGCTGCACCGTAGGCAGGGGCATCCCGCTCGGTGCTTACGGCAAGCCGCCATCCCTGCGAAGCGGCTGCGGATGCGACTATATTGCGCCACAATGGCGATCTTGCCGCTCCTCCGGACATCATAAGCGAGATGTCCTTGCCGACGTGTATTTTTTCGGCTGCGGCAAGCGTTTCAAAAGCGGCGCCCTCGAGCAGACCGAGATATTTTTGTGCGTACTCCGCGTCGGCAGGCTTATCGAATACGATCCCCGCACCGGCGGCATGCGGAAGAAATCCGCGTCCCTCCTCGCACGGCGTAAAAGGTGTATAAGGACGGTCCGACGTTACATTGCTTTGGAGCAAACGCGCGGCTTCTGTGTCCGAATCCGAAAGCGATCTGCCGTTCAGCACCGCGTAGCGTTCGACCGAGGCACCTATTCCGGACAGTGCGGCAATAACGCCGTATTTCGGTTCGCTGTAGCGACCGCATATGCCCGGAAAAACTCCTGGGGCAGCATGAAGTTCGGAGAATTCCGCTTGCCCGGTCACTCCGAAAAGCACCCATGCAGTGCCCGTGGCTATGAGCAACTGTCCCGGGCGGGTGACCCCGCTTCCGATGGCGGCGCAGTACTGATCGTGCGCGCCGACCCATACCGGAATACCGGGCGAAAGTCCAAGTGCGGTAGCTGCATCCCCGCCGAGAGTCCCAGCGTGCTTCCCGCATGGAAGAACGGCGGAGAGCTTGCCGCTGTCAATTCCTATGCGCGAGATGAGCGCATCGTTATATTTGCCGGTCCGGATATCAAAAAGACGTGTGATCGCTGCCGATGTCGGGTCGTAAACGCTGTTACCGCACAGCCACCATGTGAAAAAATCGGCGGATGTCATAAAATACGCGGCTCGCCCGAAAAGCCCGGGATGGTTTTTGCGGAGCCACAAAAGCTTGGATGCATCGTCAAGCGGCGAAAGACGCCACCCACAGGCGCGGTAGATATCCTCGCCGAACTCGCGATAAAGCTCGTCTGCTTCATCTGAAGCGCGTGAGTCCATCCAGCTTACGGCATCGGATATCGCTTCTCTGTTCCGGTCGGCGGCAAAGATGCTGCCTCCCTGAGCCGATACCGATATACCGGCGATGCACGGCTCGGTATCCGTCGCGGCAAGTGCACCCCTTACGGCGCTTACTGCGGCAGACACCCAATCGTGCGGCGATTGGGTAACAAATATCCCTTCTCTTTGGGTAGGGTAAGCACAGCCGCGGCAAGCCGTGATGCGCAGTGTGTCCGAATCCACGAGCGCCGCCTTTACAGCTGTTGAACCGATGTCTATACCGAGATAAAATTTTGCTTTGTTCATTTTCAGAGCGACGAATCGACCGCCTCAAGAATCTTTTGGAGCACAGCCTCTGTTGAGATCACGGGAGGCTTGAAAAGCACGGCGGGAACGCAGTTCTTTTTGTAGAGCTGCGCGCTGGCATCAATGCATTTTTCATGGAGCGCCGATGTGAACTTTGCCGCTTCGTCTACCGTGTGGAAGTACAGCGCGGCTTCGTGTCCGAGACCTTCTGCGGCAGTCAGCTTTCCCGGATGTTTTGCAACAAGTTCCTTCATGCCGTCCTCAAACATTTTGCCGAGCCGTTCAAGCTCGTCTCCGTTAGCGCCGACAAACGCCATTGTAATGAGATATGCAAGGGACGCCAACTCCTCCTGACCGTTTGTCACAAGCGCGCCGAACTGATCGAGATTGTCATACTCCGCCGTAGTCACTATGCGGCTTGCCGGGAATTCTCCGCCGGGGAATCCCTTGCCGATAACAGCGAAATCCGGCTGCAGTCCGTATTTCCGGAAAAGGAACAGCCCGTCATACCACATTCCGGTCTGTATCTCATCCACGAGAACGGGAGTGTCATTCGCATGGCACAGCTCATATGCGCGGCTGAGATAATCCTTCGTGAGTCTGAGTGCGCCGTAGTTCATCATGATTATCTCGTGAAGAAATCCGGCGGTTTTATAATTGCCTTTGTTGTATTCACTGATCTTGGCTTCAAAATCGCCGATATCGTTGGGCTTTACGGGAACGACCTTATATATACCGGCTTTTTCGATCTCGCCGTAGAACTCATTCCAAAGACCGCGGAAGGTCTGCGTAAGCACCGTTGTACCGTGGTAGTTGCCCGTCTTGCCTCCGGAGGTGTCCGACATTACAAGAAATACAGGTGTTTTTCCCGCATATGAAGGCTCTTCCGTGACGGGTGAGCAACGATAAAAGCGGCGAAGCATCATCTTTACGCCGGCTTCCACTCCGAGAGAGCCTGTTTCAAGATTTATTACACGATTGAGCACATGAGGCTCATGCGACGCCGCGACGGCTGCAAAGCGTTCATCTGCATCCGCTTCATCCGGAGATATCCCGTTTGCATATTCGACTATGCGCTTTTCGCAGAGTCTTGTGATATATCCGCGTGTGTTGTTGTGAGTGGCATTGGGGATCCCCAGACGGCGCGCCATATCAATGAGCTTGTAGCCGGGGAACGAATGCCCGAGAGACGCGTGATAATGCTCGCTCTTACCTGTAAGATAGAGCTTTCCGTCCTCTCCCAGACGGTAGCAGCCGTATGCTCCCAGCGGAGCCGCAAGCCGATTTTCCGCATGGCGGAAAGCATCGGTCGGCGCCCCATCGTTGGGGTCGGCAACAGGCTTTACGACCTCGTGTCCGACGAACGAGACCAGCTCACTGTTGCGCAGTTGGGCTTCTACGGGATAAAAATCGATCTTTTCGTATGCCAGCGCCTTGGCTTCATCGCGCGTGAGCGTGCCGAAGAAGCATGCGCCTTCTATTATCCCGTTTATGTATTCCCTGCCGGTTATATCGGCAAGAGAAAGAGAAATATTTTTGAACATGTCCGGTTTCCTTTCCTTATAACTAACGTGTGTATCCGGAAATCATTCTGGGATCTCTTCAAGCATAACGCTTCTGCGTTCGCGGTGCGAGACGAGCGCTGCAGTCTGAACTCTGTGCGAAAGCACAGTTTCCTCCGGCAATACACAGCCAAACGGAGCCGCTTCCTTCATTCCGGCAACCTCCGCGATGAACGATCCCCACATCTGAAGGATAGCATCCGTAAATCCGAATTCGAATATACCGCCGGTTATCGTCGGGATCATCGGCTTATATCCGACATTGAGACGGCACCATGCCTGCTCGCGACCGACCGCTTCCGTGTACCAGAATGCTCCGGGATCATCGGTGGAAAAGCGTGCGGAATAATCAAGTCCGTCAACCTCGATGCTCCATCGGTTGGTGGCGCCGGGACAAAGGCGTTTGGTCTCAAGATACATCGGGAAATATCCTCCGTTGCCGTCCGGAACGCGACAATCAAGACGAGCGTTGTCCCAGGTAAGGCAGTCGGCATATCCGCCCTGACCGTCCGGACGGCGGGTTATGATCTTACTGAGATTAGCGTAAACGCTTTCGGGTATCCAGCCCATGCGGAACGGAAGGTGCTCGGTATGCAGACCGAGGTCCCCCATACAGCCGTATTCGCCGTTTGTCTCTATGCGGCGTTTCCAGTTGATGGGCTTTTGTGTATCCATATCGCTTGAGTGGCAGAAGGAAGAGCGCACTTCTATCAGCTTGCCGAACTTCCCTTCCGTTATTTTCTTTATCAGCTTCTGCGCCGCAGGATAATAAGGGAATTCGCTTGAGCAGCGAACGATCTTCCCCGGGTGAGCCTTTACAGCATTTACGATCGCACGGTTGGCGGCAAGATCTATGCCGAAAGGCTTTTCACCCATAAGGTGTTTATCTGAATTTATAATTGCGGTGTAAAATTTCTCGTGCAGATTGTGAGGAACGGCACAGTATACCGCTTCTACTTCGGGATCGGCGAGAAGCTC
>ERZ827186.1346-NODE-1346-length-20795-cov-3.508100_pt1 | contig 20795 bp, 23 predicted proteins | sample MGYA00519918_ERZ827186 | MGnify/ENA primary metagenome ERZ827186 (study PRJEB31778, sample SAMEA3449275) | human gut metagenome | biome: human gut; feature: human-associated habitat; material: faeces | place: United Kingdom | collected 2010/2012 ...
CGCAGGTCGATCTGTTTGCAGTACAGGTCCGTCAGCTCGTCGTGCTGCGGGCCCGGCACCCAGAATTCGCAGTTGCGCATAAAGGGCGGGTGCATGTTCACAACGTTCAGCCCGTGGTCTTTCGCGCTCTGCACAAATGTGCGGAGCTGTTCTTTCGTAATGAATTCGGAGTCGGAATTGATATGTATGTTCTGGAATCCGGCCTCCCTGGTCAGGCGCATCTGTTCGCCCAGGTCCATTTCGGGAATCGCCCGCAGGTCAATGCAAAAACGTTCGGTCATTTCAATCGCCTTTCCTGTACCGTCCTCCTACCGGAGCGGCGGTTATTTATTTTCCTTTAATATAACAGATCGCGGTTCATAAATCAATGAAATCAGGTGAAAAACCCCTAAAATCCTTGACATGATCGCGCGGCCGTGGTATTTGTATAAAAAAACGGACGGAGGCGGGATATGCATCGGGAGAGCGGGGGGCGGCTGAGCGCGGCGGCGCGGGCTTCGGCCCGCGCTTCTGCGATATGACCTACGCCTATACGCCCGCTCTGCGCCGTCTGGCAGACGAGGTGGCCGCCGCGCAGGGCGTTGCACTGCGCCACGGAGTATATCTGGGCTATATGGGCCCCAGCTACGAAACTCCGGCGGAGATCCGTGCGTTCCGCGTGCTGGGCGCGGACGCCGTGGGAATGTCCACGGTGCCGGAGGTCATCGCCGCCAGCCACTGCGGGCTGCCTGTGCTGGCCATCAGCCTCGTCACCAATATGGCCGCGGGCGTGCTGGAAAAGAAGCTGGACGAAAACGAGGTCATCGAGACGGCCGCAGCCCGCGCAAAGGTGCTGGAGCGCCTGGTCACGGGAATCGTGGAGCGCCTGTGAGCCGCCCGGAGCAAAACGGCATGCGGAGCTGCTCCCGACGCCGCGCGGTCCGCTCCCTCAAAGCCGTTAATCCAAACCGCAAAACGGCCCGGGCGCAATATGGCCCGGGCGCACATAAAAAGGCTTTGCCGCTCACTGCGCGGCAAAGCCTTTTTTCAAATCAGCCGTCAGCTCCTGGTATTCCATCAGCTCCATCACGGGCTTGTGGAACGTCTCCATCAGGCTGCAGTATTTGTCGAACATCACGATCACATACGCCTCGCGGCATTTGGGCGGTGTGACCGTCAGCGGCCACATATGCCGCAGGATGATATTCTTTTCCCTGTCCGTAAGGCTGAACAGGCGCTGGGCGTTCTCCAGCGCGCGCCGCGGATGCGTCAGCCCGTGAAAATAATTGCCCGTTTCCTTTGCGTGGAAGTGCCAGTCGTACAGAAAAAGGTCGTGCAGCAGCCCGGCGCGGGCGGCGGCGCGGGCCTGCCATCCATGGTCCCTGCAATACAGGTAGCTGAGATACGAAACATTGATGCTGTGGCGCAGGCACGAGGTCTCGCCGTGCTGGGTGTACGCCTCCATGGAACGCACCAGCGGATGTTCCAGAATATCCTGTACCAGAGCCAGGTATTCCGGATCTCTGGGTACCGTGATGGAGCACACGGTTTCCTTGCTGCGGTAAATCATTTCTAAAAAATCCCCTTTGTGTAAAGGTCGGCGCCGCGCTTTTCAGCGGGCGGCGCGGCCGGGCACGGGCTCGGCCTCTGTGGAAGTATGCGCATTCTGATACGCCTGATACGCGCTGACGGCAAAATCCACCGCATAGGCACACACCAGCAGAAATGCGGCCGCCAAACCGACACGGTCCGGAATGAGCAGGACAGCGCGGAACACCAGCCGGTGCAGAAACGCAAACAGCAGAAGAGCGATGAGCCCCCAGCCCAGCGTGCTTTCCAGGCACAGAATCCCCTTATAATTGAACGGCTTATTGGTGTAATCCCACCAGAAGGTGCCGAACAGGCGCAGCATCAGCCGCGCGGTGAGGTATTCGAACAGCGTTGCCAAAACGGCTCCCACAAGATAGAGCAGCACATAATTGCCGGAAAACGGACGCAGCAGCGCAAAGCCGAGCATTGCGCCGAAGCCGTAGATGATACAGAACGGCAGATGCGCAAAGCCGCGGTTCTCCCACCGGCCCTTCTCCCGGCGTATGACGATGCACTCCATCACCCAGCCCAAAAAGCTGTAAAGGAAGAATGCGTTGATCAGCACATGGGGCGCCACAGGTGCGGTATAAAAAATCGTACCCACGTTCTCCATCCTTTCTGTTTTGCGGCATGTAGCCGCGATCGCTAATATTACAGCAGGACGCCGCAAAACGGCTTCAACAAAACCGTGCCTGCTGCGGTTTTGCATGGTTCAATGCTCTCAAGCCCATGCGCGAAAGCGCAACAGCGCACGAAGTGCGCGTGGCCGCGCAAGCGGCGGGCGTGAGGTTATTATACCATATTTCTAAGCTCGCACTTCGCGTACCGCTCGTGTTCACTAAGAAACATGGTATCTATGCCGCTAAACTCATGCTTCGCCTGCGGCTCGCATGCGCTAACCGGATATATTATACCACAATTAGGCCGAAAAGGACCGCCCGCATTTAAATAGGCCTGACCGGTGCAAGGAACAGCACTTTTCATTTCATTTTTTCCAACGCACGAAATACTTGTCGATATCTGTCTCTGCTCTCCGCTCTGCACACACAGTAGTAGGTCGCCTCTGCCTGTTCGTCAATAATGGGAATTACAACTCGATTTTGAGGAACGCCGTCCCGCTCCATATGAGCGTCCGTAATAAAAGAGGGAAACGCTCCTGTTCCCGCCACTTCTCCAAACGCGTCCCATTCGTTCATCATAAGGAAATGTGCATTCGGCAGCTTTTCCCGACAGAAGCTGTGCCAGAAGCCAATATCTGTATACAGGAGAAGATTTTGCCCATCAAGGTCCGCCGGGGTAAGCGTCTTTCGGTTCGCTAAAGGGTGCTCCAGAGGGACCGAAAGGAACAGACGCTCTGTTCGGAATGGTTGCCCATACAGATCAATATCCGGGGGACTATGGGTAACAATGAGTTGGTACATCTCTTTATTCAGACCAGCCAGCAATTCTTCATCTGAGTTTTTCATCTCCGTGGAAACGTTCATTTGAGGATAGAGCTTGGAGAGCAGCGGCAACAAGTCCCAGAGAGGCACCGGGGCGCAGCCCCCCACAGAGAGAGTGCGGCGGCTTCGGTCAAAAAGGCGCAGCCTCTCCTCCATCTCCCTACTCTGCTCCAGCAATTTTTCTCCTAACTGAACAGCCATGATGCCATTCTCATTAAGAGCAATCTTGTTCTTTGATCGTTCAAACAAAGATACCCCAAGACTTTCCTCCAGTTTTTTCATGGATTGGCTTAAAGCAGGCTGGGAGATATGCAGTTTCTCCGCCGCCCCAGACAACGTGCCCTGCCGGGAAAAGGCTATAAGCTGCTCCAATAAATAAAGTTCCATCATAGGCCCCTCTCAGTATTTGTTTTAATTATAGCATATTTGGAAATAAATATTGTACTTTCCCAAAAATTCTTGCTATCATGACATCATAAAATTCAAGGAGGTTCTCCCGAATGGATGATATCACTCTGAACAATGGCCTAAAAATGCCCCTGGAGGGTTTTGGTGTCTTTCAGATTCCCGACCCTACACAGTGTGAGCAGGCGGTTCTGGACGCTATCAGTTTCGGTTATCGCCTGATCGACACCGCCGCCGCCTATATGAACGAGCAGGCGGTAGGTGCCGCTCTGAAGAAATGCGGCGTTCCCCGTGAAGAACTGTTTGTCACCACAAAGCTGTGGGTGCAGGATGCCAGCTACGAAGGAGCGAAGGCGGCAATCCAGCGTTCCCTGGACAACCTGAGTTTGGATTACTTGGATTTGTATCTTATTCACCAACCCCTTGGCGACTATGTAGGGGCTTACCGTGCTATGGAGGAAGCCTACCAAAAGAAGGAGCTCCGAGCCATCGGCGTATGCAATTTCTATCCCTCCCGGCTAGCCGATCTGTGCGAAACAGTAGACGTGATCCCCGCCGTTGACCAGGTAGAGCTTCATCCTTTCTTCCAGCAGGAGGATGCCATGGCACTAATGAAGGAGTACGGGGTCGTTCCCGAAGCCTGGGGGCCTTTTGCCGAGGGTAAGTTCGGCATTTTTACCCACCCGGTTTTAACGAAGATTGGGAGCAAGTACGGCAAGTCCGCCGCTGCCCATAGACACCGCAAGCTGCTCTTCTTCTACTTTTATTGTTTTAGTGAGAGTTTTTTCTTCCATAATAATCACCTTTCCCTGTTGTCTATCACGAAAAATTGTGATATACTTATTATTATGATACAATAAAAATATTGATTAGGCAAGTATGCCAATCAATTTTGAGGAGTAAAAGATAATGAAATTAGGCATTGTAGGTTTACCTAATGTTGGTAAAAGCACACTTTTTAACGCAATCACAAATGCAGGTGCTCAAAGTGCAAACTATCCGTTCTGTACAATCGAGCCGAATGTAGGCGTTGTAGCTGTTCCGGACAAGCGTCTTGACAAGCTTGCGGAAATGTATGACCCGGACAAATATACCCCCGCATCAATCGAATTTGTTGATATTGCAGGTCTTGTAAAAGGTGCGTCAAAGGGCGAGGGCCTCGGCAACAAGTTCCTTTCAAATATTCGTGAGTGTGACGCTATCGTTCATGTTGTTCGTTGTTTTGAAAACGATGACATCATTCATGTTGAGGGTTCTATTGACCCTGCAAGAGATATTGAAACAATCAACCTTGAGCTTATTTTATCGGATGTAGAAATGCTTGAGCGTAAAATCGACAGAACGCAAAAAATGCTTAAGGGCGACAAAAAATATCAGAAAGATATTGATTTCTACAAGCGTGTGCTTGAGACACTCGAGGCAGGCAAACCCGCAAGAAGTGTTGAGTGTAACGAAGATGAGGCTCTTTTGCTTTCTGATGTTGCATTGCTCACAACCAAGCCTGTAATTTATGCCGCAAATATGAGCGAAGATGATTTTTCAAACGGTCTTGATTCTAACGAGGGTTACAAGGCAGTTCAGAAAATTGCCGCCGAAGAAAAAGCAGGCGTTCTCCCTATCTGCGCTGAAATTGAGGCTGAAATCGTAGAGATGGATAAAGAAGAAAAAGAACTTTTCCTTTCCGATATGGGGCTTGAACAGAGCGGTCTTGACAGGCTTATCAGCGAGTGCTACTCACTTCTCGGCCTTATTTCTTACCTTACAGCCGGCAAACAGGAGGTAAGAGCCTGGACAATCAAAAAAGGTACAAAAGCTCCGCAGGCGGCAGGTAAGATTCACACCGACTTTGAGCGTGGATTTATTCGTGCCGAAGTAATTGCTTATGACGACCTCATTGCTTGCGGAAGTATGTCGGCAGCAAAAGAAAAAGGTCTTGTTCGCAGCGAGGGCAAAGAATATGTTATGAAAGACGGAGATGTAGTCCTTTTCAGATTCAATGTATAATTGCTCATTATTAATTATAAAAATTCAGCCACCGTTTTTTGCGGTGGCTTTGTTGTAGGTGAAACAATGGAAATCAATAAAGATTATATATGGAATTATCTTAAAAATTCCGATTTACCGATTATTCTTTACGGAATGGGTGACGGCGCAGACAAAGTTCTGTCCGCTTTTAAAAAATACGGAATAACCGCAAGCGGAGTTATGGCAAGCGATGATTTTGTAAGAGGTCAGAGTTTTCACGAATTTACGGTAAAAAAGCTAAGTGACTTTGAAAATGAGTATTCAGATTTTATAATTGCACTTTGCTTTGCCACTCAACTGCCCGATATTATGCAAAATATTTTTGAAATTGCCAAAAAGCATAAGGTCATTGTTCCGAGTGTACCCGCATTCGGCGATATTCTTTTTGACGAAGAATTTGCGAAAAAAAATAAAGAAAGCATAACAAGTGCCCGAAATTTGCTTGCAGATGATTTATCAGTAAAAGTTTTTGACAACATTCTTGAATTTTACAAAACAGGAGAACTCTCTCTGCTTGACGGAATTACAACCGATAAAGACGAGGCTTTCTCTCTCCTGTCGCTCGGTGAAAACGAAACCTATGTTGACCTCGGCGCATACAATGGAGATACTGTAGACGAATTTTTGCATTACACAAACGGCAAATACAAATTTATTACCGCACTTGAACCGAATGCCAAAAACTACAGTAAATTACAGGCGCATTGCTCGGAAATGAAAAATCTTGAACTCTGGCAGCTCGGTGCGTACAGTCACAACACCACTCTTTGTTTTAACAACAAGGCAGGTCGTAACAGTGCCATAGTAAACGAAAGCAACACAAAAACTCCTGTTGCCGCCGTTGATACAATTTTGTGCGGGCGGGCGGCAACATATGTAAAAGCAGATGTTGAGGGCGCTGACTTTGAAACAATTTTGGGCATGAAAAATACGCTGAAAATGTTTAAGCCAAAGCTCAACTTTTCAGCGTATCACAGATTTGAAGATATTTTCAGACTGCCGCTTTTGATTTCGGGAATAAATCCTGAATACAAAATATATTTGCGGCATCATCCGTACATTCCTGCATGGGATACTAATCTCTATTGCATTTAATTATTTTTTGAAGAACCAAATTCATTTAATATATCATCGATTTCGCTTTCATCGGTTACCTTATCGGTGGAAGCGTATTTACTGTAATCAAAATCATCGTCATCATCATTTAAATCGTATGTTGTTTCTACAGCTTTCGGTGCTTCTGCCTCGGCAGCCTTTTCATTTACAAATTCTTCGTTTCTGCGCTTAGCCGCAAGCAATCTTTCCTCTGCTTCCGCCTCTGCCTCTGCCTCTGCTTTTTTACGCTTATCGCCAAAAGCAATATCGCCGACAAACAAGCCGAAAATACCCGAAATAAGGTAAGCAACCAAAAGAATTATGTTTGTAAGGTGGAAACCGCCGTTATAAATAAGCATACTCGGAATGAATACGACAGGAGCTATAAGTGTAAACAAAAAGTCCATTCCGTACTTTGAACAATACATTGCGGCGCACACTATTGCAGTTGCCGGGAAAATAAAATAATATGCCACTGTCGAAAATCCCTGCAAAGATTTTGAAATAAAGATAATCGGCACGAGCATATAAATCAAAAGAATTACCACACCATAGGGTAAATATTTTTTAACCAAACCGTTCATAATAACCTCCGTAATAATATATTGTAACACTCATTCTATTATAACTAAAATTCATAAAAAATCAATAAGCTATGCAATATTTGTTGTTTTGCATTAAAAAACGAGGCTTGCGGTAAGCCTCGTTTTATATTTTTTCTCAATTACTTAAGTCCATCGGTGATTTCCTCGGTATAATCAGCTTTCTGTGACTCAACAAGTTCTTTGTACATATCGCCCTTGTTGGTATAACCGTAAACATTTCTGTAATGATACTCAAGATTGGTTTCACCTGAAATGGAAGTGTTGTTCAAGTCAACATTCTGTGTTCCGTCAGCATACTGCATAATGTCTTTAAATCTAACAGGGAAATAAACAGTGGTTTCGTCAAACGCCTTTTTATCCTCAACGCTCTTTACCTTACCGCTGTAGATAATGTAAATCTGGTTATTGCCGTCCCAGTTCCAGCCGTTTTCATCTTTTGTATAAAGGAAGTATGTACCTTCAAATTTCAAATCAGACACACCGATATACTTATTTTCACCTGCAAAATATGCATTGATAACATCTTCTGTCTGCTTTTTCATAGCATTAAGTGTATCTTCTTTAATATCTGCCGTCTTTGACACATATTGATCAACAGCGGTACACTTAAAGTCCTTTGTGGTTGAAGTAAATACACAACCGTAAGCCTCAACAAAATACTCCGGGTCATTGCTTACTGTAACAGTAATTGTATCGCCGATTTTTATATCGTAGCTTTTGCTAAGGTCATAATAAATGTTCTCATATACCTCGTCTTTTGAATTGTTTACTACTTTGGCATATACATTTGGTGATGTACCTGAAAATTCAACTGTAACACCCTCAAATGGGTCTATTTTCTTGGTTTCTTTAAGTCCCTCAACAGTATATTCTTTCGATTCGCCAACATACTCAATCTTGTATTGTGCTGCGGCATCATTGTCATATTCAAAATTTACCGTTACCGTATCACCGTTTGAAAGACCGCTTGTTTTATCAAGATCGTAGTCAATATCTACCGCATCATAATAATCGTCAATCGAACTCCATGTAATATCCGAATCATAGAGTTTTTTACATGTAATATCCGAATTATAGGCTTTTTTAAACGAAGATGACGCCTTCATCAGATCATCTAAATACTTATCGTAATCAAACTCTGCTGAAGCTGTGCCGTATGCGTCGTATCCGTCATAACTTACTTTGATATAATCACTAAGATTAATTTTAGTTTTATGATTAGCAACGAGAACCAAGGATACAATAATAATGATTAATAACGCACAAGCGCCGCCTATAATACCAAAAAGCAACTTTTTATTCATCGGCTTTTTAGGCTTTGCAGGTTGAACGAAAACTCCCTGATTAACACCTGCAGGCTGAAAATTATTAGGCTGAAACTGTGGGTTTTGCGATTGTGCCGAAACACTCTGCTGCGGTTGATTATACTGCGGCTGAACACTCTGTGCATTGTTTTGTGCATCATTTCGGGCATTACTCTGTGATTGAACATTTGCACCACAAAAAATGCAAAATTTACTGTCATCTTTAATTTCTTTGTTACAATTAGGACAAATCATTTGTTATCCTCCTTTCAAAATTTAGACAAACATTTGTACTTTCACATATTTATCACATAAATTATACTATTTCGCACATCAAATGTCAACATTTAAGGTCTATCGTCAATAACAAAAAAGCTATAATATTTATTCAAAAATTCATTGACAATAAATACAAAATAAACTAAAATAAATATGTATGGGATTTATATCCCGATAATATTATCTTAAGAATTTGGGGTGAAAAATTAATGGACGCAGACGGTAATAAAGGCGCAGTACCTGGGCGAAGTTGCAACAAACGAAATGACCGCTATTGCGTTCATTTTTTGTCGCTCAATATATAAACTGAATATGGTGCTCGTCTTTACTCCCTAAACAGCTGAAGGAGGAAAGATGATGGAAACAGTTAAGGTTGGTATAACCGAAACTATCAGAGTGCTGCTTGAAGAAAAAAAGTTTAACACTCTAAGAGATATTCTTGTCACCCTTAAGCCATACGATATTGCTACTATATTTGAAGAGCTGCAGGACGAAAAAACTCCTCTGCTTTTCAGAATTTTGCCGAAAGAGCTTGCCGCCGAAACATTTGTGGAAATGGATGACGAAACTCAAAAGCTCTTGATTCACGGATTCAGCGATACAGAGCTTAAAGAAGTTGTTGACGAGCTTTTTATTGACGATGTGGTTGACCTTGTTGAGGAAATGCCCGCAAATGTTGTTAAGCGAATTTTAAAGCAAGCAGACAAGGATACAAGAAAAACTGTTAACGAACTGCTCAAATATCCCGAGGACAGTGCAGGCTCAATTATGACAACCGAGTACATTGTACTTCGTCCCGAAATGACAGCCGAGCAATCTATAAAAAGAATCAGACGAACAGGTGTAGATAAAGAAACTATCTACATTTGTTATGTTACGGATGACAACTCAAAACTTATCGGTATTACAAGCGTAAAGGATCTGCTTTTATCTGACGATGATGTTATTGTTTCGGAGATAATGGAAGAAAATGTAATTTGTGTAAACACTCTTGACGACCAGGAGAAAGTAGCACAGATGTTTTCTAACTATAATTTTCTTGCGCTCCCCGTTGTAGATACCGAAAACAGACTTGTCGGCATTGTAACAATCGACGATGCTATTGATGTCTTGCAGGAAGAGGCAACCGAGGATATTGAAAAAATGGCTGCCGTAATGCCTTCCGATAAGCCTTATATGAAAACAAGTGTTTTCGGAATTTACAAAAAGCGTATTCCGTGGCTGCTTGTACTTATGCTTTCAGCCACATTTACAAGTGCTATCATTTCTCATTTTGAATCTGCGCTTGCGAGCGTAATCGTGCTTTCGTCATTTATTCCGATGATTACAGGTACAGGCGGTAACGCCGGTTCGCAGGCTTCGGTATCGGTTATCCGTGCTCTGTCGCTTGGTGAAATCAAATTCTGCAATGCAGTCAAGGTATTGTGGAAAGAGTTTAGAGTATCTATCCTTTGCGGTGTCACTCTTGCCGCCGCAAATTTTATAAAATTGATGATATTCGATTTAAACGGCAAAGAAAACGCCTTTTTTATCGGACTTGTAGTTTCGCTTACACTTATCGGAACTATTATAATGGCAAAACTCATAGGTTCGTTCTTGCCTATGGTCGCACACAAAATCGGTGTTGACCCTGCCGTAATGGCATCGCCGCTCATCACCACAATTTGCGACGCCTTATCACTTTTAATTTACTTTGGAATTGCAACAACAATTCTTCATATTTAAAAAAACAGGTCATATCTGCAAATACAGCAGATATGACCTTAATTTTTTTCGGAATTGAGCAAGCCTAAAATCACTCCCAAAGCTATGTTTTGTTGTTTTGCCGATAATTCTCTGTAGCCGCTGAGCAAATCACATTCGTCCTCATTCAAAGACATTTGCACTGTTTTATCTATCGGCTGACGAATGTTTGTATAGCCGATAATGTAATCGACCGATGTATTAAAAATATCTGCCATTTGCATAAGAGTTGCAATGCTCGGTTCACTTTTTCCGTTTTCGTAAGCACTAATCATTTTTTGAGAAACATTGAGCTTTAAAGAAAGAGAAATCTGACTTAAGCCTTTTTCTTTTCTCAACATTGCAATTCTATTCATAAACTACTCCTTAAATTATACTTTTTAAGTATAATATTATTACATAATTGTTGACAAATTATACCTTTATGTTATAATAATACTTGTAAAAAGTATATAAGGAGGAACTTTTATGAAAAAACAGTCTAAAAAAGCAGTTTCATTTTTTATCACACTTTCCCTGATTTTTAGTTTATTTACACTGTATCCCTTACAGGCAAGTGCAATGACTAATCAAGAGGGTGCAAATTGGGCTTTAGCGAGAGTCGGGCAGTGGATAGACACAGACGGCTATTATGGTGCTCAATGTAAGGATTTCGTAAACGCTTTTACACAAGAAAACTTCGGAATCACATTTCCCGGAAATGCTTGCGATCTAATCTATGATGCTCTTCCATCAGGTTGGCAAAGGATTCAAAATTATGCAGAATTTATTCCGGAACCCGGCGATATAGCAATATGGGGTGGTTGGAACGGTAACCCTTATGGTCATACCGGAATAATTATATCTGCAAATATCAACACATTTGAATCGGTAGATCAAAACTGGGTAAATTCCAGCAGTAACGGTTCAGCGGCTGCAAGAGTAACACATAATTATACCAGACCTGCATTTTGGGGTGTAATACGTCCACCCTATCAAGCAAACATTCCTGCTGTTAGCGGAACTTGGTTAACAGTAAACGGTTCAACTTTTATTGCCGGATCAACTGTAACATTTAATCTTGGAGCAAACAATGCAAACGGTTATACAATTGGTATTGACAAAGACGGCACACGAATAATTACTCAAGGTGTTGGTACAAATCCGAGTTTTGTTTTAAATGAGCCGGGCAATTACAGCGCATATGTTACAGCCGGAAATTCTGTAAGCTATCAAGATTCTGCAAGAGTTTATTTTAGAGTATTCAGACCTGAAAATTTAGGCACAGATTTTTACGCACTTATTTTAAATAAAAATGCTTGGAAACCAATCGGCTCAACAGATGATAATAATGTAACACTTCAATCCGAACAGGGAATATCCAATCAATTATGGAAATTTGAAAGACAAAGCGATTCAACCTATGAAATAAAAAACACAAAAACAGGTTATAATCTTGATGTGTACTGTTGCCTTTCTGCTAACGGAACAAACATACAAGTATGCGGTGATAATAACAGTACTGCTCAACATTGGTATATTTCATCTGAAAACGGCGGATATGTTTTTATTCCAAAATGTGCAATAAACAGTGTTATGGATTTAACCGGCGGAAGCACTACGGACGGTAATAATATTCAGTTATACGAACACAATGGAACAGCCGCACAAATTTTTGCAATTTACGGGCAAGATGATGTTCAACTAAAAAGTGCAGTTCTTTCGGTAACACCGGGAAACAGTAAAACTAATACCGCTTTTAATTGGACTAAAACATATGGTGAAAGTTATTATTCTTTAAAAATATGGAACGGCAAAGAACTTGTCGGAGAACCATATTATATTGATTCAAATATACCTAAAAATACATTAGCCAAAGAAATACAATTACAACCGGGTTATTATGAGGCATATGTTGATGCTGTAAATTATTTTAATTGTAAAAAATCTAACACTGTATCTTTCACCGTTAAACCAACAGTTAAAACCTATATTGATAAAACAAAAACTTCCATTACTCTCGAATGGGAACAAGTCTTAAATGCAAAATCATACAAAGTAAATATATATAACAAAGATACTGACGAATTGGTATTATCAAAAGAAAATATAGAAACTGCCGACTGTTCATTTACTTTGCCAAACGGTTCATATTACATTGTAATATCATCAGATAACAATGTATCGTCTGATAAAAAATATATGATTGTAAATATGAATTATGCAAAATCAATAATAGGAGATATTAATTATGACGGTTACATCACCATGGAAGATGTCGAACTATTAACGCAATATCTCGCTACCGGTAATTACATTGATAAAAGAATTGCAGATGTAAATAATGATGAACTTATTGATGTTGCTGATGCAATTCAAATAAGCCGATTCATAAATGGCAACGATACTAATTATAATATTGGAAAAGAAATCACTTTAGACAGTTTATTAGGCGATCTAAATTCAGACGGAAAAATATCAGTTAATGATGTAACGGAATTACAAATGTATATTTCTCAATCTAAAGATTTTTCCGATGAGCAAAAAATGCTTGCCGACTACAATCAGGACGGCATAATAGATGTGCTTGATGTAACCGATATACAACAACTCATTGCAAATTCATAAGCTTATCTGCACACAACAAAAGCCTTGCAGGCGAAATCCTGCAAGGCTTTTTCATAGATTATTATAATTAAATATTAACTTGTTCCTCAGCAATAGATTCTAAGGCTTCCGACTTTTTGCCGAAAGAAAATACCTTTACCTCTTTGTACCACATACAGCACACAGCTGACACTGCAAGCGGTAAAAATCCTAACCATATGCTCTCCCTTGCCCAAAAAATTTCAGCCACGCTTGCAAGAGCAACGCCTATATGGAAGAAAAGCAATGTCATTCCGAAGAACTGCGCTTTGCGTTTCATCTTTATGTTGCCGTCAATAAGATAAGATGTAAGCGATGTTACCGTTTGTCTTATATTATTGGTCGAAAAAATTGTTGAACTGCCGTATCCCGCATCGCCTGCGTAAGCGTTCCATTGAATAGGAGCGGCAAAAAACAGCGGCAGCATTGCAAGGTACGAATTTTCTACGAAATTAAGCACGCTTACAAGTATAAAAGCAACCGATGTCAAACCAAGACTTATTATTTTTGTATCAAGTTTTATAAATTTGTGGAGCAACACATATGTCACATTACCGCAAGCATACACCAAAGCGGCAAGCACCATATAAATTAATAAAGAATGTTCCGGCTCAAACAAATTATGTACAATGTGTATCATATTTGATGTTTGCGATGAGGCAAGCAGGTCGCAATGATTTATGATTGCGTACGCACCCATAAATCCGCCGATTGAGCTTACACAAAAGTGTAGCCACGCTTCTTTTTTAACATTTTTCTCCACGATTATCGCCCTTTTATTAGTTTTTCGCTTATAATTATATCACAACAAGCGACAAAATTCAATTATAAAAGCGCTGATAAGAACGGGGTTTTCAGCTATCTTTTTGTGTATCGTCAATTAATCTGCCTTTTTCGACATTCGGCTTTATAAAATTGTTGTAAGAATATTCCGCTAAGATTTCAGAACCTTTTGGGGTGTTCTTTTGCCTGCCAAGCACCTGGCTTAATTTTATTTTTCTCTCTGCCCACATCTTACCGTCTGTTGCGTCATTCAGCATTACGGGCTGAACATTGTCCATAGTATGGGCAAATTTTGCCTCGGCTGTTTCGGCATTTTCAAATTCAATCCAAAGATTTTTCAGCTTTTCGCACTGGTCGTCGGGCAAAAGTCCGAAAATCCTGTCTGCCGCTTTCTGTTCCCTTTCGTGTTGAGTTTTCTTGCCCTCTTCGTCATAACAATAGGTATCTCCTGCGTCAATCTCCACAATATCGTGCAGTAAAAGCATTGTAACCGTTTTTAAAACATCTATTTTTTCGTTGGCATACTCACTCAAAAGCACGGTCATAAGCGCCATATGCCATGCGTGCTCGGCATCGTTTTCCTTGCGCTCTCCGCCTGTAAGCAATGTCTGACGCTGTATGAATTTTTCCTTGTCAATTTCCTTTATAAAGTCAAATTGCTTTTTAAGCCTTTCGTCCATAATTACCTCAACTTACAACATTCTTAGGAGTGCCGTTTATAAATGAACCGATATTGTCTGCAACAATATTCATCAATCTTTCCCTTGTCTCAATGGGCGCCCATGCGATGTGAGGAGTTATAATGCAATTCTTTGCCTGCATTAAAATACAGTCCTCCTCCATCGGCTCAACAACCAAGGTATCTACTGCCGCTCCGCCGATAATGTCATTCTGCAACGCATCGTAAAGGTCGTTCTCTGCCATTACTCCACCTCTTGCGGTATTCACAAACAATGCATTGTTTTTCATTTTTGCAAACTGCTCTTTTCCAAACATTTTATCCGAATCGCTGTTAAGCGGGCAATGAACCGTTACAATGTCGCTCCTTTCAAGCAACTCGTCAAAACTTACAAACTCCACTCCGTCAGCCTGTTTTTCGGAACGATTATACGCAAGGACTTTCATTTCAAATGCCTGCGCAATTTTTGCAACCGCACTTCCGATACTTCCAAATCCTACAATACCTATTGTTTTTCCTGCAAGCTCGTTTAGCGGATATACAAACGGCGAAAAAGTCTTGCTCCTTTTCCATTGACCGTCGGCAACAAATTTTGCATATTCACGTACCTTGCTGTAATGCTCCAAAATTAATGCAAAAGTATGCTGTGCAACGGCATTTGTGGAATACGAACCCGCATTGCAGACTGTAATACCGTGCTTTCTGCAATATTCTATATCAATGTTATTGTATCCTGTGGCAAAAAGTCCGATATATTTTAAATTCTTTGCAAGTTTTAATGAACCCTCGTCAAGTCGGGTTTTGTTGCAGATAACCATATCTGCGTCCGCAATCTTTTCTGCGACTTCATCATATGTGAGAAGTCCGTACTGCACCACTTCTCCGAACTGTGAAAGTCGGTCGGCAGGTACAAGATTATCCACAACAGTTTGTGCGTCCGTCAGTACAATTTTCATACTGTTACCTCCGTTTTTATAAGTTAAAAATCTAATTTTATTATACACAATTTTTTTAATCTTGCAATCATTTGACAAAAAATGTATAATTATTGTGGAGGTATGACTATGTACAAAAATATTTTATTTGATGTTGACGGCACACTTTTACCTATGGATGTTCACGAATTTGTTAAATATTATTTCGGTTCACTCTGCGAAAAAATGATACCTGTACTTAAAATCGAGCCGAAAGCGCTTACCGATTCTATTATGGCAGGGCTTGGCGCAATGGCTAAAAACGATGGTTCCGCACTTAACAGAGATGTGTTTTGGAAAGCCGCCGCAAAAGTAAGCGGTGTTGACCTTATTAAATACGAAGATATGTTTACCGATTATTATAATAATGAATTTGTCGCCGCAAAGACCGCAACCTTCGTTAATCCTTATGCAAAAAAATGTGTTGATTTTGCAAAAGAAAACGGATACAAAGTAATTGCCGCAACAAACCCGATTTTCCCTAAGCCGGCTACATATAAAAGACTTGAATGGGCAGGACTTAATCCCGAAGATTTTGAATATATTACCGTTTATGACAACTCGTCAAGCTGTAAACCCAATCTTCTGTATTTTAAAGATTTATGCGAAAAATGCGCCATTTCTCCAAAAGAAAGCCTTATGGTCGGCAATGATGTTGACGAAGATTTGTGCTCCGCCGAACTCGGTTTTGACACATTTTTAATTACCGACTGCATTATAAACCGTAATGATAAGGATTATTCATCATACAAAAACGGAAGTTTTGAGGATTTTTATAATTATCTGACCACACTTAACAAATAATTTTATCTGCAACATAATAAAACAAAATTTTCACTCCATATCTATTATTATATAGTTATGGAGTTTTTATTTGCCTTTATAAGGCAAAATAGCGAGCTGAATTTTCAGTAAAAAGGATGTTTAAAATGCTCAAAACAAAATTTGAAAACAATGTGCTGACAGCGTTCATTGAGGGTGAACTTGACCATGACTCTGCCGCAAGAATACGCACAAAGCTTGACGGAATCTGTGAATCAATTAAGCCAAAGCTGTTAAACCTTGACTTTTCCGGGGTATCGTTTATGGACAGCTCAGGAATCGGTCTTGTACTCGGAAGATACCGCCAAATGAAATTACTCGGAGGCGCTGTGCGTGTAGTCAATATACCTGAAAATATGTATAGGCTCTTTGCACTTTCGGGACTTGAAGGATTGGGGGTGCTGAGATGAATTTAATTAACGAAATGAGCCTTAGCTTTCCGTCAAAGAGCAGTAACGAGGCTTTTGCCCGAAGTGCGGTATCAGCCTTTATTATCGGTCTTGATCCAACCGTTGCCGAGCTTTCAGACATAAAAACCGCCGTTTCAGAGGCTGTTACAAACTGCATTGTGCATGGCTACCGCCGAGAAAGCGGAACAGTTTACATAAGCGGAAAAATTTACGAAAACAACAAAGTAGTAATAAAAATTCGTGACAAAGGCTGCGGCATTGCAGACATTGAAAAGGCAATGGAACCGCTCTTTACCACCGCTCCCGAAGAAGACAGAGCAGGTCTTGGCTTTGCGGTTATGCAGAGCTTTTGCGACAAAGTAAAAGTCAAATCCACTGTCGGCAAAGGCACTGCCGTTACGCTTGAAAAAGTCATTTCATCGGGCAGATTCCTTTCAAGAGGTCGTTAATCGGTATGTCGGAAAGCCGTGGTGATATTATCGGGGATAAAAACTCTCTCGCACAAAAGCATATGGGACTTGTCCATTCCTGCTGTAAGCATTTTACAGGCAAAGGAGTGGAATACGAAGAACTGTTTTCGGCAGGTTGTTTGGGACTTGCAAAAGCCGTAGAGCGTTTTGACGAAAGCCGTGGACTAAAATTCTCTACCTATGCCGTACCGGTTATATTGGGAGAAATCAAGCGTATATTTCGTGACGGAGGTTCTGTACGGGTTAGTCGCACTCTTAAGGAACTTTCAATGAAAATTTGCAGACTTAATACCGAGTACGAAAAAAACAACGGCAGAGAAATGAGCGTTACCGAGCTTTCGCAGGCTTTGAATGTAAGTGAAGATAAGATTTGCGAGGCGCTTTCTGCCGGCTCTTCTCCCCTATCCCTTAATGCCGATTACGATGATGAGGGAAATTCCCGAATAGACATACCTGTAAGCGATTCGCAAGAAGAAATCACCGAACGGTTGAGCCTTAATGATGCAATTGCCGAACTTGATGAGCGTGACAGACAGATTATACATCTGCGCTATTTTCAGAATAAAACCCAATCACAAACCGCCGACTGCCTTGCAATGACGCAGGTGCAGATCAGCCGCAGAGAACGCAAAATTCTTGCCCTCATACGAGAAAAAATGAGCGTTTAGCTCTGCAACTGTCTTGTAAATTGTAAAAATCCCGATAAGGTGAATTTTTTGCCTTATCGGGATTTTATAATGTTTATTCTATGTAATTATTTGATGTTCTTTCCTTTGAATATATTATTTCTCCGTATATTGCAGGAACTATTGCGCTTACCAATACTATAATAATTGATATAAAGAACAATACATTACTTATATTTATTATGAATAACGAAATTATGCCTAATATTATTACTGCAATTCCACACATCACTCCAAAATAAGCTGCAAAGCGATGTACTTTTTTCCAAACGGATTTACTGCTCAATGTGGCGTTTGTTCGTATGCCAAGCAAAGAATTTTGCTTTATTTTAGGCATTAAATTGAATAAATAAACAAACATACAGCCCATAAAAATACAAATTAACGGTAAAAACAGATTATCTATATTTACTTTATTTTGCAATATCAGTGCAATCAGCATCCAAAAAAATAAAAACAAAAAAGCAAAAATTGATACTATACATCTTACGGCATATTTTCGGTACGACTTATAGTTTTCGTCATTTTCTTTAACCTTTGCGTAAATCGCATATATAATTGAAAACAATACAAGAATACTCGGAATAAATAAAAGCATCCATTTTGATGAATAGGCATCTGCAATCCCATTAACATTATAATGTGAGGGCAACTCTTCATTTGGATTAAAAGCAATAAAAACACCTGTTACAGCAATATTAATCAATGATATAATTAACAAAATATATTTTTTCATATTATTTATCCTCTCTGCCTGTTAAATCGGACAACATTTTTAACATATCTTCCAATACGCTTGTTTTCAACGAATAAACTACATTTTGACCTATTTTTTCTGAATCCACAAGGTCAGCTTGCTTTAAAATACTGAGATGATTACTTATTGATGGTTTGGTCATATTAAATTCAGCGGCAATCTCCCCTGCGTTAAGGCTTTTATTTTTAAGCAATTCAAGAATTTTCCGCCTTGTGGGATCAGCCAGTGCTTTCCATACATCTCCCATAAAAATCGCCCCTTTTATGTATTAGTTAATTAGTTAATTATCTAATTAACTAATACTATTATATCAATTTATTCGTATTTGTCAACAGATATTTATAAGCATACAAAAAGAGCAGTCCAAAATGAACTGCTCATGGTTTTTAGTTTAATGCGGATATTTTTCAAGCAAGTCCTGTAAATCGTACGGTGTTGCCTGATATACATAATAGTTAAGCCAATTTGTAAAAAGCAATGTTGCGTTACTTCTCCACACCATTGGCGGTGTGAGCGACGCATCGTCATTCGGAAAGTAATTGTACGGAACTTTCGGATTGATTCCCTTGTTCTCATCACGAAAATACTCGCTTGCAAGGGTATCTCTGTCATACTCGGCGTGTCCCATTACAAATACCTGTCTGCCGGATTTATTGGTAACTATAGCCACTCCCGCAAGCTCTGACACTGCAAGGATTTCAAGTGCGCTGTTTCTGCGTATATCATCTTCCCTTACTCCCGTATATCTTGAATGAGGAATACAGAAAGTATCGTCAAAGCCACGCATAAGCGGATGATGCGGGTCTAAAATCGTATGATTATAAATACCGCTTAACTTTTCCTTAAGTTTATGCTTTTGGATACCGTAATGATAATACAAACCCGCCTGCGCACCCCAACAAATGTGGAGTGTGGAATAAACATTGTGCTTTGACCATTCCATAATCTTGCAAAGCTCTTCCCAATAGTCAACATCTTCAAACTCAAGCTGTTCAACCGGTGCGCCCGTGATTATCATACCGTCAAAGGTTTCATTCTTTATTTGGTCAAAGGTTTTATAAAAAGTAGTCAGGTGATGAGGTGAGGTGTTTTTTGAAGTGTGTGATGCCATCTGCAAAAGCTCAATGTCAACCTGTAGAGGACTGTTGCCCAAAAGTCTTAGAAGCTGGGTTTCGGTTGTAATTTTTGTCGGCATCAGGTTTAAAATAATAATCTTAAGCGGACGAATATCCTGCTTTATCGCTATTTCGTTTGGCATAACAAAAATATTCTCAGACTCAAGTACCTTTATTGCCGGCAAATTGCTCTGAACCTTAATCGGCATAGCCTCAGCACCTCCTTATACATTTCAAATATAAAATCAATTAATACTGCTTGCCCCAATAAACCTGGTGCTTAGCAGGTTTGCCGCAGCATACACAAACATCGCTGATGTGCTCCTCGACAAAAGGAATACAACGGCTCTTAACACCGCCTGTAGCGTCCTTGAGTTTATCTTCACAAGCGCTGTCGCCGCACCACATAGCCTTAATAAAGCCCGGGTGATTCTTGGCGGTATCAACAAATTCGTCAAAGTTTGTTGCTGTAAATGTTTTTTCTTCTGTATTCTTGCGTGCTCTTTCATACATATCGTTGTGAATTGTATCAAGAAGCTCTGCAATATAATCGGAAAGTCCCTCAAGCGGTACAAAATACTTCTCACGGGTATCTCTTCTTACAACTACGCACTGACCCTTTTCTATATCCTTAGGGCCAATCTCAACTCTTACAGGAACGCCTTTCATCTCATACTCAGCAAACTTCCAGCCTGGTGCGTGGTCGCTGTCGTCAAGTTTAGTTCTGAACCGCTTTGTAAGCTCTGCCTTAAGTTCGTAAGCCTTGTCAAGTACGCCTTCCTTATGCTGTGCAACAGGAATAATTACAACCTGTACAGGTGAAATTCTCGGCGGGAGCACAAGACCGTCATCATCGCCGTGAACCATAATGATAGCGCCGATCATTCTTGTTGACACACCCCATGATGTCTGGTGCGGATAATGCTGCTTATTGTCTTTACCTGTAAAAGTAATGCCAAAGCTCTTTGCAAAGCCGTCGCCGAAGTAGTGTGATGTACCGCCCTGAA
>ERZ827186.1351-NODE-1351-length-20702-cov-49.545503_pt1 | contig 20702 bp, 18 predicted proteins | sample MGYA00519918_ERZ827186 | MGnify/ENA primary metagenome ERZ827186 (study PRJEB31778, sample SAMEA3449275) | human gut metagenome | biome: human gut; feature: human-associated habitat; material: faeces | place: United Kingdom | collected 2010/2012 ...
TCGAGAGTGACCTGATTGAGATACCATCCTCCTGCCACAGCACATAAAGAATACGCCCCTGGGCTCCATTAAACGCATCAATATTCTTTTCGCTGAGAATCTTCTCAAAAATCCGGTCTCCAAGTTGTTTTATTTTGGTGACAAGAAATCCGCCGTTTGTTTTCATACAAATGCTCCTATATAGTAGTTTATTAAATTATACTATATAGGAGCTTTATTGTCAAGAGTTTGTATGCCTTAATAGAGGTAAATTTCGATTTGTTGCTTCGTTTATGCTACAATTTGTTAATGAGATTTCTCGCTTTTTTACTTTTGTTGTATTTGAGCAAAAATAAAAAAAGCCGAAAAGCCTTGATTTTACCAGTGTTGTATTTGAGCAAAAATAAAAAAAGCCGAAAAGCCTTGATTTTACCAGGCTTTTCAGCTGTGCATTTGGCACCCCCTGCGAGAATCGAACTCACAACTAACCCTTAGGAGGGGTTTATTATATCCATTTAACTAAGGAGGCGTGCTTGCATATTAAATTGACAGATAATATTATACACTATCCGCTTAGGATTTGCAAGCATTTTGCGAAAATTATTTATACAGTTTTCCGTCACAGACGGTCAGTATCCTGTCGGCATATTTGGCGTCGGAAAGGCTGTGTGTGATAAGAATGACGGTTTTGCCGCATTTGTGGCGGGAGAGAAGCAATTCCATTACTTCCTTTCCGGAGCGGCTGTCAAGATTTCCGCACGGCTCGTCCGCAAGGATAAGGTCGGGGTCTGCGGCGATTGCTCTTGCGATAGCGACACGCTGCTGCTGTCCTCCCGAAAGCTCATACGGCTTGTGCGACAGCCTTCCCGAAAGTCCTACAGCTTCAAGCGCCGAAAGTGAGCGTTCAAGGCGTTTCGCTGTCGGGATACCTCTGTAAGTAAGAGGCAATGCTACATTTTCAACCACCGACAGCGTAGGTATAAGATTGAACGACTGAAAAATAAAACCTATCCTTTCGTTTCTTATACGGCTCAGCTCGTTATCGGCAAGCGTTTTGGTGTCAAGTCCGGAAAACATATATGTTCCGCTGTCGCAGGTGTCGAGCAGACCGAGAATATTCATCAGCGTGGATTTCCCCGAGCCACTCGGACCAGTAATTGCTATGAACTCGCCCACGTTTACCGTAAGGCTGACGTTGCTGAGTGCCTGTACCGTACCGTCAGCCATTGTGTAGTGCCTTGATATGTCAGCGGCGTTTATCAGAGCATTCCCGTTTGCTTGATTGACATTCCTGCTTTCTTTCATAAGAGCCGACCTCCTTCGGTGAGAAATAACGGCAAGGCGAGGCTGTCGTGTTGGTTATTACGCCTGCGCCGTGAAGTCCGCAACAGCCGTCATGCTGATGTATGCAAGGCTCGCCGCATATTATCATATTCATTTTTCCACCCTCTTTTTGTGAGATTATAAAGCTATTTTTAGCCGCAACGACTGTAATATTCACTGCATTTCAGTAATATTTTCCGTAACGGCAGATAAACTAAGTAGGTAAAAAAGAAAAGGAGAATGAGTATGAATTACCGCAAAACATACAAAAAAAGAAAGGCGTTTCATATTACGATTATCGCAATTTCGGTTATTGCAGGGCTTTATTTCAATATGATGCTCCCCGGTGTTATAAGGGATAACGTTCCTTGCGTGGACGTAATCTTCCCCGAAAGAACAGAATATATCCCGTCCGTAACCTGCAGCGGTACGGTAGGTTATTCACAGGTCAGGAGCATAAAAGAAGAAATACCGCTTATTATAAAGGAATATCTTGTGAATGTCGGCGACAGGGTAGACCAGGGACAGACGATCGCCGTTGTTGATAAGCAGGCAGTGTGTGATAAGCTGAGCAATATATACAGCGGTTCGGTATCCGATGTGCTGACGGCGGCAGAACTTTCCGACAGGATACCTGAGGAAATACCGGCTTTGGTATCCGGAACGGTATGCTATCTTGCAAAAAGCGGAGAACTTATAGATGCCGGAGCGGATATTGCAAGGGTAGGAGGCAAGGGCGCACTTGTGCTGAATGTTGCTGTGCCTGAACGCAATCTGTCGAAAATCAGAAAAGGGCAGACCGCATTGCTTACTCTGTCGTCTGTTGACGGAAAATTAGCAGGACAGGTGAAAAGCATCGGCAAAAGTACGAGAAAGCAATATCTCGGTGCTGTAGAGGAAACCGTAGCCGATGTTATGATAAGCATAGAAAGCCCGTCGGACAAGCTCAAAAGCGGTGACAGCGGATATGCGGAAATACAGACAGGTCTTAAGCGTGATATAGTTACCTTGCCTTACAGTGCGGTTATGCAGGATGAAAAAAGCGAATATATCTACGTTATCGAGAACGGCAGAACAATAAGACGTGACGTTATAACAGGGCTGGAACTTGCAAAACGGACGCAGGTTTTCGGGGTAAGCGTTGAGGAGGAAGTTGTGAAAAGCACGCAGGGAGTAGCGGCGAACTCGATTATTATCAGAAATAAGACGGAATAAAGGAATACACAGGCACAAAACGGTAATTATATAACAGTCGGATATGAAACATAAAGCGGAGGTAGGTTATGAGACTGATGTCGGTTATGGCTGATATATGGAGAAGCAGGAGCAGAAGTGCGCTGACTATGAGTGCAGTTGCGATAGGTATTTTTTCGGTAACGGTAATATCGGCGGCAGGGCAGATAGGCACAGCCAAGATAAACGACAGCCTTGACGATATGGGAGTAAACTCTGTACTTGTGGAGGCACAGGAGGCGGGAGTCGATCTGAGCGACAGCGATATAGATGCTTTGGGCGGATTGAGCGGCGTCAACGGTGCGATGCCGCTTATGGCACAGGTCACCAAGTGTGAGCTTATCGAAAGCAACGTTTCGTGTATGGTGTGGGGAGTAAACGAGAAAGCGGACGAGATTATTTCGATGAAGGCGATACACGGCAGACTTATTGACAGATCGGATCTTAAAAAAGCCGAAAATATCTGTGTTATTGATGATGAGATAGCACTCGAAACATACGGAAGGACGAACATAGTCGGAAAGACGGTGAGCGTGAATTTCGGCGGTAAATACACTGATTTTACGGTAATCGGTGTTGCCGAGTCGGGACTCAGCCCCATACAGAATATGATGAACGATGCTGTGCCGTATTTTGTATACATTCCCTATACCACAGCACAGAATATAAGCGGTAAAAGTGAATATGACAAGATAGCCGTTCTTCTTGACAAGAGCGGTGACGGCGAAACTGCGATAGACAGAATAAAAACCTGTATGGCAAATGTCAAGGGTGAGGGAAGTATAAAAATAAGCGAGCTTCAGAGCCAGAAGAAACAGCTTGACGGAATACTGGCTGCCGCAACCTCTGCACTGTCGTTCACGGCGGGAATTTCGCTTGCGGTTGCGTCCGTATCGGTTATGACCGCAATGCTTGTAAGCGTCGGCGAACGAAAACGTGAGATAGGCATAAAGAAGTCGCTCGGCGCAAGGAATATAAGAATAGTCGGTGAGTTTTTAGCCGAAAGCACGATGATATGTATTATCGGCAGTATCGTAGGCATTGCGGCAGGCTGTGCGGTGGCGTTTGTCATAGGTCTTGCAGTCGGTGAGAACTTTGTTATGCAGACGGATATAATGCTTATCGCAGTTGCGGTGTCGGCGGTGATAGGTATGATTTCGGGGAGCTATCCTGCATATAAAGCGGCAAGGATGAAGCCGGTTGATGCGCTGAAGATGTAAAAAGCTATTGTGCCAAGTACGAATAATCTGTAGGAGAGCGGCAGAGCAGATAGGCAGTGTCTGTTCGATATCTTAAGTAGCAGTAACGATCCCTCAGTCTTGCGACAGAAGAAGTTCAATGAATTCTGATGTTGCGGGTATCGTAAAAGCAAAAATATCGGATAAAATTGGTGCGTGCCTTGTCGCAATCCAGCTCCCTTTGGCAAGGGAGCCAAGTTTATAAAGCGGCAAGGATGAAGCCGGTGGATGCGCTGAAGATGTAAAGATTCAAAAAATTCCCCTACCCTCTTGACAGCTAACGATTATTAGCTTATAATATAGCTAACAATCGTTAGCTTATTTTGCGTCGAGGTGAATATATGAAACAAGCCTCCAAGAAGGAAGACACAAAACAACGCATACTTGACGAAGCGTTGCGGCTCTTTTCACAGAGCGGTTATGATGCTGTAAGTGTTGAGAGAATAGCTTCGGCGGTGGGGATAAAAGCGCCTTCACTGTACAAGCATTTCAAAAGCAAGCAGGAGATATTTGATGCTATCGTTGCGGAAACGTACCGCCGTTATGATACGTTCACGGACGGTATTGATGTGCACGTTTCCGAAAGCAAAGCAGATGAAAAGGTGTTTGACGGTATTTCCGAGGAAATGCTTGCAAAAAAGGTAAGACAGCTGATAGAATATTCACTGCACGATGAGTATGTAAGCCGATTCAGGCGAATGATGACGATAGAGCAGTTCAGAAACGCTGAGTTTGCGGCTATGTATTCCGAACGGTATCTGGAAAGATTGGTGCGTTATCACGCAGGACTTTTCAGAGCGCTTATCAAGTCGGGAACGATAATCGGAGAAGACCCCGATACGCTGGCACTTGAGTATGTTGCGCCTGTTGTGCTTATGGTTGAAATTTGCGACAGACAGCCCGAAAGGGAAGCGGAGTGTCTGAAACGGCTTGAAGCACACGTCAGAAATTTCTACCGCACATATTCGCCGCATATGGTGAAAACGGCAGAGAAAAGAGGCGGTAAGCGTGACGGATGAAAGTCGTTTTATACTGTGTCCTCACTGCAAGGCAAAAACAAGGGTAAAAATTACACAGGACACGGTGCTGAAGAATTTTCCGCTGTTTTGTCCGAAATGCAAACAGGAGAGCGTTATAAACGTTGAAAATTACATAATTAAGTTGATTCAGACAGACGCAAAGACGCAGTGCTGACCTATTTTATCGGGGCGGTACTGCGTTATTTTTTTGAAAAGAGGTTTTTGATATGAAATTATATTTCAAGGACGGGGTCACAATTGCGACAACCGTAATGATACTTATCCTTATCGGCTACATAGCATTCTGTATTCTGACACGAAAACAGACACAGCACTGGGGGCTGAGAAGCCTTATACTGCTTGTGTACGGCCTTGTTGTATGCTGTTTCGCCGCAACCCGTGACGGACTTGACAAGACTATTCAGAATGCTATAGACGGAAGCTGTGATCCCGGATTGTTTCAGCTTATCAGCATTCCGAACATAGTCGGCTGTATCGGTGCGCTTGCGGTAATTGTCGGAATAATCGCAACGCCGATAGCTAAAACGCAGGCGGCCCGAGAGGTATGGTTTTATGTTATGTCGGGCGGAATAACGCTTAAGATTCTTACGGTGGAAATCGCAAGGATTATAGCATTGCTCAGATAAAGAGGTATTGATAAATATAAAAACAAAACGGACAGCAGGAAAAGCTTGCTGTCCGTTGTTTTGTGCGGTCATCTTTATGACCATAGGATATAGAAAGTGTTGAAATCAAATTTTTTCATAGCTTCGGCATCTACGCTGATAAATCCGTACAAAATGAGGAGTGCAACAGCTAAGTATATAAGGGAAACAAAAAAGCAGGCAATACCGTTTTTGATGATTCTGTTTATCGAGAATGTCATAAAAGCACCGCCGTAGAAGAGCAGAGATGAAAAAATGACGCTGAGTGCGGCGCTTAGCGTTTCACCGAAAACCATTATGGGAAAGATATAAGCGATTGTAGCGGTAATCGGTATTACAAGCATTGTAAGCGTTGAAAGCGCATAGAAAAACATATATTTCTTTCTTGTGTGCCGTGACTGCATAATAATCAGAATTACCACTCCGACAGCATACAGCACATATAACAGCATCATATGATCGCAAAGCCATTTGACAACGCCGAAAAGAGCAAGTGCGGGTATCGCAACAGCGGCAAATATAAGGAAAGCGACCACCGATGTTACATAAGTACCGTCAACATAATATACCTCGGCATATTCGTCATAAAATGGGTCAAGCGACTTTCTGCGTCTGACAAAAAGCACGGTTAATCCTCCAGTCCTTGATTAGACTTCTTTACAAGCAGATAAATAAATCTGCCTATACCGAGAACAAGGGTGATAAGACCGAGAACGATACTCAGTAAAAAATACACTACCATAATAACTACACCGAATACGATATTTCCGGAGAATAAAGCACCTAATGAAGCAAATCCGAACATTGATTTAAGAAATCTCCAGCCAAACATAAGAGCAAGAATTACATAAAATAATTCAGCAATACCCACACACACTTGTGCTACAGACTGCAAACCGATAAAGTGAGTAATAAGTCCAATCAGGATACCGGCAACAACAATGAAAGCCATAATAATACGTGGTTTCAGATAATCAAACTGAATAGTTTCAGTTTCTCCGAACAGTTTTCTAAACATGAAAAATTCCTCCTTGAAAAGCATAAAATTCTGCTTTCAATTAATAATATCCCAAAACGGGATATTTAGATTATACCATAATGGTATAATCGTGTCAAGGGGGCGATCAACATTTTTCGACTGAAAGAGCTTCGTAAAAAGCGAAAGATTTCACAGCTGAAACTGGCGATAGATCTTGACCTTAATCAGAATTCCGTAAGCCGTTATGAGAATGAGCAGCGTGAAGCCGATTATAGAACGCTTATACTTTTTGCTGATTATTTCGGCGTATCATTAGATTATCTTCTCGGCAGGACCGATAATCCCGAAGTGAACAGATAGTACAGCGTATAGAAAACGGACAGCATGGAGCTTTTCCATGCTGTCCGTTGTGTTGTATCTATGATTTACGCAATTGTCTTATCCGAGATTATTTCCCCGTCCGAAAGCTCAACTATCCGCCTGCACTTTTCGGCTACCGTGCGGTCATGCGTTACTATAACTATGGTTTTTCCGATAGAATTGAGCGACTTCATAACCTCCATTATTTCGTCTGCCGTTGCTTTGTCAAGCGCCGCTGTCGGTTCGTCCGCAATGATTATATTCGGACGGTTTACAAGGGCACGGGCAAGAGCGATACGCTGCTTCTGACCGCCCGACAGTTCTTTTACGGGCTTTTTGAGAAGATCGCCTATTAACATCGCATAGGAGATAATCATATAAAAACTCAGCTATCAAACCTTTTCCGCAATCAATACGTCCATACAATGCTTATGAGGAGTACCGCTGCTGTCACAGTCAAAGATCCACTCCTCGTTTTTATGAAACAGCCAATCGTGGTAATACATAAACAACTCACCTGATTTCCAGCTATCCACAACAAATTCGCCTTTTTCTGTATCGGGCGGAAGAGGAATAAATGGCTTCTCTACAAAAACATTTACAACATTGATACCATTCGTAGTCGTATGAGCTTTAAGATTGTTGACAACATTTTCTCGTAATTCAAGCGGAATATAATGAAAAACCCCACTTGAAAAGATGATGTCATAGTTAGCTTCAAGCCTGAAATCTCTCACATCTGCCTTGAAAAAGTCAACCTTTACACCATAAGTATCGGCAAGCTCTCGTGCCTTTGACAGCCCCTGTTCAGATGCATCAAACGCTGTAACGTCATAGCCGTTTCTTGCAAGAAATACTGCGTCCTTGCCTTCTCCGCAACCAATATCAATAACCTTATACGCCTTAACAGGCGGCTTAATTCTCATTATCTCATAACACAGATTGTTAGGCTTTAAGCCCCAATAATACTCCTCATTGCCGTACCTTTTGTCATAATCGGTGACAGATTGCGATGGATACCCCAACAGCGAATCAATAGTTGTTTTCAGAATAGCTGCGATCTGCGGCAGAAGTTCAATATCGGGACATGAAGTTCCGTTTTCCCATTTGGATATAGCTTGAAAAGAAACGTGCAGCTTTTCGGCTAAAGCCTGCTGTGTCAGACCAAGTGCTTTCCTTTTTTCTGATATTACATTGCCAATATTCATATGCCTGCCCTCCTTTGTCCTTATTATATCATCATAAATTGTAAAGTTCAATAACCGCCTTGGAGAATGATCGAGTGATATTCTATTGACAGTTGAAAATCAATAATAAAATTGAGAACTTTCCAAAATCAGACTAATGGAGCGTGAGTTTTTGTTCACGCTTAATGCAGACTGTCGAAAAAGTCAAGCAGAAATGATAGGCTTTTTTATTGTATTTATGATTTACGCAATTGTCTTATCCGAGATTATTTCCCCGTCCGAAAGCTCAACTATCCGCCTGCACTTTTCGGCTACCGTGCGGTCATGCGTTACTATAACTATGGTTTTTCCGATAGAATTGAGCGACTTCATAACCTCCATTATTTCGTCTGCCGTTGCTTTGTCAAGCGCCGCTGTCGGTTCGTCCGCAATGATTATATTCGGACGGTTTACAAGGGCACGGGCAAGTGCGACACGCTGCTTCTGACCGCCCGACAGCTCTTTTACGGGCTTTTTGAGCAGATCACCTATCAGCATCGCATCGGCGGTTTTGAGAATCAGCCTTTTCATCATCTTGTATTTAACGGCAGGATTGAAGATAAGAGGATATGAAATGTTCTCATATACCGTCTTGTCGGCAAGAAGTCCGAAGTTCTGAAGCACGAAACCGATTTCCTCGTTCCTTATTACCGCAATTTCATTGTTGCTGTACTTGGAAACCTCATATTCACCGAGAGAATATTTACCGCTTGTTTGCTTGTCAAGACAACCGAGGATATGTATAAGCGTTGACTTGCCGGAGCCGGATACACCCATTATAGCGACCATTTCGCCCTTTTCTATGCTAAGATTTATATTTTTCAGTGCATGCACCTCGCTGCTTGTGTTTATATTATAATATTTATCTACATTTTCAAGTTTCATCATACGTTCTCATATCTCCTTATTGTTTCAAGCATATTACTGCGTACCAGCGTTACAGAGCCTGCAATGCTGACAATTACGGAAATTGCAATCAGATATACAGCAGTGAACAATCCGCTTTGTGTATCGATGATTTCTATAGCAAAGATGTGATTTATTGCGAGAAGGATAAGAGTAGCGGCAAGCACAGAAATAACTGTTACAGCCGTGTCACAGACAAGCTCGAGTATTATCACAGAGCGGGTCTTACCGCCGCACAGACGGAATACCGCCATTGCTTTTGTGCGTTTTTCGGCATTCAGCAGAATATTGGCAATCACTCCGAGAGTGCCGACTACGGCTATCATTATGAATACAGGCATTAATTGTATCAGCAGCATATTGTCACGGTACAGCAAATCGAGATTTGCCACATCATAGCGTAAATTCATGTACAGATCGCCTTTTGAATCATCACTGTTTGCGTTCAGTCCGTCAATTATACGAGCCGCAATTTCGCCGAGTGAAGCGTTGCCGTTTTTCAGAATTATCACATATTGATAGTAACGCTTATCCACGCTTTCGCCGGAATAGTCCTCCTGATTTTCGGGAGCGGTGGCAAGTCCAGAATTGTAGAGAATATCCGCGTCGGTGTAGAAAGGCGTGCCCAAGCTTTCGGTGTCATGATTATAAAGTATCACACTACTGAGATAGTTATCGGTGTATTTTCCGACAACAAGAAGCTCGGTAATTCCTTTCCCACACTTGTATTTTATTGTGTCGCCGATATTGTACCTCGATGTATAGCTTGCGATTACAGGGATCTTGCCGCCGTAGTCCTTTGACTTGTCCGGTCGCTCTCCCGAAAGTCCTATATCGAGATATTCGCTGTATTCGGTCGAATATCCGAGCAGAGTTCCGTTTATATCATTATGAAACCGATAGAAAGTGTCATCGTCCATATTGTTTATCTCGCTGTCGGTTATTCGGCTGTTTACAGAGAAAAGCTCCAATGCGGTTTCATAGTAACGCTCGACACGGCAATTTATTCCGTACTTTTCAAACTCTGAAACTATCTTTTCATCGGTTATAGGTGCTTTTGACGAGAGTGTACCGTGCAGTATCTTCTTATCATAGCGGTTACTTGTTATGTATGCTTTTTCTGCGAGATAATCCGAAGATGCAGTGATTGCAAAATTGAACAGCAGAGTTGAAAAAATGATACATATCATCATAAGGATAAAACTGCGTTTTTTTGATCGAAGCAAGGATAATGCAAGAGATAACAGCTTCATATTGCACCTCCGTTTGCGTATGTGGCTGAGGATATGCGTTTAAAGCCGGGCAGTAACGATATTATGATTATAATGCTGTATATTATAAATGACAGCAGATAGTCAAAAGCGGTAGGTACATATTCCATTCTGAGCTTAACCATAAGTGCGGTAAAAATCGGACTCAAAGCAATAGCGCAGATGAATGAAACCGCTGTGTATGTAAGAGCGACTGCCGATAAAAGCAGTGTTATCGGCATTGACTTGCAGCCTGTGACCTTCAGCACGTTTATCTGTTCGCTGCAATTATCCGTCAGGTGAAGCATAAGCGTCAGCAGGAGCAGAGCGGTGAATATGCCTGTTACCACGATTCCTCCCGTGATGATAGTGTAGATTATGATAACAGATTCGGTATCCTCTCTGTTCGGCGGCTGAATATAAACCACCTTGCCGAGAAATTGCTCAAGTGCCTGCAGTTCATCGTCAGACAGATCGGAAGTAAAGAAAAAGCGTGCGCCGTTGTATTTTGTCGGAGCGGTATTCTTCATCTCATTTTCAAAATCTTCATCCTTTACATAAATTCCGCTGTTGTTGTGATATAAGAAAAAAGTGTACGGAACAATAAAATCATCGGAAAGACCTATTACATTAAGTACGATGTCGCCTTTATCATCGGGAATGATAAGCCTGTCGCCGACATTTATACCGCAGTCGTTTTCGGCAATAATAACCGTGCTGTCACCCTTCAACTCATCTTCCGTGAAAAATCTTCCGTCGGTTATGTTATAGTCGGATTGTATGAAGCGGTACAGTTCTTTCATGCTTTTGTTAAAAGCAACTTTGGCTGATTCTGTACAGATGTAGTTTTCGGTTGAGCGATAGCTGACAACCGCATTGTCGGCGTAGGCAGTGTAGACTTCGGGCAGGTTTTCTTTGAAAAATTCGGGTGAATCTTCGGGCATAATACCGTCAAAGATGTAGCCTGAACGATCCATCATATTGTGATATGCCGCATTACCGCTGTTTAATGCACAGAACAAAGAAATAAATGTAAAGACAGCCGAAACAGAGATAAGAAAAATAAGTATATTCAGCTTGATATCACTTTTGAGAAATGTTTTCAGCATACTGAAATAAAGCTTTTGATATTTCATTTGTTCTTCTCCTTTTCATAATATATTTCCGTTAAGATTGTCAGCAAGTGACAAACTAACTGTACTATCAGAATTAGTACAGATTTAGTATAGCGCAGAATGCTGAAAATGTCAATAGCGGTTAAAAAAATAGCAGGCGGGAAAACCGCCTGCCTTAATAATCACAGAACATCACAGTTCATAATGCCGAAAACGGATATTTTAGCAAAATCGTTATCCGTGCTGTCGCAGGCGGTTTCTTCCGAGCTTTCGCTACCGGTATCACCGCCGCCGAAAAGTCCCTGCAACGCTTCAAATATCGCAAACTTTATTTCATAATCACGGCTTTCTTCAACCCGTTTGCTCTGTTCTTCGGTAAAAAATTCACCCGATGCGGCAGGTAGGCACAGCGGTGGGAACATTACGCACCACCAGTTCCTACCCTCTGCATTTCCGATAAGCAGGCGGACGGCTGTGTATTCTCCTGCCGGTAAGGTTACATTCTCGTACTTTCTGGTGGTAAAATATGTTTTTGCGACCTCGCATTTTACATTGTAGCTGTAGCCTTTGGAATGTACAAATTCGTTAGCCTTTTCTTCGATTTCGGCTCTGCGTTCGTTTGCAACGGCTAACGATTGACTGAAGCTGTCACAGTTTCCGAATGCATCCGAAAACGTTGAAAGCATATAGTCACGCAGATCGTATTTCAGCGTCTGGTCGTCCTTACTGTCCGAGTTTGCCAGTATATGAAGCCTCAGCACTTCCTGCGGCTTTTCCTCGCAATCCTCCGCAAATGCGGTAAAGGCTGTTATTACAATACATATTACCGCACCCAGTATCATAGCCTTGTCAAGAATATTACGTTTAAAAAAACCTGCCATAATTACCTCCGTAGCGTTTAGCTTTGTGAGGTAATTATTGACAGGTTGGTTTCATTTATTCGCAGATAAGACTTTATTTCAGATTTTCTATCTGACTTAACCACAGCGTTGCACAGGCATCGCTCGGCATTCTCCAGTCGCCTCTGGGGGAGAGCGTTACCGATCCGACCTTAGGACCGTCGGGCAGGCACGAACGCTTGAACTGCTGTGAGAAGAAACGGCGGTAGAAGGTTTTCAGCCATTTCAGTATTGTTTCACGGTCATACGCACCGTCAAAAGCGTACAACGCAAGCCTGAATACTTTTTCGGGGGTAAATCCCCATCTTATGCCGTTGTACAGGAAGAAATCGTGAAGCTCGTAAGGACCTACAAGGTCTTCGGTTTTCTGCGATATTTCTCCGTTATGTGCAGGCAGAAGCTCGGGGCTTACAGGCGTATCAAGTATATCCTCAAGCGATTCTTTGAGCAGCTTGTTATCTGTCGTCTTGCTGTAGTAGCTGACAAGATGTTTGATAAGCGTCTTGGGTATTGAGCAGTTCACACCGTACATAGACATATGATCGCCGTTGTAGGTCGCCCAGCCGAGAGCAAGCTCGGACAGATCGCCCGTGCCTATTACAAGTCCGCCCGTCTGATTGGCGATGTTCATAAGCACCTTTGTGCGTTCTCTTGCCTGACCGTTTTCAAATACCACGGACAAATCGTTTATATCGTGTCCGATGTCCAGAAAATGCTGTTTTACGCTGTCGGTTATGTCAATCTCACGCAGGGTGACGCCTATCGCCTCGCATATCTTCACAGCGTTTGATTTTGTGCGTTTTGTTGTGCCGAAGCATGGCATTGTCACCGCTACAATATCCGTCATAGGTCTGCCGAGCAGCTTCATTGCATTGGCGCATACAAGAAGTGCAAGCGTGCTGTCAAGTCCACCCGAAATTCCTATAACGGCGGTTTTTGCGTAAGTATGGGCAAGACGCTTTTTAAGTCCGTGTGCCTGCATCGAAAGAATAAGCTCGCATCTCTTGTCGGTCTCATCGGCAGAGTAGGGGATAAACGGTGTGCGTGATACAAAACGTGTTATCTTTGTATCGGTGAGCGGTATATCAAACCATATAGTTTCCTTATCGCATTTGTCATTTCTGAATGATGTGTTTTTTCTGCGTTCAAATGCCAGCTTGTTTACGTCTATCTCGCTGATAACATAATCGTTTGAGAAAAGCTCGCTTTCGGCAAGCGTTGCACCGTTTTCGGCAATTATGTTATGTCCCGAGAATACAAGGTCCTGCGTGCTTTCGCCTTCTCCTGCGGAGCAGTAGATATAACCCGAAATAAGCCTTGCAGATTGATTTAAAACAAGCGAACGGCGGTATTCCGACTTTCCTATCATCTCGTTGCTTGCGGAAAGATTAAGAATGATATTTGCGCCTTCCTGTGCAAGATATGTCGAGGGAGGGCAGGGTGACCACAGATCTTCGCACAGCTCGATTCCGAAAGAAAAATCGTGCATAGTGTTACAGCAGAATATAAGTCCCGCACCGAAATACGCACTCAGCAAATCGTCGCATTCGCCGTCGGCATCCGTGTCAAACCGGTTTAAAAAATATTCGCATTTACTGCCGTCCCAGGCGGTAAAGTGGCGCATCTCGTAAAATTCGTTGTAGTTCGGCAGGTACTGCTTAGGCACATAGCCCAGCACTTTTCCGTGATATGTCACAGCCGCACAGTTATACAGCTTGCTGTCATACTGCATCGGCAGGCCGACTACAGTTATCATATCAAGCTCCGACAGTTCTTCCAGAATCGTTATGAGCGCATTTTTTGCACCGTCAAGGAGCGTTGTCTGGTAGAACAGATCCTGACAGGTGTAACCCGTGATGCACAGTTCCGGGAAAACTGTGAGCTTTACATCTTTTTTAGCAAGCTCTTTTGCCAGAGAGATTATCTGCTTTGCGTTGTGCTTGCAGTCGGCAACCTTAATCTCAGGTGTTGCTGCCGCTACTTTTATAAATCCGTCTTTCATATTGTTCTTTTCGGCTTAAGGCTTAAAATTCGTAATTGCCTGTCATTCCGCCGACCTTTCTTTCTATCCAGGTTAAAATATCGTCAAAAACTATTTCCTTCATAGTTTCGTTTACAAGTTCGTGACGTGCGCCGGGGTACAGCTTGATATCAACGTTGCAACCCTCGTCAATCAGCTTTGCGTATACGTTTCTTACGCCCTTGCCGTATCCGCCGACAGGGTCTGCCGTTCCTGCCATGAATATAACAGGCAGCTTTTTCGGCACCTTTTCAGCCCACTGCTGACTTGATACTCTGCGAAGAAGGGTAGTAAGGTCAACAAATCCGCTTGCCGTAAATACAAAATTGCTCTTTTCATCGTCGATATACTTTTTTACAACATCTCTGTCGTGAGTGAGCCAGTCATAGATAGTCTGGCAATCTTTGATTTTGTCGTTATACACTCCGAAAATGAGAGTGTTCAGCTTATCACTGCGGAAACGTTCGCCCTTCAAGGAAACAACGGAGCGTGTAGCCCTTACTCCTATTTCGGAAAGTGCCTTGTCATCGCCCGTACCCATAATTACGGCGCAGGTCAGCTCGTTAGGAAAGCGTGTGAGATACAGCCTTGCAACAAAACTGCCCATACTGTGACCTATAAGAATATACGGCAGTGCTGGGTACTTCTTTTTCATTATCATCGTCATACGGTGCAGATCGTTTACAAGGTGGCTCCAGCCGTCCTTTTCGGCAAAAAAGCCGAGATCGTCGTTTGATCTGACGCTGTTTCCGTGACCGAGATGGTCATTGCCGCAGACGATATATCCGTGTGAGGTAAGAAAATCCGCAAAGTGTTCATAACGCTCAATATATTCACACATACCGTGCGAAATCTGAATGATGCCTTTATATCCCACGTTCATAGGAAGAACCGGAACATAGATGTAATATGCACAGTTATCAGTGCCGTTCGAGGATTCAAAAGTGCCTGTGAGCTTTTCGTATGCCATAGCGTACCTTCTCCTTTCGCAAGACGCATCAAATATTTCTTTATACTTATTATAACAAACACAGCCATAAAATACAAGTAAAACGGGGAAAAAGGGGTTAAGCGGAGGAAGTCGGGACAAAACCGGACAGCCTGTGACTGCGGATAAGCTGTGTCTGAAACCGACTTTTGAAAAGAATTATTCGGTAAGAAATGCGATGATAACATACTTATCCGGCTTATTTCGCCGATGTGTTTTATGCTTATAACAGTTGTTATTATACGCAGATAAACAAAACAGTGCCGTGACCGAATGAGAAATTCGGACAAGGCACTGTTTTATTTAAATACAATGTTTTTTGTCAAGCAAATAAGCGGTAAACCGATCGGCTTTTTTCTCCGTTGCGTATGCAAGCAATTCATCGATATTGTTCTTTTTGATAACTCCGAATTGCTCCAAGTCAAGCACCAGCTTCATATCATCTGCATCAATACAGAGCTTTACTGCATTTTTGCAAAGCGTAATAACTATTTCAGATTTAAAGATTTTCTGATAACTCTGCTGTAATGAGTTATCTTTTCTGCTTTTATCATACCGTAATTATATCACAAAATCAGTACATTAAACCGTACAGAAATCACAGCTTCAGGCTGTCCAACACATTCTTACCTTTTTTGAAATGACTTTCCTTGTACTCAAGCAAATATGCGGTAAACTGAACTGCCTTTTTCTCTGAGGCATATTCAAGTAATTCATCAATATTGTTCTTTTTTATAATACCAAGCGGTTCGCAAGAAAGCAACAGTTCCATATCATCTGTATCAATACAGAGCTTTACTGCATCATCTGCAGATTGTACAATGTAAGATTTGTATTTTTCTTTCTGATTATCGGTCAAATCTATGGGATAATGTAATCTGTTCATGGCAAATCTGAGCTTGTGATATGCCCCATTGATTTTAGGGAACATTTCATCGACTGCGTTGAAATTGAACGTTGCATTTTTTCCCCAGGACAATAACAACATGATACGATATGATCTCTGAGCGCTGTCGGCACCCATCCATACTTTGTACTTTATCTCATCGGTTTGTGCAGAGCGCACTGTTACTTCATAATCAAGCCAATCTCCTGATCCCTGGTTAACAATAATACCTAAAAATGAATTAAGCGTGCCGTTGCAAGCATAAGGATGACTTTTACACGGGCTTGTATCAGGATCAATAGAATCATAAACTGTAATTTCCTTGCATCCGTGAAAACTGCCTTGTCCGACTTTTCTTACAGCCTTGGGAATTATAACAGAAGATAAATTGCAGTTTTCAAACGCCCAGTCACCGATGCTTATAACCGAATCGGGGATGAATGCATTTGTAAGGTTACAACAATCGCGAAATGCTCTTTTGCCGATACTTGTGACCGAATCGGAAATGGTTACGCTTTTAAGACTGCTACAGTAGGAAAATGCACTGTTACCAATGCTTGTAACAGAATCAGGAATCGTAATGCTTGTAAGATCACTGCAACTTTCAAATGCGCTTTCTCCGATTTTTTTAACGGAATCAGGAATGATTATGCTTGTAAGGCTGCTACATTGAAAAAATGCCTGGAAACCGATGTTCTTAACTGAATTCGGAATGGTTACGCTTGTAAGCTTTTTACAACGAGAAAACATATTATAATTGATGATTTTGATTGGACCCAGAATAGTTACATCTGTAAGACTGCTACATAATTCAAACGCTCTATTGCCGATACTTGTAACCGAATCAGGGATGGTTATACTTGTGAGGCTACTACAGGAGGAAAACGCCCCGGCACCGATGCCGGTAACCGAATTTGTAATAGTTATATTTTTAAGATCTGTACAGCCTCGGAATGCAAATTCACCTATACTTGTAACCGTATCCGGAATGGTTACGCTTGTAAGGCTGCTACAACCGTCAAATGCACCGTCGCTTATACTTGTGACAGAATCAGGAATGGTTACGCTTGTAAGGCTACTACAATCTTCAAATACACCATCGCTTATACTTGTGACAGAATCAGGAATGGTTATACTTTTAAGTTTGTCACAGCCGAAAAAAGCTCCTAAACCGATACTTTTAACCGAATTCGGAATAATTATGCTTGTAAGATTACTACACATGAAAAATGCACTTTTGCCGATACTTATAACCGAATCGGGAATTGTTATACTTGTGAGGCTGTAACAGAAGGAAAACGTACGCGATCCGATGTGTACAACCGAATCCGGAATGTTTATGCTTGTAAGATCATTACACACGAAAAATGCCATTTTGCCAATACTTTTAACCGAATCGGGAATGGCTATACTTGTGAGGCTACGGCAGGAGGAAAACGCCTCCGCACCGATGCGTACAACCGAATCCGGAATGTTTATGCTTGTAAGCTTCATACAACCGCTGAATGCACGGTAACCGATGCTTTTAACCGAATCAGGAATAGTTATGTTTGTAAGATTACTACAACCCGAAAATGCACAGCAGCCGATTTTTCGCACGCCGTCCGGTACAACTGCATCAGTAACGCCTTCCTCTTTTGTATATTTTACCAGTATGCCATCGTTTGTAATTTGAAACCCCATATTCTTCTCCTTTACAACAATAATATTTATTTCAGATTCAAAGATTTTCTGATAGCTCTGCTGTAATGAGTTATCTTTTCTGCTTTTGTCATACCGTAATTATATCACAAAATCAGTACATTAAACCGTACAGAAGTCACAGCTTCAGGCTGTCCAACGCATTCTTACCTTTTTTGAAATGACTTTCCTTGTACTCAAGCAAATATGCGGTAAACTGAACTGCCTTTTTCTCTGAGGCATATTCAAGTAATTCATCAATATTGTTCTTTTTTATAATACCAAGCGGTTCGCAAGAAAGCAACAGTTCCATATCATCTGTATCAATACAGAGCTTTACCGCATTTTTTGCAGAGCGTACAATATAAGAACGGTACATTTCTTTCTGCTCGTCCGTTAAATCAACGGGATAACGCAGTCTGTTCAGGGCAACTCTGAGCTTGTGATATGCTCCCTTAATTTTCGGAAACATTTCATCAACAGCATTAAAATTAAATGTTGCGTTTCTTCCCCAGGATGATGCCAGTGTGTAGCAGTATTCGCCTTGAGTGCAGTCGCCGCCCATCCATACTTTGTACTTTATCTCATCAGTTTGTGCAGAGCGCACAGTCACCTCATAATCGAGCCAGTTATCATGAGTTTTATAGTTGACAACAGATCCTAACAATGAGTTGGGAGAGCCGCCATATTTATCTGAATGACTTTTACACGGCTTTGCGTCGGGATCAATAGAATCATAAACTGTAATTTCTTTGCATCCGCGAAAACTGTCTCTTCCGACTTTTCTTACAGTCTTAGGAATAGTAAAAGAAGAAAAATTACAGCCTTCAAATGCACTGTCGCCGATACTTATGACTGAATCGGGAATGGCTATGCTTGTGAGGCTTCCGCATTCCAGAAATGCACGTTTGCCGATACTTGTGACCGAATTTGGAATTGTTACACTTGTAAGATTCCCACATTCCTGAAAAGCACCGTAGCTGATACTTGTAACAGAATCGGGTATAGTTACGCTTGTAAGACTGTTGCATTTTGCAAATACACTGTTGCAGATACTTGTGACCGAATCGGGAATTGATATTACGCTGTCCTTTCCTTTGTATGCAATCAGGATTCCGTTTTTCAGCACAACAAAATCATCCGGATATTCCGAAAGCCACTTTGTTCCTTTAAACGCATATTCACCGATATCGGTAACAGATTCGGGAATGGTCACGTCTTTAAGATTTTCGCATTTGTAAAATGCTAAGTTACCTATGCTCGTAACCGAATCGGGGATTGTTATACTTGTAAGGTTAGTACACTCATAAAATGCACAGTTACCGATATTGGTAACTGAACCCGGAATGGTTATACTTGTAAGATTACTGCAACTTACAAATGTATGATTACTGATATTTGTCACGGAATCGGGAATAGCTATGCTTTCAAGACTGTTGCAGTCGGAAAAAGCGGTTTCGCCGATACTTGTAACTGAATCGGGAATGGCTATATTTTTAAGGCTGCCGCATTTGCAGAATGCACCGGCGCCTATGCTTGTAACGGAATCCGGAATGCTAACGGCTGTAAGACCGTTGCATTCAAAAAAAGCATTGTCACTGATACTTGTAATCGAAACGGGAATAGTTACGCTTGCAAGATTGATGCATTCTTGAAACGCACCTTTGCCGATACTTGTGACCGAATCCGGTATAGTCAGGCTATTAAGACTACGACAACCTCCAAAAGCATAATTGCCGATACTCATCACCGAATCCGGAATAGTTACGTTTTTAAGGCAGGTACAGTTACTGAATGCGCCGTCGCTGATACTTGTGACCGAACGGGGAATAGTTATGCTTATAAGTTTGTCACACCATTCAAATGTACATACGCAGATTTTTGTAACAGAATTCGGAATAGTTATATTTTCAAGGTTGCTACAGCCGGCAAAAGCCGACCCGCCGATACTTGTGACCGAATCGGGAATGGTCACGTTTGTAATATTGTCGCAGCCCGAAAATGCCCGCTCACCGATTCTTTGTACGCCGTCAGGTATAACTACCTCGGTCACACCTTTCTCTTCGGTGTATTTCTTTAGTACGCCGTTGCAGATTTGAAATCCCATATTTCCCCCATATCACTATAATATTCATTTCAGATTCAAAGATTTTCTGATAACTCCGCTACGTTTAATCTTTTTTACAAGATTATCAAAATCCCATGCGATGACCATACCTTCACTAATCCTGTCTGCAAGCCCTGAGTAAAGGCTTTCGGTATTTTTATTCATAAAGGCATGTATTACCTCGTTGCGATATGAACACCATTCGTTCATATTGATAAATTTTACTCTTACTTCCTTTATATCAAGCTTATCTGTGTATACTTTTCTGATTGCACAGAGATATTTGCTCTTATCAGCGTTGTGATATCCGTTTTCCGCCCATGTGAGTGTAGCTTCGATTATTTTCCTTTTACCTGATATCTGATTGATAGACGGAAATCTGAATTTATTATCTTCACATTCGTCAAACATAAATTTCAGTTCGTTTTTTCTCCTTTTATTGTCAAATCTTGTTGAATGTCTGGTATTAAGACATCCGAGATAGAAAAGCCACGCCCTGAGCCTGTCCTCCATAATAGCATAAACAATAAGCATAGCCTCAAAATAAAAGCCGTTTTTAACCGCTTTATCATAACGTTCAATTTGCGTTTTGTATGTTGCTTCCTTATCAACCCCGTCCGTAACAGGCCGGATTTTTCGTTCCGGCACATCAACACCTCCTTAAATATTCGTTTATATCAAACCCTTCCCTTACAGCCGTTTTTACAAGCTCCTCATCTGACATTCTTCGTACTCGTTCGGCTTTATCGAACATAGCAGGGGAAACTGCAAAAGCGCCAGGGTAGATTATAATATCAAGTGCAACACAAAAATATGGACATCATACTCA
>ERZ827186.1356-NODE-1356-length-20656-cov-37.527353_pt1 | contig 20656 bp, 17 predicted proteins | sample MGYA00519918_ERZ827186 | MGnify/ENA primary metagenome ERZ827186 (study PRJEB31778, sample SAMEA3449275) | human gut metagenome | biome: human gut; feature: human-associated habitat; material: faeces | place: United Kingdom | collected 2010/2012 ...
AGATCATTGCAACTGTGCTGGCCATGGTCATGGCTCTGGCACTGTGCACCACCGCGTTCGCGGCGGATCTCACCATTGATGGTGTCGAGTACAATAAGGTGAGCCCGACTGGTACCTTGACTCTGGAAAAGGTTTTCATTAAGGGTGATGGTTCTGATGGCCAGTATTATATCCAGACTGGCACCAAGACCGTCCGCGTCGCTACCGATGCCGAAGCCGCTGTTATCAAGGCTGGCGGTTTTAGCAAGGACACTCTGGCGAAGATGACCGATGCTGGTTATCTGTTTGATGTGTATCAGGCTGAGGATGGCATGTATTACGCCCAGGCGGCTGTTGTTGATGCCTACGACAAGGCCAACAACACCAACAAGGCCAATGTTGCTACCAAGGACGGTACTTCTGCCAAGATTTTCTACTTCGGCAAGGATCTGGGCAGCGCTGTTGCTTACTATCAGTTTGAAAAGAATGACAGCCTGAAGACTGCTGAGGCTACCACTGTTCTGTACAAGACCTCTGAGACTTTCGGTGCCAACAAGGCTCCTGTCTACACCAACCTGGCCGGTACTGCTACCTACGCTCTGGTTTCCGACACCGATTGGACCGGCAAGGACAAGGACGCTGTTGGCAAGCTGTCCAAGATCTACTACAGCAAGCCCGCTGATGCTGCTAAGCTGCTGAACGCTGCTGGCAAGGACGTGAACCTGGCTGCCGCTGATGGTTACTACTATGTTCTGACCGAGAAGGCTGCTTCTACCACCCCCAACACCAACAAGCCCTCCCCCAAGACCTTTGACGCTGGTATCGCTATGTACGTCGGTATGGCTCTGACCTCCGTCGCCGGCTCCGCCGTCGTCATCGGCAAGAAAAAGGAGTTCTAATTAAACTCAAAAAAGAGAAAGGCCCGCTGGGCCTTTCTTTTTTTGTGTTTAATTATCCCTCCCGCTGACGCGGGAAGTATAGTAAAGATTGCGTTCCTACGGGGCCTTTCTTTTTTGACTTTAATTATCCCTGGCCTGACGGCGCGGACAAAATAAATATCCCCCGCTGTAGCGGGGGATATTTATATATTCCTCCCGCTGCCGCGGGAGGAATAGTAAATACTGCGTTCCTACGGGGCTTTTCTTTTTTTGTGGCACCTCATCCGTCACGGCTAAAAACTTTTGCGAAAAAAGAGGATTTGAGGAAGTTTTTTGGTATAGTATATTGTCAGATTTATTTTGCACCGCGGTTCGGTGGGGGAAAGGAGGGCCTTTCGTGCATTTCAGCGACCAGTTTCTGGACGAAGTGGTGGCGCGGAACGACATCGCGGACGTGGTATCCGGCTATGTGACGCTGACGCGCAAGGGCGGCAACCTGTTTGGCCTGTGCCCCTTCCACAACGAGAAAACGCCCTCGTTCTCCGTGGCGCCGGACAAGCAGATTTACCACTGCTTCGGCTGCAAAAAGGGCGGCGGCGTCATCAATTTTATTATGGAGATCGAGGGCCTGTCGTTCCCGGAGGCGGTGGAGTTCCTGGCCAAGCGGGCCAACATCCCGCTGCCGGCGGAGGACGAGGCCCGCAGCAACGCCGACCGGCTGCGGCGGCGGGTGCTGGAGCTGAACCGCGCGGCGGCGCGGTGGTACTACGACCAGCTGCAGCTTCCGCAGGGTGCGGCGGTGCAGGCGTATCTGGACAAGCGGCAGATACGGCGCGGCATCGCGGTGCGCTTCGGCATGGGCGCTTCGTTGGACCAGTGGGACGCGCTGCTCCGCGCCATGACGGACAAGGGCTTCACCAAGCAGGAGCTGCTGGCCTCCGGGCTGGTGGTCAACGGGAAAAACGGCGGGCTGTACGATAAGTTCCGCAACCGGCTGATGCTGCCGGTCATCGACGTGCGGGGCGACGTGGTGGGCTTCGGCAGCCGCGTGATCGACAAGTCGGAGCCGAAATACATGAACACCACCGAAACGGTGGCGTACAGCAAACGCCGGGTGCTCTACGGCCTGAACCTGGCTAAAAAGACCAAGCGGCCCAACATGATCCTGTGCGAGGGCAACCTGGACGTGGTGACGCTGCACCAGGCGGGGTTCGACAACGCGGTGGCCTGCATGGGCACGGCGCTGACCCAGGAGCAGATACGTCTGCTGAGCCGCTTCACCAAGGAGCTGGTGCTGTGCTACGACAACGATGGCGCGGGCCAGATGGCCACGGACCGGGCGCTGGAGCTGCTGCAGAACAGCGAGTTCACCGTGAAGGTCCTGCGTCTGCCGCAGCGATTGGTGGATGGACATTATGTAAAGCAGGATGCCGACGACTTTATCAAATACCAGGGTAGGGACGCTTTTGAGCAGCTGCTTTCCGGAAGTGCAAACGGCATTGAATTCACGATGTCTGAGATCGCGGCCAAGTATGACCTGAAGGACGACAAGGGCCGCATCGCCTACGCGGGGGAGATTGCCGAAACATTATGTAAACTAAATGATCCCGTGGAACGGGAGGTATATACCACCCGGGCCGCCGAGGCGGCGTCCCTGCCGGCGGAGGCCATGCGGATGGAGGTCCAGCGGGCCGCCAAGCGGGTGCAGGCCAAGGCACGGAAGGCGCAGGAGCGTCAGGAGATGAACCCGATATCGGCCCTGCAGCCCGCGGACCGCAGCATCCGTTATCAGAATGTACGCAGCGCGCTGGCGGAGGAGGGCGTTATCCGTCTGCTGATGCAGGACGAGAGCCTGTTCCCGACGGAAATGCCGGTGCAGCCGGAGGAATTCTCTTCACCGCTGCTGGGCCGCATCTACGGTGAGCTGTGGCAGCGGCGGGGACACGCGAGCATGGCGGCGCTGGCCGCGGTGCTGACGCCGGAGGAGATGAACCACCTGACGGCGCTGCTGCAAAAACCGGAATCCGCAGCCAACGCGCCGCAGGCGCTGGCGGATTACATACGCATCATTCGGGAAGAACACACCAAGCGCACCGGCGGCACGGATCCGCTGGCGGCGGCGATGGAGACGTATAAAGATAAAAAAGGTTACGGAGGAAAGCGAACATGACCGAAGAAAAGTACACCGCGGAGCAGTTGGAGCAGATGGCGGACCAGCTTTTGCAGGAGGCCGCGCCGGCGCAGGACAAGCCCGCCAAGGGCGGCCTGGACGAAAAGACCATCGCGTCCCTGCCGGCGGCCGCGCTGCTGAACGGCAACGAGAAGCTGCGCGACCTGTTTACCAAGGGTAAGAAGAAGGGCAAGCTGGATGCCGGTGAGTTGTCCGACGTGCTGGACGAGCTGGACCTGGAGAGCGAGCAGATGGACTCCATCTATGACTCTCTGGAGCAGTTGGGCATCGAGGTAGGCAGCGAGGATTTCCTGGCCGACCTGCCCGATGAGGATGGCGAGCCCGCTATGGATGAGATCGCCGAGATCGAGGAGGAGGAGCTGGTCGACCCCAACACGCTGGTGGACAGCTTCAACATTGACGATCCCGTGCGTATGTACCTGAAGGAGATCGGCAAGGTGCCCCTGCTGACCGCCGATCAGGAGGTGGAGCTGGCCACCGTTATGTCCGCCGGCCGCGAGGCCGAGGCGCGTGTGGCGCAGGCCGAGGCGGACGGCGAGACCATCCCTGAGGCGGAGATGGCCGAGCTGAAAAAGCAGATCAAGGCCGGCGAGAAGGCCAAGCAGCAGCTGGCCGAGGCCAATCTGCGTCTGGTGGTGTCCATCGCCAAGCGCTATGTGGGCCGCGGTATGCTGTTCCTGGACCTGATCCAGGAGGGCAATCTGGGCCTGATCAAGGCCGTGGAGAAGTTCGACTACACCAAGGGCTATAAGTTCTCCACCTACGCCACCTGGTGGATCCGTCAGGCCATCACCCGTGCCATCGCCGATCAGGCGCGTACCATCCGAATCCCCGTCCACATGGTGGAGACCATCAACAAGGTCATCCGTGTGTCCCGCCAGCTGCTGCAGGAGTTGGGCCACGACCCCAGCCCCGAGGAGATCAGCGCCGAGATGAATATGCCCGTGGACAAGGTCCGCGAGATATTGAAGATCGCCCAGGAGCCCGTGTCGTTGGAGACGCCCATCGGCGAGGAGGAGGACAGCCATCTGGGCGACTTCATCCCCGACGAGGCCGCGTCCGAGCCCAGCGAGGCCGCCAGCTTTACCCTGCTGAAGGAGCAGCTGGTGGACGTGCTGGGTACCCTGACGCCCCGGGAGGAGAAGGTGCTGAAGCTGCGCTTCGGTATCGAGGACGGCCGTACCCGCACGCTGGAAGAGGTAGGCAAGGAGTTCAACGTCACCCGTGAGCGTATCCGCCAGATCGAGGCCAAGGCCCTGCGTAAGCTGCGGCATCCCTCCCGCAGCAAGAAGCTCAAGGACTTCCTGAACTGAGGCGGACCATGAAGCGGGTAGTTCTGGCGCTGCTGGCGGTGCTGCTGCTGGCGCCGTCCCTGGCCTGGGGCGACGACAGCCGGCGCTATGAATTCCGCCTTGCCGCCAACGGAGAGGCGACGTACCATGCCGCCGCCGGCGATACCGTAACGGTATCGCTTACCCTGTGCCGGACCACCGGCACAGGGCCGATGTTCGCCATGCAGGACGAGATATGCTTCGATCCTGCCTTCTTCGCCTATCAGCCTGATGGTACCCTGCTCCGCGAGGGCGTCAAGACGACGCTGGTCACGCTGCGTGATGGCCGTCAGGCGGTCTACATGAACTACGTAGACTTTGGCGGCGGCGCGGACTGGGCGGATGAGACGGTCGTCGGCTCCTTTCAGCTGAAGGTCCTGGCCGACGGCGGTGCGTCCGCCATAACCGGCAGCCATTACCTGGTGTCCACCGAGGACGGCATGGGCCGCTATGCCGCCGCTGCCCGGGACGTCACGGTGGTGGTGTCAGAGCAGTGCCGCGTGACCTTCCAAAGTAACGGCGGCAGCGGCGTAGCGCCGGCGGAGGTGCTCCGTGGAACGCCCTTGGCGCCGCCGCAGGCGCCCACCCGCTCGGGCTATCGCTTCACCGGCTGGTACAGTGACTACGACCTGACCCGCCCCTGGGATTTCAATGCGCCGGTCACGGCGGATATGACGCTGTATGCCGCCTGGCAGCCTCTGCCGGCCGCCGCGCCCTCCGCCGGTCCGTGGGCATGGCTTATTGTTGGGGCTTCCATTTCGGCACTGACCGTTTTAGCCCTCCGCCGCCGCAGTTAGATCACAAAAAGGCAAAACAAAACCGCCCGTCCGGGCGGTTTTATTTTGCCCTGTGCGGGTCAGGGCCGTTCACCGACAGCGCACCCCGGCGCGCCGCCTGCAAAACAGGCGAAAAATTCGGCGTTTCAGGGGGAAGCCGTTGCAATACGGTATTAAGATGCTATAATAAGGCTGATATGATAGGGACGGAGGTCCAGCCATGATCGAGAAGGAAGCCTTTATCGCGGCACTGCTGCCGATCTGCGACACCGTATGTGAATATGACAGGGCCCGGGGAAAGCTGCGGGTCCGGAAAACCAGTCTGGCCAGTGGGCTGGAGGACAAATGGTACACCGTAGAGGAGCTGCGGGACATCTTCCGGGATAACGGCGGTGTGTCGGCGGAAAAAAGCGTGTGGATGCGCTATCTCAGCAGCGATAACCTGCGGAGCTTTTTCTACGAAAAGGAGCGAAACGAGAGCTTTCGCCTGCGGTTCCGGCAGGGCGGCGTAGGCTGCCGGCAGTATGACATCCGCATCGACCGGATCAACGACTATGTGCTGGTCATCTCCGGACGGGATACACAGGAGCAGGAGATAGACGCGCTGACCGGCGCGCTGAGCCGCAACCATTACCAGCGGGAGATGAGCAATGAGGTATACCGCGGCGGTGTAGCGCTCATCGATATGGACGATCTGAAGCTGTATAACGACATGAATGGCCATCAGGTGGGCGACAACGCGCTGCGGGCGCTGGCGGATACCATCTATGAGGTAGTGGGCCGCAGCGGCTCACTGGTGCGCTACGGCGGCGACGAGTTTTTGCTGCTGCTGCCGGGCGTGGAGCAGGCGGCCTTTGCCACCGTGCTGGGAGACATTCAGCGGCGGCTGCGGACAGTGAGCATACCGGGCTGCGAGGGCGGCCAGCATATCACCATCAGCGTGGGCTGCGTCATGGCGCGGCAGGAGACGATCGCCCAGGCGGTGCAGCGGGCGGACCGGCTGATGTACCGGGCCAAGCGGAGAAAGGACGCCGTGGTCACCGAGGATACCCCCGTGGAGGGGGAGGAGATCAAGCCGCATATTCTTGTGGTGGACGATGCGGCTATGAACCGCGCGATACTGCGGGAGATGCTGGCGGAGGATTTCAACGTGCTGGAGGCGAAGGACGGCCGGGAGTGCATGGCGCAGCTGGAGACCTACGGCGCGGATATCTCACTGGTGCTGCTGGACATGATCATGCCGGAGATGGACGGCCTGCAGGTGCTGGAGGAGATGAATAAGCGGGGGTTTATCGAGGATATCCCGGTCATTATCATCACGGCGGACGGCTCAGAAGAAAAGGTGCGGCAGGCCTACGACATGGGCGTGGCGGACTACATAGAACGGCCCTTTGATATCCGTATCGTGCGGCAGCGGGTGATGAACACCGTGAAGCTGTACGCGCGGCAGCGGCGGCTGGCAGCGGTGATGACGCAGCAGCTGTGGCGGCAGGAGCATATGATGGGCATCGCGGCGGATATCCTGTCGCGGGTGATGGGCTACCGCAACGGCGAGGGCGCGGACCACGGGCGGCACGTGGAGCAGATCACGCAGCGGCTGCTGCAGAGAATGCTGGAACGCACGGATAAATACGGCCTGACCCTGCAGGACTGCCGGCGGGCCGCCGCCGCGGCTATGTTCCACGACATCGGAAAGATGGGCGTGCCGGATGCCCTGCTGCGAAAGACCGGCCCCCTGACGCCGGAGGAGTTTGACGAGATCAAGAAGCATACCCTGATCGGCGAGGAACTGATGCGGGGCATGAAGGAGATGGAAAGCGAGCCGTTGGTGGAGGCTGCGGCGGAGATCTGCCGCTGGCATCACGAGCGGGTGGACGGCGGAGGCTATCCCGACGGGCTGAAGGGCGACGAGATACCGATGACCGTGCAGGCGGTGGGCCTGGCGGACGCCTATGACGCGCTGGTGAGCCAGCGGGTGTACAAGCCGGCGTATACCCATGCGGAGGCGTTGGCTATGATACGGCGCGGCGAGTGCGGCGCGTTCGATCCGCTGCTGTTAGACTGTCTGGAGGACATACAGGGTGCGTTGTGCCGTGAGGTATACGGCATGAGAGGTAAGGAATGAGCAGGACAAAGAGATTGCTGGCGGTGCTGCTGGCGCTGTGCGGCGCGTTGCTGTGCGGCTGCGGACAGCGGGAGACGGAAACGGAAGAACTGCCGGTGCTGGTCATTGGCAGCGACAACTATGAGCCGTATTTCTATCTGGATGAGAATGGCGCCTATGCGGGTATCGACGTGGAGATCGCAAAAGCAGCCTGTGAGCGATTGGGGTGGACGCCGGACTTCCGGCAGATATCCTGGCAGGAGAAGGACGCCCTACTGGAGCGAGGCGACGTGGACTGCCTCTGGGGCAGCTTCTCCATGAACGGCAGAGAGGACCGCTACCGCTGGGCAGGGCCGTATATGTACAGCCGTCAGGTGGTCATCGTGCAGGCGTCCAGCGATATTTACGGTCTTGGCGACCTGAACGGCAAGCGCATCGCCGTGCAGACCTCCTCCAAGCCGGAGGAGCTGTTTCTGAAGCATCAGGTGCCCGGCGTGGAGCAGGTGGACAGCGTGTACTGCTTCGCCGACACGGTGGACGTGTTCGCCGCGCTGGACAAAAGCTATGTGGACGCCTGCGCCGGACACGAGACGGCGTACCTCACCTTCATCGCCGGGCGCGCCGGGGAATACCGGGTGCTGGAGCCGGGGCTGCTGCGGGCAGGTCTGGGCGCGGCGTTCTATAAGGACGACGGCAGCGGCAGAGCGGAGGCTCTGAACGAAATGCTGCACGAGCTGGTGGCGGACGGCACCGTGGCCGCCATTCTGGAGAGCTACGGCGTGGACGCACAGGCGGCTTTAGCGGGGTTGATCCATGGGCAATAAGTTTTCCAACAAATATATCTGGGTGCTCATGCTGGTGCTGGGCGTCTTTGTGATGGCGGTCACGGCTCTCATCGGCGGCAACAGCAGCATCCGCAACGCCCAGCAGACCGCCCAGCGGACGCTGCAATATCTGCAAAACCAGTGCATCAGCTACCGCGACATCGTCGCCGCCGACCGGCTAAAGAGCCTCGTGCGGCTGACGGAGCAGGCGCAGGAGGTGGCGGAGCGCGAGGGTATGGTGGGGCAGAACCGCTCCAACGAGGAGCTGGCGCGGTACGCCCAGCGTCAGCGCGTAACCTGCGTGCTGGTGCTGGACAAGGATCTGGAGATCGAGTTCAGCTCCGGTGCGGACATGGACTGGAGCGATTACTACACCAATGAGGCGATCCGCTCCATCATGGACTACCCGGAAAAGATCTTCGCCCGCCGCCTGACCCGTGACGGCGCGGTATACGACATAGCAGCCGTGGCGCGCGTCGAAAATCCCGGCGTCGTCTTCTGCGTCCGCCTCCAGTCGAACACGATCATCGCCTCCTACCGTGCGTCCATCGAGAGCCTGCTGGCGGGCTACGAGACGCTGCTCAATGACAGGGTCTACACCTACATCACCGACGGCGAGCGCGTGGTGGGCAGCAGCGCGGCGGAGCAGTGGAACCTGCCGGTGGACGAGGTGCCCCTCATCCGTGCGCTGGAGTCCTCCCCCTCCCCGGGCAGCAAGCTGACCCAGCTCCGCACGGACGGCACGTTCTTCGGTGCACGGGAGCGATACCAGCAGTACAGCCTGTATGTGTTCCTCCCCAATGAATACGTGTTCATCCTGGGCAAGAACATGGTGATCTCCGCCTTCGGCGTGTACGCGCTGGCGGCGGTCTTGGCGACGCTGCTGGTGCTCCACACCACGCAGGACCGCAAACGGCGGGAACTGGCGTACCAGAAGCAGTTGGAAAAGGAAGTAGAGCGTGCCACAGCGGCGGACCAGGCCAAGACGCACTTCCTTCGCAGCATGAGCCACGACATACGCACACCCATCAACATCATCATGGGTATGCTGGAGATCATCGGGCGGAACCCGGAGGATGTGACGCTGGTGCAGTCCTGCCGGGAGAAGGCGCAGACCGCGGCACGCTATCTGCTGGCGTTGGTAAACGACGTGCTGACGCTGAATCGCCCGAAGCAGGAGGCGCTGGGAAAGACACCCTATTGTTTGACAAGCGAGCTGCACGAGATGCTGGGTATTTCGCACGCCCAGGCGGAGAGCGCAGGCGTTACGCTGATGGTGATGGACCTGACGCTGGAGCATGAACAATTCACAGGCGACCCGCTGTATCTGCGGCAGATCTGCCAGAACATCATCGGCAACGCCATCAAATACAATCACCCCGGCGGATGGGTGCGCTGCAGCTTCCGCGAGTCCCGTTATGCGGACGGCGTGTGCCGGCTGGAATTTATATGCGAGGATAACGGCGCAGGTATGAGCGAGACGTTCCAGCGCCATATGTTCGAGGCGTTTGCCCAGGAAAACAGCGATAGGGGCAGCCTTTCCGGCGGCGTGGGCCTGGGCCTGGCCGTGGTGAAAAAGCTGGTGGACGAAAGAGGCGGTACCATTCAGGTGGACAGTGCACGCGGACAGGGAACGCGCTTCCGCGTGGTGCTGCCCATGATGCCCAGTGAGGCCGAAGAACCGGAAACCGCGCTTCCCGACGCGGCGGCTTCCATCGCCGGACGGCGCTTGCTGGTGGCGGAGGACAACGAGCTGAACCGGGAGATCGCGGTCTACCTGCTGCAGGAGGCCGGCGCCATGGTGGACCAGGCCGCCGACGGCAAGGAGGCGGTGGAGATGTTTGCCGCGTCGGCGCCCGGTACCTACGACGCGGTGCTGATGGACGTGATGATGCCGGAGCTGGACGGCCTTTCCGCCACCCGCGCCATCCGCGGCATGGACAGGCCGGACGCGCAGCTGCCGATCATCGCCATGACCGCCAACCTGTTTGACGAGGACGTAGCGGCCTGCCTGGCAGCGGGCATGGACGCGCATATCCCCAAGCCGTTGGAGGCTGGGCAGATGATAAGAACGATCGCCGAGTGGCTGGAGAGGAAGAAACAATGAATTTAGAGAAGCTTTATCAAGAGATGGGCGGCGACATGGCGGACGCCGTGCGCCGGTTGGGCAGTATAGCTGCGGTGGAGCGTTTCCTGCGGATGTTCGCCGGAGACGACACCTTCGCCATGCTGGAGGCGGCCATGAGTGCCGGAGACGTCCAACGGGCCTTCCGCGCGGCGCACACGCTGAAGGGCCTGGCGGCCAACCTGGGGCTGGTGCAGCTGGGGCAGGCAGCCTCCGCCCTGACGGAGGCCCTGCGCGGCAGCGATATGCAGCGCGCGTCGGCGCTGTATCCGGAGACGGCCGCGGCATACCGTGAGGCGTGCGCGGCGATCGGAGATTTAGAGACGGACGCGTAGAAAACACGGATTTTTGCGAAAAAGACTTGACGAAACGGAACGAAAGTGATATACTATAAATACAATAATGTTCTGTTGGCAAATCGGCTGAAAGGCCGAGACGCAAAGCTACGGTGTCTAAACGGCATTTGACCGCATGATCGACCGGCTGCAAGTGGGATGCGCTTCAAAGGTGCATACATTGCAGCCGGTTTTTTATTTGCCCTGCCCGGCAGGGCCCATATTGCAGTACGGGTCGCGGAGGTCTAACCCCTACCTCGGCGGCATCGAAACCCCCATCTGTCACATGGCAGATGGGGGTTTCGGCGTTGCGGAAGCGGTGCTCACGGCAAAAAACACCCCCGGCACTGCCGGGGGTGTTCGCTTATGCCTTGCGGCCGTAGAGTGCGGTCATGCGGTCGATCCTGACAGAGAGCGCATCGCTCAACTCGCCGGGCAGCAGCCGCCAGGTCCAGTTGCCGCCCTGGGTGCCGGGGATGTTCATGCGGTTTCCCTCGCCCAGGCCCAGATAGTCCTGCACCTGCGCCACGAACAGCTCCGCCACGCTGGACATGCCACCGCGGATAATACCCCAGTGGAAGCCCTCCTGCTCTGTCAGCGCCAGGTATTCCACCGCGTGGGCCACATCCTCCGGCGCGGCCTCCTGCCGCCACAGTGCCAGGGGGCTGTTGTCGTGAGTGCCGGTATAGCAGATGCAGTGCGGCGTATAGGCGTGGGGCAGATACCCGCTGGAATCCCGGGAGTCAAAGGCGAATTCCAGCACCTTCATACCGGGCCAGCCGGACTCGCGGAGCAGCTGCGCCACCTCCGGGGTGGGGTAGCCCAGATCCTCGGCGATGAACTCCAGCTGCGGGAACCAGCCGTTGAGCCGTTCGATCAGGTCCATGCCGGGACCGGCGATCCAGCGGCCGTTTTTGGCGGTGGGCTGACCGTAGGGCACGGCCCAGTAGTTGGCAAAGCCGCGGAAGTGGTCGATGCGGATCACATCATACAGCTTGCCGGCGCCGTCGATCCGGCGGATCCACCAGCCGAAGCCGTCGTCACGCATGGCGTCCCAGTCGTAGAGGGGGTTGCCCCACAGCTGGCCGTCGGCGGTAAAGTAATCCGGCGGGACGCCGGCCACAGCCTTGGGCACCAGATCGTCGTCCAGCTGGAAGAACTGCGGCTCGGCCCAGACGTCGGCGGAGTCCATGGCCACATAGATGGGCAGATCGCCGATGATGCGGATGCCCTGCTGGTGGACGTAGTCGCGCAGAGCGGTCCACTGTCTGAAAAACAGAAATTGCAGATAGGTGAAGAACTGCACATCCTCCCGCAGAAGTGTGCGGTACTTGTCCAGCACGGCCTCGTTCTTACGCAGGCGAAGGTCGTCGTCGGGCCACTCCGTCCATGCCTTCATGCCGAAGTGCCGCTTGCAGGCCATGTACAGGGCGTAGTCCGGCAGCCACCGCGCATTGTCCTGCGCAAAGGCCGCTACGGCCTCCGCGTCCCGCTCCCAGCCCCGTTTGTAGGCCTTGTGCAGCAGGGTAAAGCGGCTCTCGTAGATCTTTCCGTAGTCCACATGGCGCGGGTCGCTGCCCCAGTCGGGGGCGGCGCACTCGGCGGCCGTCAGCAGTCCGTCAGCCGCCAGCATATCCGGGTCGATAAAATAGGGGTTGCCGGCGTAGGCGGAAAAGCTCTGGTAGGGGGAGTCGCCATAGCTGGTGGGGCCCAGGGGGAGCATTTGCCAGTAGGACTGGCCGGCGTCTTTCAGGAAATCGGCGAAATCATAGGCCGCCTTGCCCAGGGTACCGATGCCATAGGGGGAGGGCAGGGAGGATACCGCCATTAAAATACCGCTGCTTCGTTTCATAACTCAACTTCTCTCTTGGATAGGATTTGACTTTCAGCCGGACGGTCCCGGCAAAAATATACGGGGGCGGGCGATCAGCCCGCCCCCGGCGTGTTGTAAGTTTAGCCCTTGACGGCGCCTGCCGCCACGCCCTTGATGATGTGCTTCTGGCAGCACAGGTAGAAGACGATGACCGGCAGGATGCTCAACAGGATCAGCGCCATGGTCGCGCCCATATCCACCTGACCGTAGCTGCCCTTCAGATACTGGATGACGATGGGGATGGTCATAAACTTCGTGCGATCCAGCACCAGGTACGGCAGCAGAAAGTCGTTCCATACCCACATGATCTCCAGCACACCCACGGAGATGAACGTGGGCTTCATCATGGGCAGCACCACCAGGAAGAAGGTGCGGACAGGGCCGCAGCCATCGATGACGGCGGCCTCCTCGATCTCCAGGGGGATGGACTTCACGAAGCCGGAGAACATGAATACCGCCAAACCAGCGCCAAAGCCCAGGTAGATGATGGGGATGGTATACGGCGTGTCCAGGTGCAGCTTATTGGCCGTCCGGGACAGGGTGAACATCACCATTTGGAACGGCACGACCATAGAGAATACGCACAGGTAGTACACGATCTTGCTGACCAGGCTGCCCACACGGGACACATACCACGCCGCCATGGACGTGCACAGCAGGATCAGCGCCGAGGACACGAGGGTCATGAACAGGCTGTAAAACACCGCCTTGATGAACGGATAGTTGCCGAAGGTCATGCCCTTGATATAGTTTTGCAGACCCACGAAGGTATCCTCGTTGGGGAGGGCGAACGTCTCCGTGTTCACGGCGGCGTTGCTCTTGAAGGAGTTCATCAGCACGATGAGGATGGGCAGCACGTAGATGATGCAGATCACCGTGAACGCCACGGTCATCACCATTTTGCTGCGGTCATGCTTTTTGGCGAGACTGGTATTCATTATTGCTGCACCTCCTTCTTACGGGTGGACTGAAGCTGGAGCAGGCTGATGGCGGCCACCAGGATAAAGAATATCACGGCCTTAGCCTGTCCCACGCCGCGGTTGTTGCCGCCGCCGGAGTAGAAGGCGCTGTAGATGTTCAGTGCCAGCATCTCCGTGGTCTTGATCACGCTGCCGTCCGGCTGCTGGAGGAACGGGCGTCCGCCGGTCAGCGCCAGGTTCTGATCGAACAGCTTGAAGCCGTTGGTCAGTGTCAGGAAAATGCAGATGGTGAAGGAGCTCATCATGTTGGGGATCGTCACCTTCCACAGCGCCTGCCAGTTGGTCGCGCCGTCGATGCGGGCGGCCTCCATCATATCCTCCGGGATGGACTGCAAGCCGGCGATGTAGATGATCATCATGTAGCCTACCTGCTGCCAGCACATCAGGATGATCAGGCCCCAAAAGCCGTACCTCGTTTCCAACACCACGGAGGTGCTGTATTTCACCAAAATGCCGTCGAAGATCATGGACCAAATATAGCCCAGCACGATGCCGCCGATGAGGTTGGGCATGAAGAACACCGTGCGGAACAGGTTCGAGCCCTTGATGCCCTTGGTCAGGAAATAGGCCACCGTGAAGGCCAGCACGTTGATAAACAGCATCGACACGAAGGCAAACAGCGCTGTATACCAGAAGGCATGGACAAAGCTGTTGTCAGAGAACGCCTTCACATAGTTGTCAAACCCCACCCATTTCCATTGGCTGGTCAGCTTGAACTTACAGAAGGACAGGAACGCGCCCTTCAGGAACGGGTACAGAAACCCGATGCAAAAGGCGGCGAAGGTGGGCAGCAGGAACAGCCATACCATCCGCTGGATAGGCCGGCGGATCAGGCGGCTGCTCAGTGCCGCAGGGTCGTGCTTTCCGTGTAATCGCTTCATGCTTTCACTCCTGTTCTGCGGTTTTTGTCATAGTGCAAGCTGTTGCCCGAAACCTTCGGACAACAGCTCACACCATCACGGAGTAGGGAACGGCGGGGCGGGCGCTACGCCCGCCCCGCCTGGATTGTTGCCTGTCAGCGTCAGTCAGTCACGCAGGACTTAGTGCTCGTTGGCGTACTGGGTGGCCCAGCCTTCCACGAACGCGGTCTTGACGTTGTCCCAGCTGCCGTTGCTGGTGGTGTACTGGCTCAGAGCGTCCACAACGGCGGCACGCCAGTCGTCAACAGCGGGAGTCCAGTTGAAAGCCCAGGTCACGGTGTAGTTGCCGTTGGCAACGTACTCGTTAGCCTGTGCGAAGAACACGTTCTCGGGGGTCTTGGCGTTCTTGAAGGGGCAGGGGCCAAACTGCTCGGCCAGCATGGTGGTGCCGGCGTCAGAGGTGACGACCCAGTTCATGAAGTCCAGAGTGGCCTTGATGTCCTCCTCGGAGGCGTTCTTGTTCACAGCCCAGCAGTTCTCAGTGCCGCAGCACAGACCGGCCTTCTCCTCGCCTTCCACACCGCAATAGATGGGGATCATGGCCAGGTCAGCGGGGTTCATCTTGAAGCCCTTGGTCTCGTCGATGACCAGATTGCTGTACTCCCAGCTACCGTTCTGATAGAACACGGCCTTGCCCTGGCCGAACTCAGCCTCAGCCTGATCGCCGGTGGCGGTCAGCAGGGCAGCGCCGGTGGTGGCGGTGTCAGTGGTGTACAGATCCCAAATGTTCTTGTAGTTGTCCAGATAAGTGCCCTTGATGGTGGCGGGCTGAGCGGTGACGTTGTCATCGCGGAACTCGTAGAACAGGGGCATATTGGCCAGGTGGCCGGAGAAACGCCAAGCGGAGCTGCCGTCCAGACCGGCGGAGGTGAAGGCATCGAAGCCCAGTTCAGCGGCGCGGGCGTGGATGTCATCGGCAACGGCCTTCAGGGACTCGAAGTTGGTGATCTCGTCCAGAGAGTGACCAGCCTTCTCCAGCAGAGCCTTGTTGACGATGATGCCAAAGGCCTCGTAGCAGTAACCGATGGAAACGGTCTCGCCGTCGGCGTTCTTCAGGTCGAAGTCATGGGTGGTCATCTGGTTGTACACGTCGGTGCCTTCCAGGTTGTAGCAGAACTCACCGTAGCTGTTGACAGCACCCAAATTGCCCACCTGGAACATGGTGGGAGCGGCGTCCTTATCCATCTCGGCGGTCAGGGTGGTGTCGTACTGGCCGGAGGCGGCGGTGACGACCTTGACGGGTACACCGGTCTCAGCGGTGTAGGCGGCAGCCAGAGTCTGCCAAGCAGCGTCGGACTCGGGCTTGAAGTTCAGGTAGTACACGCTACCGGTGGCAGTGTCGCCGCCCTCGTTGGTGTCGTCCTTCTTCTCACCGCAGGCCACCAGAGACAGGGCCATCACGAGAGCAAGAAGCATTGCAAGAAACTTCTTCATGGTAATTACTCCTTTTTTGTTTTTATTTTCACATCACAAGGATGTAAAAAACAGATTATTAGGGTACAAAAAACAAATTATTGGGATGCAGGAAACGGATCCTTAGGATACACAAAATAGATCACAAAGATATACAAAAGTATCACCTGGGCGCGGCCACGCTGCGGCCCTGGCGCAGGGTGGTGGGAAGCAGCTCACAGGCGTGGGAGCCCTTGTGCCGCACCATGTCCAGCAAAATTTCGGCGCTGCGCCGGCCCATTTCCTCCATAGGCTGGCACAGGGTAGTGAGCGGCGGCTCAATATAGGCAGACAATTCTAACCCATCTATCGCTATAACGGAACAGTCCTCGGGGATACGCCTGCCGGCGTCCATCAAAGCCCGCATGGCACCAATGGCCATAGAGTCCGCGATGGCGAAAAGTGCTGTAAAATCAACGTTTTCGGCCATTTTTTCCTGCACGGCTCTGTAGGCGTCCTTCGCGCCGAATCCGCCGGTGCATATCACCAGTTCCGGGTCCACGGGGATGCCGTGACTCTCCAGCGCCTGCACATAGCCCTCATAGCGCAGCTGGCTGATGGACTGATCGTTGGGACGGGAGATCAGCGCGGCGATGCGCCGGTGCCCGTGGCGGTACAACTCCTCCACCGCCTGCTGTGCGGTGTCACCGTCGGCGATGGACACAGAGGAATACTCGCCCTCGATCAGCGTACCATAGCGGTTGGAGTAGGAACAGCACACAAAGGGAACGTTCAGCATCGCCAGATCAGCGGGGGTGTAATCAAACCGACCGCCCAGGAACACGATGCCCTGCAGGCGCTTTTCGCGCTCCATGACCGCACCGCATTTGACCTCGTCGTCGCAAGTACCGATCTGCTGCATGACCATTGTAAAACCGGCATCGGTGATGGTGCGTTCAATGGCGCGGATAATATCGGTGTAGAACGGATTGGACACACCGCGGACTACCAGACCCACAGCGTCGGACTTGGTGCGAACCAGATCGCGGGCACTGTTGTTGGGAATGTAGTTGCTATTCTTGATAGCGGAAAGCACCTTACGCCGGACATCCTCACTGACATCCGGCCGGTCATTCAGCACACGGGAGACGGTACTGACGCTGACGCTGCACTGTTTGGCTATATCCTTGATCGTCATACCTGGGTGTGCCTCCTACTATACCAGATCGAAAGGAACGAAAATCGTCAGAGGAAAGCGAAAACATTTCCGGTAACGTTTCCGTTCAGCATAGTTATCCTATCAGTGTTTGCCGCAATTGTCAATTGCTCCGCTGCATTTTTGCCGAAACGCACAGAAAAGACGGTGGTTTTCTTGTGAAAATCACAAGAAAACCGCCGCCCGATTGAACGGGCGGCGGCGAAGTATCGAATGTACAGCGCAAAATGGCGGAATTACCGGCGAAGGAGGGCGCGGCGCGCCCTCCAGTCGGGCAGATAGGCTTCCACCTCGCGGTAGAAGGCGGGGGAGTGGTCGTGGTGGCGAATGTGCGCCAGCTCATGGACCACCACGTATTCAATGGCGGCTTCGGGATAGGCCATCAGGTAGAGGGAGAAGCTGAGACGGTTTTTGCCGGAGCAGCTGCCGAAGCGGGTGCGGGCGGCGGTGACAGTGATGCCGGCGGGCTGCACGCCCATGCGCTGGGTCCAGTGGGCCACCAGGGGCGGCAGTGTCTCTTTTGCCTGCTGCCGCCATGCGTTCGCTTGTGCCGCAGACGGCTCCGGGTGGGCGGATAGATAGGCCTGCCGTGCTGCCAGATGTTTTTCCAGCCAGCCGCGGTGACTGTCCACAAAGCGGGTGATGTCCGCATCGGAGGCCCGCAGGGGGGCGCGGACCAGGGCTGCTCCCTGTCGCGTGACCTCCAGCGCCAGGGTGCGGCGGCGGGAACGTATCACGGTATAGTCGATCATTGGCCGTCCTCCGGGATGAAACGCGGGCCGCGGTAACCGTCGCGGTCCACGATCTCGGACCACATGGCGGCGGGGCGCACCCACAGACCGCCATTATCATACAGGGCACGGTAGACCACCAGTTCCTCCAGTGTTTCAGAGTGGCGGGCGGTGCCAATGACCTCATATTCATTACCCTTAAAGTGGCGGTAGCGGCCTGGTTTTATCGTTGTCATACTATATACTCTCCTGACAGGTAACAGTTGTGTTGACGATATGAATAGTATATACTATTGGCAGTGATTTGTAAATCGGAGGTGCAAAGATGAAAAACACCACGCTGTGCTATATCGAAAACGAACGGGGCGAATACCTGATGCTGCATCGGGTGAAGAAGCAGAACGACCTGAACCACGACAAGTGGATCGGCGTGGGCGGCAAGTGCGAGGAGGGCGAGAGCCCGGAGGAGTGCGTTTGCCGCGAGACGCTGGAGGAGACGGGCCTGACCCTGACCGACTATCGGTACCGGGGCGTCATCACCTTCGTGTCGGATATCTGGGAGGGGGAATATATGCACCTGTTTACCGCCACCGGCTGGACGGGAACGCTGCGGGAGTGCAGCGAGGGCGTGCTGGAATGGCTGCACAAGGACGCGCTGGCGGCGCTGCCCCAATGGGAGGGGGACAAGCTGTTCCTGGCGCTGATCCACGAGCCGGACACGCCGTTTTTCTCCATGAAGCTGCAATACGCGGGCGATACGCTGGTGTATGCCGCCCTGAACGGGAAGGAGCTGGCGGTATGATCCTGGTGAGTGCGTGTCTGCTGGGCTGCGCCTGCCGGTACGACGGGCAGAGCAAGCCCAACCCGCTGGCGCAGGAGCTGGTCCGGCGCGGGCTGGCGGTGCCGGTGTGCCCGGAGCAGCTGGGTGGACTGCCTACGCCCCGAAACCCCTCCGAGCGCCGGGGGGACCGGGTGGTGATGAACGATTGCCGAGACGTGACGGCGGAGTACCGCCGGGGCGCGGAGGAGACGCTGCGCCTGGCGCGGCTGTACGGCTGTACCGCCGCCGTGCTGAAGGAGAAAAGCCCCTCCTGCGGCTGCGGGCGCATCTATGACGGAACGTTCACCGGAACGCTGACGGACGGCGACGGCGTCACGGCGGCGCTGCTGAAGGAAAACGGCATCAAGGTCTATGGCGAGAGCGAATTGGAGAAGCTGCTGTGAGCCGTCCCTCTCATTTCCTTTTCCACCAAAGGTGCACAGATTTTGAATTTACATTTGGCAGAAAAGCAGGTATAATACAACCAGTAGCATTGATATGTGCGGCGACGGGAGCTCCCGTCATTCCGTGGGTACCCACGGAATGATGCCGCCTGTATGCTATGGGAGAATAAAAGGAGGAGTGTACAATGAAGAAGCGCGTAGTGGGTCTATTTTTTGCATTGGTGCTGTGTTTGGCGATGGTGCCCATTTCTGCTTTTGCGGCGGGAAAGACAGCCATTAGAACGGTTGATGATCTTTTGCAATTTGCAAAAGCTGTGGACAATGGCGAATATGACGATGAAACAGATGCTGTTGTATCGCTTGAAGAAGATTTGGATTTAACAGATATTGCGTGGACACCAATTGGCAGCGTATTTGCCGCCGATGGAACTCTGCTGCATTACTTCAGCGGCAAATTTTATGGAAACGGGCATACGATCTCCAATTTAGATTTTTCCGAAAACTATGGAAAGACAGAGTATCCGTCTTTCGGATTTTTCAGTGAGGTTTACGGCGCTGAAATTTCCGGTTTGACAATTCAAGGCAAGCTGGATGTGTCCAATTCAGGGTATGTCTATTTTGGAACGGTAGCGGGCGTTGCAGCAGGCAGTAAAATTACTGACTGCGTCTCAGATGTGTCGTTCACGGATACAGACAAATATATTAACGGTACTGTGGCCTTGTGCGGATATGCGATAGATAGCACAATTGAATACTGCCAAAACGAGGGGAATTTTTCAGTAATGAAGGACACCTCCCGATTTTGGATGGGCGGTATCGTGGGTCTTGCGGAAAACAGTACCGTACAGTATTGCGCCAATACGGGCGATATGACCTCTTGGACACCCCACACCGGAGGAATTGTTGGGGAGTTGTATCAAGACTCAAAGATTATCAATTGTTATTCCACAGGGAAAATGGTTCCTCTTGGCAATGGAACTACAGATTTCGGCGGCATTGCAGGTACTGTTTGGGCAGGCACAGAAATCAGACATTGTTATTTCGCTGGTGAAATGGCTCTATCTCAATATACTGCCACTACACCTTATAAGCGTTTAGGTGGTATTGCAGGCGGTGTTTCTTCTGATACACCTGCTTTTGAAAACAATTATTTCGTGGAAACTGAAAATGTCCCGGCTTGCTTTAAGTACCAGGATGCTGGAACAGAAAAGACCCTTGAATACATGAAAACGGGAGATTTCTTTAATGAAATCACTGCTGCCGACGGCAAGTATCGATTTAATTCTGATGGCACACCGCTTCTGCCGGAGCACAAGTATCCGACAGTAGAGGAAACGCCGCGTTACTACTACAACTCTACGACTACCGTGAAGGACGAGGGCAAGACCGGCTCCCCCAAGACCATAGATGCGGGCGTGGGAATGTACGCCGTGAGTGCGGCGCTGTCTCTGACCGGGATGGTATATGTGAGTAAGAAGAAATCTTGAGAACGCAAAAAAGAAATCCCGAAAGGGATTTCTTTTTTGTCGGGGGACGAAGCCCCACGCCAGTGTGAGCGCTGGCTCGCAATGACAGGGGAGGGACGTCGTACCCCAAGGGCATTTGTTCCGCTGCGCTCCACGGCAGGACGCCGGCCCCGAAAGGACAGCGCCCCATGCGGGGCGCTGTCCTTCTATATGAGGGTGTTACCACTCCAGGTTCTTTTCCGTCTCCTTGCTGAACACGTGGGCCACGTTGCCGCCGAAGATCATGTTGACCTCGCTGCCCATGGGGAAGT